>ERZ773155.994-NODE-994-length-24561-cov-53.744716_pt1 | contig 24561 bp, 11 predicted proteins | sample MGYA00511262_ERZ773155 | MGnify/ENA primary metagenome ERZ773155 (study PRJEB29015, sample SAMEA2737828) | human gut metagenome | biome: human gut; feature: human-associated habitat; material: faeces | place: China | collected 2012 ... | reverse complement strand
TCTCGGCACGGGTCAGGGTAATCATCAGCTTGCCATTCTTCATGGTCTTACCCAATACGAAGTTGTGGTCTTCCTTCTGGAGAAGTGCTAAGCCTGCGATATCCTTGTCGTTGCGAGGAGTAAAGTTGATTTCAGTCTCTGCTGTGAATGTTCCGTGTTGCTGACGTGCCCAGATGGCAGACATCGGCTCACGCTTGTAGATATTGCCTGGCAGGAGATTGAACTTCAGTTTGCCGTTTTCTACCTTGTAACAGTCAACGAAGTCGCGGAGGAACATCCAGCGTGGATTCAACTCTTTCAGACCCGCCTTATTGTTATCAACTTCGAAGTTATCCACATAAGAGAAGTTGCCTGAGAACTCATTCTTCTCTGCAGGTTTCAAGCCAGCCTTCTCTCCAACGGTAGAGATAGGAGTGTTCTTGGCAAGAATCTCTGGCCATCCATTCTTCCAGGTTACAGGCAGGAGATAAGTATCGCGGCCTGTGTTGTACATATCCTCTTCATAAGGGCGGCAAGCCAGGAATACAGCCCACCAGTTACCCTTGCCATCTTCTACGATGTCGGCATGACCGGCACTGGATACTGGGTCCTTGCGGTTAGGGTCGAGACCGGTACGCTGGGTAAGGATAGGGTTGTTAGGGCATTCCTCCCATGGTCCCATCGGATTCTTGGCACGCAGGATAACCTCACTGTGCCATCCGCCTGTACCACCTTCTGCACACATCAGATAATAGAACTTGCCCTTCTTGAAGAGGTGAGGACCCTCAATCCAGATAGGACGTGCCTCTACATGGGTTCCGCCACGCAGAATCTCCTTGAAGTCGCCCTTGATGCTGTCGCCCTTCACGTCGAATTCGAAGCAGCGGATAGAGCGTTGACCTTCGTAATCGGCACCGCCAACTACCGGACCGTTATGAACGATATATCCCTTGCCGTTGTCATCGAAGAAGAAGCTAGGGTCGATGCCGTCAATCTTCTTCAGATAGATAGGCTCGCTCCAGCCTTTGGAAGGATCTTTTGATTTTACAAAGAAGTTGCCGGCTCCCACATTGGTGGTAATCATATAGAAAGTCTTGTTCTTCTTGTTATAGCTGATGGCTGGTGCGAAGATACCGCCTGATACGTGCTGGCCCTTCAATGGAACCTGTGATTGGCGGGTGAGCACATGACCGGCTGGCTGCCAGTTAACCAGGTCTTTACTGGTTGAGAGAGGTACACCTGGGAAGAAGGTAAACGAAGAGTTTACCAGATAGTAGGTGTCGCCTACGCGACAGAGTGATGGGTCTGGATAGAAACCAGCCAGTACCGGGTTGTAATACTGGTGAGACTTGTCAATTTCAACATTGAAGCGAGCGTCATTGCCCGCATACTTGAAATAGTCAAACTCTGCTGTCTGCGCCTGTGCAGCTGCAGCAAGCGTCAGGGAAAGCGATAAGATTGCAATTTTCTTCATTTTATTATTGGGTTTAAAATTACAGAATGAGTATCTGAACTCATGGCTGAAACATGTATTCAGAATTCTGCTGCAAAGTTACCGCTTTCCTTTTAAATATACCCCCACAGAATGTTACCAACACTTTGCGAGGTGTTTCATAAACATCTCGATTTGTAACAAATACTTTATTTCTGGAAACATCTGGCCTTTTCTGCAGTGAAAAGGCTAGATTTTCCGATGTGCCTGCATATAATCGCGAGGCGAAGAGCCATAAAAGTTCTTGAACATGGTGCTGAAGCTGGCTGGGTTAGAGAAACCACAGGCATACATGATGTCTGTTATCGTCTTGTTAGAGTGACTCAGCAACTTTTCGGCATACTGCAGACGGGTGTTGCGGATGAAGGCATGTGGCGTCTGGTTGGTCAGTTCCTTCATCCGGCGGTGCAGATGCACACGGCTCAGTCCTACTTCGCGGGCAATCATATCCACACTCAGGTCTTCATTATCCATGTTATCATTGATAACCTTCATCACCTGTTCCATCAGCTGGTCTTTTGGTGAAAGGGTTTTTTCTATCGCAATCTGCCTGTCGCTCTGTCTCTCGTTGCCCATAAACTTGTTTTTCAAAGTACGGCGCACGTTGAGCAGGTTGATGATGGTGCGGCGCAGAATGTCCATATTGAACGGCTTCACCACAAAGGCATCAGCGCCCGATTGCAGGCCGGTCAGCTGGTCTTCCTCTCTGCTCATCGCTGTAAGCAGAATCACTGGAATGTGGTTGGTGTTCACATTGTTCTTAATCTTGGTACAGAGCGTATTGCCGTCCATCTCTGGCATCATGATGTCTGAGATAACGAGGTTTGGCTTCTGCTTGATAATCTCCGGCAGCGCCTCCTTTCCGTTGCAGAAGGTAAGAATATTGTAGGTTCCCTGTAGTTGGGTCTTCAGGAAATTACGTATAGCCTCATCGTCTTCTACCACAGCGATGGTGCTCTTTACCTTGCTCTTGAAATCTTCTTCGGCGTCATTGGCTGTATCGGCAGCATTCTCTTCGTTTCCTTCCTCCATGTTTTCTTCCAGTTCCTTGATGTCTTCAGCAGTCTGTGGCTCCGGTGCATCTATCATTTCTTCCGGTTTCAGATGCTCGTTGCCCAGAGGCAGCGTGATGAGGAACTGGCTTCCTTCCTTCCAGTCGGCTTCATCAAGTGTCTTGTTGTTGGCGGCTGTAATGGTTCCGTAGTGCAGTTCCACGAGCGAGCGGGTCAGGTCGAGACCGATTCCCGTACCTACATTCCGGTCATTAGAAGTGGTGGCACTCTGATAGAAGCGCTGGAAGATTGTTTCGAGTTTTTCCTCTTGAATGCCCTTGCCGCTATCCTTGATGGCTATGCGGACATGATGAGGCGAGTGGGAGAGGGTGATACGGATTCTGCCGCCTGCAGGAGTAAACTTGAAGGCGTTTGACAGGACATTCATCAATACCTTGTCAAAGTTGTCGCGGTCTATCCATACCGGGAGAGTTTCATCTTCGTGCTCAAAGGTGAATTGGATGCTCTTGGCTATCGCCTGCTGGCAGAAGAGTTTGTATTCATCGCCAATAAAGGCAACCATATCGGTTTCGCTCATGTGCATCACCATCTGTCCCTTGTCAATCTTTCTCAGGTCCATCATCTGGTTAATCAGGTGCAGGATTCGTTCCGAGTTCTTGCGCATCATATCGTAGATGCCCTGTCGGTGAGCGTCTTTGTCTTCCTTAATCAGCGTGAACAGCGGAGTGAGGATAAGGGTCAATGGGGTACGGATTTCGTGGCTGATGTTCATAAAGAACTTCAGCTTCGCTTCGCCCATCTCTTCCGCATGGATATGCTGCTGCAATATGAGCTGGTCTTCTATCTTGCGTTTGCGGTGCTTGATATAGAGCAGACAGAGCCCCAGGAAGGCTAGCAGATAGCAGAGTCTTGCCCAGATGCTGGCGTACCAGGCTGGGTGAACGATGATGGAGAACTCCTTGACAGGGGTTTCGTATCCGTTGCAGATGGCCTTGACACGGAACTTATAGGTACCTGCTGGCATGTGTGAGAATGACAGCTCGTTCATGCCAGACTGTATGGTTCGCCAATCCTCACCATTGATGCTGTAGGCGTAACTGATCTGCTCTACATTATTATATGTAAGAGTAGACAGTTGGATGGTGAAGGTGTTGTCTTCATGAGATAAGGAGAACTTGTCGCTGTTATATACCCCTTTATCTGTAATGGTGTAGATGCCCGATTCCATATCCCGGTATACAGGTTTGTTGTCCACAAGAAGTCCTGATATGGTAACTTTTGCCTGCCAAGGATGCTGTTTCACCTTGTCCGTATCAAACCAGTTGATACCGCCTGTTCCACCCATCACCAGCATCTTTCCTCCCCAGAGTGTGCAGGCTGCTGCATCGCTGAACTCATTACTCTGTAAGCCATTGTCCGAGAAGTACTTGTTGATGGTACCTTTTTCTGTATTTACCTGGTTTAAACCACAGCTAGTTCCTATCCAGATTCTGCCCTTGTAATCTTCTATAATGCTGGCTACGCTGTTGTCTGAAAGTCCAAGTTCTGTGTTATAAATCTTCGGATGAGCATATCCCTTCTTCGGATCATAGCAGATAGCGCCGTCTTCAGTGCCAAACCATACGCGATTCTTGCTGTCAGAATAAACGCAATGTGAGAAACAGCCCTTGTTCAGACAGTTGACGCCACCGAAAGTGGAAGTCCAGCTATTCTTCTGCTGGTCATAGCAAGCCAGGCCTACAGAAGTGGCAACGAAAATCCGCTTGCCATCTTTGGAGATGCTGAGTTTCACGAGGTAATCATTAGGAATACTATTCTTTTTCAGGTTGTTGTCGGCACCATATAGTGCTTTCCATTGCTTGATGCTTCCATCTGGAGAAAGGCGGAAAAGTCCTTCGCCCATGGTGGCAAACCAGACATTTCCCTGTGGGTCTTCCTGGATATCAAAGATGCCCGCCTGGTTTCCAATGCCTAGGCTGAATGGATGGAAAGACCCCCCCGCATCTATAAATCCGATGCCGTCAGTATAGGTTCCTACCCATGTTCTGCCTTTCTTGTCTTTGCAGAGTGCCAGTACCGTGGTGTTGCTTAATAAATGGCTGTTGATGCTACCGGTTTTTATGTCAAAGAGGTAAAGACCATCCTTGTCGGTGCCCACCCAGACTTGATTGCCCTGGTTGGCACACAGACTTGTGATGCTGTTTTCGCCTATCACATTGCGGTTGCCCAAACGGTAGCCCATATAGTTGAAATCGCATTGAGCCTGCGACTGCATGAATACGCCTTTCTGGAGCATACTCACCCAGATGTTTCCCGTAAAATCTTCTATAATGCTGGTAATCTTGCACTTGGCAAGATTTACTTCACGGCTGAACAGAGGATTATTTTGCAAGAATCCTGTTACAGGATTATACACGAAGATACCCATACCATCGCAACCGATAAACAAGCGCTGGTCGCGGCTGATATAGATGTTGTCAATAGGAAGATTGCCTATGCCGGCTATCTTGGTGAAGATGGTTGAACCTGCCTTGAGAAGGTAAATACCATCATTCTTGGTAGCAAGATAAATGTTGCCCTTGTTGTCTTGCCTGATATCTTTTGCTTCCAGCGTTTCTGCTCCAGGAATCTGTTTGGTCAGTTTCCCTTTCTTGTCGGCACGGTATAGTTTGCCGTTCTCCAGGATAATCCAAAGTCTATCCTGTTTATCTTCCAGAATCTTATGTATGAATTTCAGGTTCTCCACTTCGCCCTTCATAGCATAGCATACTTCTGCATTTTCTTTCTTGAGCATAATTCCATATCCCGATGTAACTACGGCAATATCGTTGTTTTTCAGACGATAAACCTGGGTTACATAGGTGCTGAAAGGCTGGTTCTTGGAGTCGAGCAGCGGAATATTGGCAAAACTCTTTCCATTATATAAAAGGAGAGAGTTGTTTGTACCCAACAGAATATGCCCCTGGATATCTTGTGTAATACAGTTGATGTAATTGCTGCTCAGTCCTCTGTGGTCTTCCTTGGTTTTTCTGATGGTCGTAAAGTTATAGCCATCATAGATATTCAAGCCGTTACGGGTGGCAATCCAAATGAAACCATTTGAATCCTGGAACACCTGAGTGGCAAAGTTGCTCGAAAGCTGGTTGTCTGAATTGAAAAGTTTTCCTCGCTGCGCCATCATGTTCTGCGCAGTGAGACAGAAGATAAACATCAGTAAAAGACCGATGTGTCTCATTGTTCTGAGGTTTGATTTCATGGAAATCATCATGATTCTTGGTTTCATTGTCTTTTGGCTTTTTTATATTCGTTTGCAAAAATACGAAATAAATGGGAGAATAAAGCATGGTAAAGTATGTTTTTTATAAGTTTATGCTAAAAAGATGTTAAAATGTTACGTAGGGTAAAGATAATGTTACATGTGGTACGAGAGAAAAACTATTGGTTACTTATCATAAAGTATATATGAAAGATTAGGAGTATCTTTGCATCAGTTTTTTAAGTTGTATATTTCAGAACATTTAGGTTAGTTAGGTTTATACATAATAGGTTTGTAGAATAGGTTTAGAATTTCTAAAAGATTTTGATATTATGGTTTTTATATAGAATCATGATTAATTGGTTTTCGGGAATGGTGCGTAGTGATTACGCACCATTCTATTTTAAAAGACCAGCATCCTTTTCTGTAAACTGGAACCTGGCAATCCTTCATAATATAATAAAGTGACTGACAAATAATGATAAATCTAAAAATAATTATAACAATGAACAGAAAGAAAATGTTAATATCACTCGCTATGGCTATGCTGTCAATGGCGGGGCTGGCTGCCGATAATCTGCCGGCACTTCGTGTGCAGGGTAAGAATCTGGTGGATGCCAATGGTAAGATTGTTGTCTTGCATGGCGTAATGGATACGCCGAACCGTTACTTCAATGGCAATCGTTGGGGCACGGGTGGCTATGAAGTAGGTGATGTGACTCCTTGCTTGAATTATTTCGAGAAGATGTTCACAGCTATCACCGACAAGAGCCAAGGTGCTTATTGTACGGTTTTCCGTCTTCACATGGATCCTTGTTGGACTAACTATAATGCGCCAGCAGGAACCCAAGAAAACAACATCCAGTATTTTTGTGAGAAACGCTATGAGTTTTTCTTGAGCAGACTCTATGTCAAATTAGTACAGAAAGCCTTGGCTCATGGTCTCTATGTCATCGTTCGTCCTCCTGGCGTTTGTCCACAGAATATCAAGGTGGGGGATGAATATCAGGCATATCTTAAGACGGTGTGGAAACTCTTCGCTTCCAATGCCACCATCAAGAAAAATGCCGGACAGGTGAGCATCGAGCTAGCCAATGAGCCTATTAATGTGTTGCTGGCTAATGGCTCTAAATCAGACGAGGCTCTCCATGATTTCTTCCAGCCTGTGGTAGATGAGATTCGTGCCACTGGCTTCAAGGGTATTATCTGGGTGCCAGGTTCTGGCTATCAGAGCAACTATGTGGGCTATTCCAAATATCCTATTACCGATAAGGAGAACAATTTCTCTTATGCCGTGCATGTTTATTCCGGATGGTATGGAAATATGACCGATAAGAATTGCAATCACGATACTTTCATCCGCAACTTCAAGAGTCAGGTGCCGATGGTAGAGACGAAACCTATCATGGTAACGGAGATAGACTGGAGTCCGGAAGATCCGGACAAGAAGAACGAAGGTCACTACAATGAGTGGGGAGAGTGGACGCAACCTAACCTGGGAAGCTGGGCAACAGCATCAACCTCGAAATGGGGATTGGCATGGAAGGCAGTTCACGACCACTTTGGCAATATCGGAATGACGATTACCCATCCACAGGAATATTACGATATTGATGAATATCTTAAAACGGGCAAGGTGATTCCAGGTTTCCAGAATGCCAAGAAGCACGGATTGTTTGAAGAATGTTGCGGTTATGCCTGTATGAACTGGTATAAAGAATGGTATTTGAAACAAAATACAACAGGAATTAAACAAACAGAAACCCAGGCAGACGTGGTTTCCACCTTATATTATAATATAGAAGGAAAAGAGGTAGAAAAGCCAACTGCTGGTGTTTATATAATAAAACAACTGTTAAGTAATGGGAAAATACGTTCTCGCAAGGTTTTTCTAAAATGATAAACTTTCTGTTACACCACGCAAAGTGAGTTTCGAAAGAAATCCATACCTTTGCCGCCGTGAATAAACAATTTTAGTGCACGCCTAAATTTTAAAGCATAAATCAAAAATGAATAGAACATGATTGAACAAGTGTTAACAATGAAACGGACAGCAGCCTTATGCTTGATGGGGGCTTTCTGCAGCTTGAATGTTCAAGCCCAGAAAATCCATGTCAAGGGTAATCTTGTTGACGGTACAGGTGAACCTCTGATAGGTGCCACTGTAAAAGTAAAAGGTAATGCCAGCGTCGGTACGGTCACCGACTTTGACGGTAACTTCAGCATCGATGTGCCTTCTGAAAACTCTTCTCTCGTATTTACCTACGTAGGTATGAAGACCAAGGAAGTGAAAATCGGTAAGAAGAGAGAGTTCAAACTCTCATTGGAAGATGACAACGCTATCGGCGAAGTCGTAGTCGTAGGTTATGGTCAGCAGAAGAAGGCATCTGTCGTGGGTTCTATTGCACAGACCACAGGTGAGGTGCTGGAACGTGCTGCCGGTGTCAGCGACATTGGTGCAGCCTTGACGGGTAACCTTCCTGGTGTGGTAACTGTTCAGGGCAATGGTATGCCTGGTGAGGAGGAGCCACAGATCATCATTCGTGGTGCTAGTTCTTGGAACAACAGTGACCCTCTCGTCCTAGTCGATGGTATCGAGCGTCCTATGAGTAGTGTAGACATTGGTTCTGTAGAGAGCATCTCCGTATTGAAGGATGCATCTGCCACTGCCGTTTATGGTGTGAAGGGTGCCAATGGTGTCATCTTGATTACTACCAAGCGTGGTAAGGAAGGCAAGGCTAAGATTGATGTAGGCTTCAACGCTACATTGAAGGCTCCTTCTAAGTTGCCTAACAAGTATGATTCATACGATGCCTTGATGTTCCGCAACAGGGCAGTGGAGCATGAGTTGGGTGTTTCTCCTGAATCTTGGTCTTACATCCGTCCTCAATCATTTATTGAGAACTATCGTAACCAGACCACGCAAGAGCAGCGCGAGCGTTATGCTAACGTGGATTGGCAGGATGCCCTCTTCAAGAAGAGCGCCATGTCATATAATGCCAATGTCAATGTGAGCGGTGGTACAAGCTTCGTGAAGTATTTTGCTTCTGCCGACTTTGTACACGAGGGTGACCTCTTCCGTGAGTATGATAACGGACGTAACTATAACTCTGGCTATGGATACAACCGTATCAATGTGCGCAGTAACTTGGACTTCTCTATCACTAGAACTACTACATTAAAGGTAAATGTATCTGGTTCTAATGGTGTGCGCAAGGCTCCTTGGAGCAACATGAGCAATAGCGAGTGGCAGATAGGACAGCAGTGGGCTGGTGCTTATAACATCGCTCCAGATGTATTCTTGCCTCAGTATAGCGATGGCTCTTGGGGTTATTATCCAAATGCGTCTAACGTAAGTAACTCTGCTCAGAACCTCGCCATCGGTGGTACAGCGCAGGCTACTACTACTCGTATCAATACCGACTTTACCTTGGAGCAGAAACTCGACTTCATCACCAAGGGCTTGAACTTGCGTGGTACCGTTTCTTGGGACAACGTGTTTGTTGAGACGAGCCGTGGTATCAATGACTTGAACAATACAGCTCAGACCAAGTATGTTGATCCGGAGACTGGCAATATAACATATGGCCAGATATATGAGTCAAACAATAAGTTCGACTGGAAACAGGGCGTTAACTGGAGTACTTCAGGTGGTTCGGTTGATAACAACCAGACTGTTCGCAATCTTTACTATCAGTTGCAGCTCAACTGGGCTCGCAAGTTCGGACAGCATGATGTTACAGCCATGGGCTTGTTCTCTCGTCAGGAGAATGCACGTGGTAGTGTGATGCCTACTTACCGTGAGGACTGGGCATTCCGTGCTACTTATAGCTATGCTGGTCGTTACAACATCGAGTATAACGGTGCTTACAACGGATCAGAAAAGTTTAGCAAGGACAATCGCTTCGCCTTCTTCAATTCTGGAGCCATCGGTTGGACCATCACTGAGGAAAACTTCATGAAGTATCTTCGTGACAAGCACATCATTGATATGTTGAAGTTCCGTGCATCTTATGGTGAGATTGGTGATGATAACCTGGGCGATCCATTCGACTCTTCTCGTCGTTGGCTCTACATGAACCAGTGGGCATACGGAGGCAACACAGTGATGGATCTTGACCATACCAAAAGTATCTACACATGGTATCGCCAGAACACATTGGGTAATAAAGATGTGAAGTGGGAGACTGTGAAGAAGACCAACTTCGGTGTCGACTATGGTTTCTTGGGTGGTTTGATTACCGGTTCGCTCGATTTCTTCTGCGACCGTCGTAACGACATTTTGATCTTTGGTGATAACCGCTCCATCCCATCTTACTTTGGTACTACAGCTCCTACTATCAATAAGGGTAAGGTTCGTACCAGTGGTTACGAGTTGGAGTTGAAGCTCAACAAGAAATTTGCCAATGGCATCCGCCTCTGGGGTAACTTCAATATGACCCATGCCAAGAACAAGGTGCTCTTGAAGGATGACGCTCAGCTCACTCCTAACTATCAGAAGGAGGCTGGCTACTCTATGGGTCAGTATCGCTCATACATTGATCGTGGCTTTATCAACGACATCGATGACTTGATTGGTTCTCCAGCTCATGAGTCTAATGACAACCACCGCTTGGTAGGCGATTACTACATCGTAGACTTCAATGGTGATGGTGTGGTAGATAGCAAGGACTCAGCTCCAGTAGGTTATAGCTCAAGCCCTCAGAATACATACAATGCCACTATCGGTATCGAGTATAAGGGCTTCTCTGCTTTCGCTCAGTTCTATGGTGTAACCAATGTAACTCGTGACGTAACCTTGACAAGCTTTGGCAATAAGTTGGACAATGTTTATGACACTGGTACTTGGTGGGACAAGAATGAGTCTTCTCCAGAATCTATCATTCCTCGTTGGGGTGCTACCCAGTCTGATTACAGCAATGGTACTCAGTTCCTCTATGATGGTTCGTACATCCGTCTGAAGAACGTAGAGATTGCTTATACTTGGACCAAGGGATGGATCAAGGCTCTCGGTATGAACTACCTCAAGGTATACTTGAATGGTAACAACCTCTGGCTTTGGACTCGTATGCCTGATGACCGTGAGGCTAACCTCGGTGGTGGCGGTTTCCTTGGAGCATATCCTACAGTACGCCGCTTCAACTTAGGTGTTAAATTCTCATTGTAATATTAAAATGAACATTCAAATGAAAAATAAGATAAAGAATTTTTTGTTGATGGGATGCGTCTCGCTGGCTCTCGGTACCTCGCTCAACTCTTGCCAGGACTATCTTGACAAGGAGGCCGATTCTACAGTCTCAGAAAATGACGCATTTGTAAACTTCCGTAACTTTCAGGGTTACGTAGAGGAGATTTACAACTGTATCCCTGATAAGGAAAAATGTAACTGGTGTCCTTCTTGGAACTGGGGTGATGATGAAATCTTCAACCCAGAGGCTGATGGCCGTATGACACACCAGGTAGACTTGGGCAACTTCCGTGCTTGGCAGACCACTGGTAACTGGCTTTACAAGGATGGCAGCAACCCTACATCTACAGATAAGTTCAACCACTCACTTTGGCCACATGCTTGGTATTGCATTCGTAAGGCTAACCAGGGCTTGGCTAATCTCGATAAGTTGGTAGCTAGCAAGGCAGAGAAAGACCTCATTGCTGGTCAGCTTTACTTCTTCCGTGCATGGTGGCACACTGAGTTGATGCAGTACTTTGGTGGTTTGCCATACATTGATACCTATTTGGATCTCAATTCAGAGCTCAATTTGCCTCGTCTCTCTTATCAGGAGTGTGCAGAGAAGGCTGCTGCTGATTATCGCAAGGCTGCCGATCTGTTGCCTATCAACTGGGACAATGAGTATGATGGTGCTGCCACACAGGGCAAGAACGACCTTCGTATCAACAAGATCATGGCACTCGGTTATCTGGGCAAGACTTATCTCTGGGCTGCCAGCCCATTGATGAAGGATGGCGCACAGGTAGGAGCTAGCAAGAATGGCAAGACATACGACTATGATGAGGAGTTTGCCAAGAAGGCAGCTGAGGTCTTCGGTGAGTTGCTCACATTGGTTGAGGGGGGCCAGACACAGTATGGGTTGGCTGAGTTCAAATATAAGGACATCTACAATCATGAGCGTTCTGCCGATGCTAACTCTTGCTTCTCTGATATCTTCTATACCAAGAAGCAGAACTGGAAAATGCCTGGATCTATTGAGGCTATCTTCCGTGGTCCATCTGCAGACTTCAACGGCTCTAACTGGAATACCTCTAAGGTGTTTGGTCCTAAGGTTGACAAAGTGGTTGGACATGACAATGTGATTCACCAGCCTACAGCTAACTTGATAGCTGCTTACGGTATGGCTAATGGTGAGCCCGCTTACATCGTAGAGAATGGCAAGTTGGTTCCTAACATAGCAGGTGGTTTCGATCCTACTCATCCATATAAGAACCGTGACCCACGCTTCTATCACGACATCGTGTTTGATGGCTTCAAGTATCTGAATGGTACTCCTGGTCAGTGGGCTAACTTGCAGTACTGCCAGTTGTATACAGGTGGCAATATGCGTCCAGTGGCTAATGCCAGCCGTACAGGTTACTTCATCCAGAAGTTGGTGCCTCATACATGTAATGAGGTGGATCGTGACTACGATTGGGGTTCAGCATTCCACTGTTACTTGCCATACATGCGTTTGGCTGACATCTATCTGATGTATGCTGAGGCTTGTGCTGCGTTTGGTGGTGCTTCTGGCAAGGCTTCTAACTTTAGCAAGACTGCTGAGGATGCCATCAATACCCTTCGTGATCGTTGTGGCGCTGGTCATGTGGCTCCAGAGTATGTAGCTGATGCACATAAGTTCATGGACGAGGTTCGCCGTGAGCGTGAGGTGGAACTTGCTTTCGAGGGCTTCCGTTTCAACGACTTGCAGCGCTGGTTGCTCCTGACCGAGGCTCCTTACAATGTAAAGTACTCTGATGAGTTTGACCGTGTGGAGAGTGCCGATTTCTACAAGAATAATGACCCAGCTGATGCTCAGGTGGCTAACTTCCACCAGAAAGAGATCTTGACTCGTCACTTCACAGCCAAGCACTATTGGTTCCCATTGCCTATCAAGGATGTTTATCTCTATCAAGAGCTTAGTCAGAATCCTGGTTGGTAAAATAACATTATATAGTAATACTAAAATAAGAATGATAGTATGAATTCAAAATTCAAATCATATAATTCAAAGTTCCTGTTGGCAGGTCTTGTGTCATTGGCTCCTATGGCTGCCGATGCCAAAACTGCTGCTGAGAACGAAACCGATACCGTTGCTGCCGACAAGGAGATGGTCAATGTGGCTTATCGCAAGGTAGCCAAGGGTGACATCTTGGGCGGCGTTTCGGTAGTCGATGTAGAGGGATTGATGAAGAAAAACTACCACACTTATAGCCTTGACAACATGCAGGGCTACGTGGGTGGTTGGAATGGCAACTCTCTTTGGGGCATGGATGCTGACAATGCTGGATACTTGGTATTGGTAGATGGTGTGCCTCGTGAGGCAACCAACGTGATGCCTAGCGAGATAGACCAGATTACATTCCTCAAGGGCGCACAGGCTGTAGTGCTCTATGGTAGCAAGGCAGCCAAGGGTGCTGTGCTCATCACCACTAAGCGTGGCAAGAACGATGGCTTGAAGGTTGAGGTGCAGGCTAACGCTGGTCTCAATGTGGCTAAGTCATTCCCAGAGTATCTGGGCTCTGCTGAGTATATGACTCTCTACAACGAGGCTCGTGCCAATGACGGTTTGACTCCTCTCTACTCTGCTGAGGATATCTACAATCATGGCTTGGGTGCCAACCCATATCGTTATCCTAATCTCGATATGTACTCTTCTGACTATCTTCGCAAGATGAATAGTCGCTACGAGGCAACTGCTGAGATTAGTGGTGGTGGTAAGCGTGCTCACTTCTATAGCAACATCAACTATTATCGTCAGGGTGACTTCCTGAAGTTTGGTGAGGCTAAGAACAATAACATTCAGCGTTTCAGTGTACGTGGTAATGTAGATGTCAACATCACAGATGACATCAAGGCTTGGGTCAACTCCAATGCCACATTCTATGATTCACATTCTGCTATTGGTAATTATTGGAATGCAGCTGCTACTTGGCGTCCTAACTTCCCACAGAATGCTAGCCCATTGATCTCTACAGACATGATAGCTCCTAATGCCAAAGCTGCTTGGGACTTGATGAGTGTGGCTAAGCTGGTGGATGGCAAGTACTTCTTGGCTGGTACACAGGCTAACTCTTCTAACATCTTCGCAGATTACTATGCTGCTGGTAAGAGCAAGTATACTAGCCGCCAGTTCCAGTTTGATACAGGTGTTAACATCAATTTGCACAAGTTGTTGCAGGGCTTGTCTTTCGAGACTCGTTTCGCAGTAGACTATGCTACCTCTTACACCACATCTTTCAATAATAGCTATGCCATCTATATCCCAACATGGTCAAACATCGACGGCAAGGATATGATCGTAGCTTTGAAGAAGGAAGGTGAGGATAAGAAGTCTGGTGTACAGAACATCGCTAATAGTGTGGACAATCAGACCATGCTCTTCTCTGCTCAGTTCAATTACGCCAATACATTTAATAAGGTACATAACCTCTCTGCGATGTTGATTGCCTCTGGCTATCAGCAGTCTAAGTCAGGTGAGTATCACAAGACATCAAGTGCTAATCTTGCCTTGGATGCATCTTATGATTACGCCAAGACCTATTATGCAGACTTCGGCTTGGCAGCTATCCACTCTGCACAGTTGGCTCCAGGTCATCGTGTAGGCTTCTCTCCTTCACTTTCATTGGGTTGGAGACTCAAGAATGAAAACTTCTTGAAGAACAGCAAGGTGGTAGACGATATGATGATCAGTGTATCTGGTAGCATCATCAACGAGGATATTGACTTGGCAGTGAATGGCAACAGATACTATCTCTATGACACCAACTGGCAGACAGCTGATGGTTATGGATGGTATGATGGTTCTGCTGGCAAGTACACATTCTCTAAGCGTTCTGCCAACAAGGATCTCGACTTCATCAAGCGTAAGGAACTTTCTGTCAACTTCAAGACTTCCTTGTGGCAGCAGATGGTAACATTGGATGCTAGCTTCTTCGTTAACTCGATGGAGGGTTATCTGATTTCTACTCCAACGTTCTATCCTTCTCACTTGAACACAGGCTATCCTGATGCTTCATTCATGCCTGTGCTCAACTTTAACAATAGTCGCCGCATCGGTTTCGACTTCGCAGCTAACTTCAATAAGAAGGTGGGTGATGTAGACTTGCAGCTCGGCGTAACAGGTACTTATTATAACACCAAGGCTACCAAGCGTGATGAGATGAACGCATGGAGCTATCAGAACCGTGAGGGCAAGGCTCTCGATGGTATCTGGGGTTATAAGTTTGCTGGCTTCTTCCAGAGTGAGGAAGAAATCAAGAAATCTCCAGACCAGAGCCGTCTGGGTAGTGACGTAAAGCCTGGCGATATGAAGTATGTGGATGTAAACGGTGATGGCAAAATCGACTCTTACGACCAGGTGTTCCTGGGCAAGGGCGGTTGGTATGGCTCACCATTCACATTGGGCGTAAACCTCACTGCTAAGTGGAAGAACTTCACATTCTTCGCCCTCGGTACTGGCAACTTCGGTGCTTATGGCTTGAAGAACAATTCTTACTGGTGGGTAAAGGGTGACGGCAAGTACTCAGCTGTGGTTCGCAATCGCTGGACTGAGGCAACCAAGGAGACTGCTACTTATCCACGTCTTACCACACTCTCTGGTAGCAACAACTATCAGACATCAGACTTCTGGATGTACAGCACAGACGCTTTCCGCTTGGCTAAGGTTCAGATTACTTACGACCTGCCTAGCACGCTCTTCCAGAAGACTTGGGTTAAGGGCTTGTCTGCTTATGTAAGCGGTGCCAACTTGCTCACTATCTCTAAGAACCGTGAGATATTGGAGATGAACATAGGTAGTGCTCCTCAGACACGCTATTATAATATAGGTGTGAAGGCTACATTCTAATCATTATTAAATGTATACAGAAATGAAAATTAATAAGTTATTTATATTAGCTGCATTGTCACTCTCGTTGGTGTCTTGCTCAGATCTCTTTGAGCCTGCACAGGAAAACAACCGTAGCTTGGATGAGATTTACGAAGAGCCTACTTATGCTCAGGGACTTCTCGGCTATGCTTATGCCATGCTTCCTTATAATACCAAGAGTGTAACTGATGTGGCAACCGATGATGCTGTAAGCAATGATTTGTCTAACAGCTATCTGAAAATGGCTACTGGTTCTTGGGCAGCCAATAATGACCCTATGAGCAAGTGGACTGGCTGTCGTGCTAGCATCCAGTACTTGAACATCTTCCTTCAGGAGGTGGACAAGGTAGATTGGGCTAAGGACAAGGGTGCGCAGCAGATGTTCTGTGAGAGCCGTAAGGGTGAGGCTTATGCCTTGAGAGCTCTCAATATGTATTATCTCTTGATGAACCATGGTGGTTGGACTGAGGATGGACAGCTTCTAGGTGTGCCAAACTTGACAAAGCCTGAGGATACTTCTTCTGATTTCAACCAGCCACGTTCCACATTCCAGGCTTGCTTGGATCAAATCTATAGCGACTTGGATCAGGCTGAGCAGTTGTTGCCTTTGGATTACAATGATTTGACCAAGTCAGATCCTGTGCCAGAAAAGTATACTGCTATGGGCGTGGACAACTTTCAGGACTATAACCGTGTATTGGGTTCTCTGATGCGTGGTCGTGTGAGCGGTCGTATCGCGAAGGCTATCCGCGCACAGGTCTCTCTGCTGGCAGCCAGTCCTGCTTTTGCAGCTGGTACCAATGTGGATTATAAGCGTGCTGCTGATGATGCAGCCAGCTTGCTCGACTTGATTGGTGGTGTAAGCGGCTTGTCTGAAACTGGTAATTCTTGGTATGCTCAGACTAATGAGATTAATAATTTGCAGTCTGGTGCATGCCCTAAGGAGATTATCTGGCGTGGCAATAAGACCAATGGTGCAGATGATTGGGACCTCGGTTTGAACCAGGAGGCTGATAACTTCCCTCCATCTCTCTATGGTAAGGGACGTATCAATCCTACCCAGAACTTGGTGGATGCTTTCCCTGCTGCCAATGGTTATCCTATCACAGATGAGCGCAGTGAGTATGATGACTTGGATCCTTATAGTAATCGTGATCCACGCTTGGATCTCTACATTATCTATAATGGCTGCAAGTATAAGAGTGCAATCATCAATACCGACATCACCACTGCCAACAATGACAATGGACTGAATAAGATCGGTAACTCTACACGTACTGGTTACTATATGAAGAAGCTTCTTCGTGAGGATTGTAATCCTAATCCAAATGCCAAGAACGCACAGTATCACTATCCAGTGTATATCCGCTATACCGAGATTTTCTTGGATTATGCTGAGGCAGCCAATGAGGCTTGGGGACCTAAGGGCAATGGCACACATGCTTATTCTGCATACGATGTGATCAAGGCTATCCGTCATCGTGCAGGCATCACAGATGATTCTTATCTTGATGAGTGCGCTAACGACCAGGCTAAAATGCGTGAGTTGATTCGCAATGAGCGTCGTATTGAGCTATGCTTCGAGAACAAGCGCTTCAATGACCTCCGCCGCTGGAAGGCTCCTATCAATGAGGCTGTTCATGGCGTGGAGATTTCTACAGAGGCTGGTATTCCACAGTTCAAGGATATCACAGTAGAGGAAAGAAAATACGACGACTATATGTATTACGGTCCTGTGCCACAGACTGAAATCCTCAAGTGGGATCAGTTGAAGCAGAATGCAGGATGGAAAATTACAAACGACTAACATTTTATAATGATGAAAACTATGAAGATGAATAAATATTTCTCAATGGCTGCACTCGGAGCCTTGGCTCTGACTTTTGGCTCTTGTGAGAACGGCACGCCTGAGTTTGACGACTACGAGGGTGGCACATCAGTCTACTTCGCCCACCAAAACGTGGAGCGTGTATTGGTGTTGGGCAATGACGAGACTCGTGACAATACCAAGGACAACGAGCATATTATCAACATCGTGTCTACCATGGGTGGTGCTTACAATGGTAAGGACATCACACTGGATGTGGCTGTAGATAATTCGCTTTGCGACAACCTCTATTTCTCTGATGGCGTATCTCCTGTAAAGCCTATGCCTGCAGAGTATTACACCTTGGCAGGTAACACCATCTCTTATGGTGGCAACTTGCAGGGTAGATTACAGGTGAAGCTCAACGATGCTTTCTTCGCTGATCCTGCCTCTGTAAAGAATACTTATGTTATCCCTCTGATCATCAAAGATCAGAAGGGTGCTGGCAAGATCTTGACGGGTACTCCTTTCCAGGAGGGTGAAACTCCTGCGCTGACTAATAGCGATGCGTGGAAGACATTGCCTAAGAACTATGTACTCTACTGTGTGAAGTATATGAACCCTTGGGCTGGATTCTATCTGCGCCGTGGTACAGATAAGATTACTGAGAATGGTCAGACCACAGAGGAGAAGCGTGAGGGTGCAACTATTGAGAAGGACGAGGTTTGCCAGATTACTACCAAGAGCCTTACAGAGGCTATCTATCCTCTTACAGTCAAGAGAGTTGTGGGCAAGGATGCTGAGGGTAAGGATATCCTCAAGTCTTATACATGCAACTTGAAGCTTACCTTTGCTAACGATGGTACTTGCACTGTTTCTTCCGAGACAGAGGGCGTAACTGCTACTGGTACAGGTAAGTTTGTGGAGAAGGGCGCTAAGCTGGCTTGGGGCAACAAGGATCGTGACATCCTGACTCTCCAGTATACCGTAGACTTCGGTGCTGTCAAGGTAGAGACAACCGACCAGTTTGTAGCTCAAACTCGTGGTAATACCAATGGCGTGGTAACTTTCGATACTCAGTATATCGTAAAGTAAGCTGCGGTAATTATCAATTAAGTATCATCTAATAATAGGTAGATTATTATGAAATTGAAAAATATTAATTTTGGTTTAGGCTTGGTAGCTCTCTTGGCTTTGTCATCATGTGCTGATGACAAGTTCTCGGAGTACAGAACTGATATGACCAAGAACTTGAAGGAATATCAGTATCTTAATAACTACGAGCCTTTGAAGAAATATGTCGAAGACATGAAGGCTTCTGGTAAGTGCAATCCCGACTTTAAGTTGGGTATTGCACTGGCTGCGGCCGACTTCAACAAGCAGGAGCTTGTATATTGCTTGGCTGGTAGCAACTTCGAGGAGATGACAGCAGGCAACGCCATGAAGTATGCTTCTTGTGTTAGAGATGATGGAACTTTTGACTTTAGTACAGTTAAGGATTTCGTTACAAATGCACAGGATGCTGGTTTGACCATCTATGGTCATACACTAGCTTGGCACTCTCAGCAGAACAAGAAGTATCTTAGTAAACTTATTGCAGATAAGGAAATTCAAGTAGACCCTAGTCAGAAGGTAGAGAAAACAGATTATCAGCTTGATTGCTCTACACTGACAAAATATGATTGGTCAGGTTCTCCAGAATCAGTAAAAACTGAGTGGAATAAGGATGGGGCAGTGGTTATTACTAATCCAGAGCCAATTGAACCTTTCTATAAACTCCAATATTGGTTGGTCAATGGAATCTCTTTGGATGAGGGAAAGGATTATAAACTGACCATAGAATGTAAGGCTGAAGGCGCATCAGATGCCAACATCCACTTTAAGTTAGGTAATTGGGGTGGTGGAGATGAGCAACAATTCACGATTCCTGTAGGTAAAGGATATCAGAAAGTTGTTTTGTCTGTATCTCCAAAAATGGCAAATAATGGCATTATGTTCCAACATGGAGACTTTGCTGGTAAAATTTATTGGAAGTCTATCACAATTTCACACATGGAAACTCCTGTTATGGAAATCCCTTCAACTGTGGCTAAGCTTGATTTTGAAGGAGAGGAGTCTCTAGGTGGTTGGGGTATGGATCATACTCCTGAGAATGTGAATGGAGTTTGCCAAGTTGGTAATGATGCAGCTAAAAACGCAGAGTGGAATGCTCAGGTTAATTTTGAACCTGGATTTATATTCGAAAATGGTACAACTTATCATTTGAAGATGAAGATCAAGGGTACTGTTGCTGGCACATTTAGTGCTGCATTCCAGAATCCTGATGGTTATAAGGGTTGCGGTAATTTCCAGAACATTTCTGTTACTAAGGATTGGAAGGAAGTGGATGTCACAGCTAAGTGTAATGGTGATGGTGCTTCTCGTTTGCTCTTAAATATCGGATTGTATGCTGGTACTCTCTATATTGATGACTATGAGGTTTATATCATGAAGTCTGCTAATTCCATTCCTCTTACGGATGAAGAGAAGAAGACTCTTCTTACTGATGCAATGGGCAAGTGGATTGATGGTATGATGGAAACTACAGATGGTTATGTTACATCTTGGGATGTTGTGAACGAGGCAATCTCTGGTAAGAAAGGTGCTGATGGATTCAATGAGTTGCAGCATGCAACTAATGCTCCTGCTTCTGATGTAGCCAATAGCTTCTACTGGCAGGATTATCTCGGTGATATCGACTATGTTCGTACTGCCGTTAGAGATGCACGTAAGAGCTTTGCTGAGCACAATGGTGATCCATCTAAGTTGAAGCTCTTTATCAATGACTACAACTTGGAAGGTTACTGGGATAAGCACGCTAAGCTGAAGAGCTTGATCCACTGGATTGGTCTGTGGGAAGATCCTAATGCAGAGGAACCTGTTGTTATCGATGGTATTGGTACACAGATGCACGTAACATGCTATGGTGATGCAACTAAGCAGGCTAAGCTTCAGAGCGACATCGAAGAGATGTTTAAGTTGATGGCTAAGACTGGTAAGCTCGTCAAGATTTCTGAGCTTGATATGGCTTATGAGGATGAGGCAGGTACTTCTGTTACCTTCGACAAGATGACAGAGGAGCAGCACAAGCAGATGCGTAGCTTCTATACATTCATCATCCAGAAGTACTTCGAGCTGATTCCACAGGCTCAGCAGTATGGTATCACTCAGTGGTGTGCTACTGATTCTCTTAAGGATTCAGGTTGGCGTGCAGGTTGCCCTACAGGTCTTTGGGATAGCAACTATCTCCGCAAGCACACATACGCAGGCTTCGCTGTAGGTCTTGGTGCTCCAGAATATTGGAAGGAAGCCAAGTAATATTTGTGGTGTGAGCCTATCCTATGGCTCACGCCATCTAATATAAAGAAACATTAGTTTTGGGTTTTATCATATAAAGGATTAACCGAAATGATGTTAGTCGTGATAGGTCGGTTGTGTCGTGAAGACACGACCGACCTTTTTGCTTTGTAACATTTGTCTTGCAATATGTTAAATGTGAGTCAGTAAATAAAAAATAATTCTGATTTTTGAGGTTGTATCACTTCTTTTTTGTATCTTTGCGCTTAAATATCACTATAATGATATATAATGGCTATTTTATGGCTTAATGTTTACTTAAATGATAGTTAAGTATATGAAAGATTTGTATGAATATTCTACTCCGGAACTGGTGAGATTGCTGGGAAATCGCTTTAGGGAATACAGAATGCGATGCAATTTGACACAGAAGGAAGTGGCTGAACTGACAGGCATTGGTATGACTACTATCCACAAGTTTGAGAATGGATGTGCTAGAAACATTTCGCTTTCTACATTGATTCTCTTGCTCAAGGTGGTGGGACAGATCAATGCGCTTGATAACTTAATGCCCGAATTGCCACCATCCCCTTACTTGATGACCAAGGGAGATAAAAAGGTACAAAGAATTAGACACTGATAATAGCGGATGATTTATGGTTAAGACTTTAAAAGTAATCTTGTGGGATGAAGAAGTTGGTAGGTTGTCGTGGGACGACAAAAGGCAAATGTCCTACTTCACTTATAATCCAACTTTTGTGCATAGGGGTATTGATATATCTCCTCTATGGGCATCCATACGCAACAATAGAGGACTTATGCCTATTTGGGGAGAGGAACAGAGAATTTATCAAAAACTTCCTGCTTTCCTGGCTGACTCATTGCCTGATTCTTGGGGCAATCAGTTGTTTGATCTTTGGAGACAGCAGAATCATCTCTCCAATACGGAAATTTCTCCTCTTGATAAGTTGTCATTTATCGGTAGAAGAGGAATGGGTGCTTTGGAGTTTGTCCCAGAGTATGAGAGGAGTAAGAAATCAGAGAGGATTGATGTCAATTCCTTGGTTGCACTTGCTGAACGCATATTTACTGAACGAGAGGAGGCTCTGATTTTACCAGAGGAATCTCTTACCATGCAGTCGCTCTTGACTGTGGGAACTTCTGCTGGTGGCAGGCAGCCTAAGGCTATTATTGCTATCAATTCGGCTGATGGTGAGATAAGAAGTGGACAAATCTCGGATCTTGATGGATATGATTACTACTTGTTGAAGTTTGGAAATGCTGATTTCAACTCTGCCGAACTAGAAATGACATACTACGAGCTTGCCGTCAAGGCTGGCATCAATATGATGCATTCTGAACTCTTGATGGTTGATGGCAGCAAGCACTTCATGACGCAGAGATTTGATAGAAAAGATGGGAAGAAGCTTCATACTCAAACTTTGGCGGCTATGTATCCTGAGGCAAATAGTTATGAGCAACTTATTTCTGTTTGCAGGTCGCTCCATTTGCCTGAGGCTGATTGTGAAGAGGTTTATAGAAGAATGATATTCAACGTGCTGGCAAACAATACTGATGATCACAACAAAAACTTCTCCTTCATGATGGATAGGATGGGTAATTGGCGGTTATCACCTGCTTATGATCTTACCTATATCCTCAATATGGGTGGAGTGCAGCCCAATCAAGACCACTGTATGTTTATCAGGTCCAAACTGCGTAATATTTCAAAAGAGGATGTCTTGCAATTTGCATTCGATAATGGTATTCGAAAGCCAGAAAGCCTGATTAATGATGTAAAGAATGCTTTGTTGCAATTTAGAACTGTGGCTGTAAAATATGCAGTGGATGAAAAATGGATAGGCAGAGTGGAGTCTACCATCCTTTCTCATCTGAAAGAATGGGGTGAGTATGAAGATGATAAACCGACGTTATCTGTAGAGATTAATGGTCATCAAGTGACTGATGTACATATAGAGCAAGCCTACAAGGGCAACTTTCATTTGTGTGCAAAGATTGATGGCAGGGAAAAGAAGTTATGATAAGCAAAAACAAGAATGAGTTTTCTCTCATAGAGAGTATCGGAATCGCTAATCTTACAGAGAAACAACTGTTGACTATGGTTGAAAAATTCCTATGTAAGTAAAGAAATAAAAATGGCACGAAAACGCATTTTTTCTCACTTTTTTTTCGAGAAAAAGTGCGTTTTCGTGCCAAAATCTTTCACATAGGCTCTGGCTGCATAGAGGGAATATTCCATAAATTATGTAAACGCTGCTCAAACGTAATGATGTTGATAAATCTGTATATTTTTCCTCTGTTTTGACCAAACATTTGGGGAATCTGGAATATTTTGGGAAAAAACATTTGGGGAATCTGGAATATTCGTTTATTTGACTTTTCCTGATTTCCTCTTCAAATAGGTTTGATGGTGTATCATTTTCGTTATAATGTTGGCTATCAAACCTATTTGGTGCTTCTCACAAAGTGTAACTACTACAGCTACCGGCATTTCTAAGGTAGAGAATCTGAAGGTTGCTCAGGATGGCAAGTGCTTCAACCTCGCTGGTCAGCAGGTAGGTAAGGGTTACAAGGGCATTGTGATCAAGAATGGTAAAAAGATGGTTATCAAGTAATAGATGAGACGTTTTACAATGCTCGCATCGTACTATAATTTGTTTACCATTTAAAGAGGTGAGGAACAAATTCCTTGAAGCAGCGGCGCCAGGTGAGCCACTCATGATGAGTGCCTGGCAACCGCCCCATGACAATCCAGCCATCGCACGATGCTCGCGGTCGGTATAAGTGCGGAATGTCTTGTCAACCATGTGCTTCCGTTTGCCTACAGATATGGCTGCGTGGGGTTAAGAATATGACTGCGTGGGGTTAATAATATGACTGCATTGGGTTAAGGATATAACTCCGTTGGGTTACGGATACGACTCCGTAGGCTAACGGAGACGTATCCTTCGGCTTGTCGAGATATCTGCGTCAGCTGATTGAGTCACTTGAGTTAGCTTACTGAACTACTTGGGTTAGCTGATTGAACTACTTGAGTTAGCTGACTGAGCTATATCAGTATTCTGTAGTATTACATGTGTATATTTTTCTAATTTAATGTCACATTTGCCACACTTATACTTAACTCTTTGATTATTAGAGGATAACGGGTGGCAATAAGGGGTGTTTTTATTGTCACCTTATTGCCACCTATTACCACTTTTGGGTAAGCGTCTCGTAAGCGTCTCCGCGTTTATACCTTGCATAATTCAAAAAAAGCAGTAACAGCTGATTAAACTAATGCTGTTACTGCTTTTTCCATCGGTCAGGAAGTAAGTTTCTATATTTTTCCAATGGGGTATTGGGTTGCCATTCTGCAGTCTTTTCTATTACGTCGCATATGTATTCAAACAGATTAATGCCATTCAGCCTGCATGAGATGGCGATGGAATATAGGATAGCCGCCCGGCTTGCTCCTTCGTGTGAACCAAAGAACATTGAGTTTCTTCTTGATAGTGATATGTACCTCTGGATTCTCTCAATATAGTTGTTATCGAGAGCCGTATCACCTCTTTTGAAGATGTCACAAATGGCATTAT
>ERZ773155.979-NODE-979-length-24777-cov-10.623574_pt1 | contig 24777 bp, 21 predicted proteins | sample MGYA00511262_ERZ773155 | MGnify/ENA primary metagenome ERZ773155 (study PRJEB29015, sample SAMEA2737828) | human gut metagenome | biome: human gut; feature: human-associated habitat; material: faeces | place: China | collected 2012 ... | reverse complement strand
GGTATGTGGCGGATCGCCCCGACCTTCGCATTATCAGCGATGAGGACTTTGCCGAAGAGTTGGAAGCCCTCGGTAGAGAGAAGCAGGGAGTGCAGAGGGGCGCACCGGAGGTGCTGCCCCCTCGCATCGGTTAAGGCAGACGCCTTAGTCCAAAAAGTCCTTGAGCCTCTTGCTGCGGCTGGGGTGGCGCAGCTTGCGCAGAGCCTTCGCCTCGATCTGGCGGATGCGCTCGCGGGTGACGTTGAACTCCTTGCCAACCTCCTCCAGCGTGCGGTTGCGGCCGTCCTCCAGGCCAAAGCGGAGCTCCAGCACCTTCTTCTCGCGCGGGGTGAGGGTGGAGAGCACGTCCTCCAGCTGCTCCTTGAGCAGGGTGTGGGAGGCGGCGTCCGCCGGGGCCGGCGCGTCGGAATCCTCGATGAAGTCGCCCAGGTGGCTGTCCTCCTCCTCACCGATTGGGGTTTCCAGCGAGACCGGCTCCTGCGCTACCCGCATGATCTCGCGTACCTTGTCGATCGGCATGTCCAGCTCCTCGGCAATCTCCTCCGCTGACGGGTCGTGCCCGTTTTTGTGCAGCAGCTGGCTGGATACCTTCTTGACCTTGTTGATGGTCTCCACCATGTGCACCGGAATGCGGATGGTTCTGGCCTGGTCGGCGATGGCGCGGGTGATGGCCTGACGAATCCACCAGGTGGCGTAGGTGGAGAACTTGAACCCCTTGGTGTGGTCAAACTTTTCGACCGCTTTGATAAGCCCCAGGTTGCCCTCCTGAATCAGGTCCAGAAACTGCATGCCGCGGCCGACATACCGCTTGGCGATGCTGACCACCAGCCGCAGATTTGCCTCAGACAGGCGCTTTCTGGCCGCGGGGTCGCCCTTGGCCATCCGCTCGGCCAGCTCCACCTCCTCCTCGGGGGTGAGCAGCGGCACCCGGCCGATCTCCTTTAAATAGACCTTGACCGGGTCGTCGATGTTGATGCCGTCCACCGAGAGCAGGCTCTCGTCGTCCTCATCGTGCTCGCTGTCAAAATCCTTTCCCTCCAGATCGGACAGGTCGATGTCGTCCACGATGTCGATGTTCAGCGATTCCAGCGTGTCATAGAGCTTGTCCACCTTCTCCACGTCAAAGTCCAGCTGCTCAAGCGCGTCGTTGATCTCGCTGGTTGTCAGCTTTCCGTTGGCCTTTCCGTTTTCGATCAGGCTGCGGATGACCGATTTTTTATCCTTTGCTGCCAAAGCAAATTCCTCCTATTTCCTTTTCTTCTTTTCCGCCAGCTGGCGAACATACTCGCCGAGAGCCTGTTCGTCCATCTGAGCGACTTCCTTTTCTGTCTTTTCACTTCTGTGTTCCAAAAGCCGGTTGATATAATCTTCCAGCGCCGCCTCGTCGCACCGCTGGGTGGGGGCGCTGGCCAGAATGGCCGACACCCTGCCCATCGCCTCGGGCGAAAGGCTGGAGGACAGATCGAACATCTCGATGGGCTGTCCCTGCTCCAGCCGCTCGGCTAAGGCCTGATAGAGCGCGCGGTTCTGGTCGGTGACAAAGTCCTGCGGCCCGATTTTCTGCGCAATCTGCCGGTAAAAGTCGGGGTTTTTGAGCAAGCAGTACAAAATCCCCTCCTCGGCCATGGCGTAGCGCAGGTGGGTGCGCCGCTGCAGGTCGTCCTTGGCGGCGGCCATGTTGCCGATGTAGAGGTTCATGTCCTTGCGCTGCCGGCTGCGGTCGCGGTAGTAGTCCTGCTTGTCCAGGTTTTGGATCTGCGCCTTGATGGCCTGCGGGGCAATCTGCAGCTCGTTTGCCGTCTGGGTGATGTAGACCTCCCGCTCCACCGGATTGCGCACCCCCGCAAACAGCCTGCACGCCTCCTTGAGAAAGCCGACCTTGCCCTCCGGCGTGCCGGTGTCAAACTGGGCGCGCAGCTTGCTCAGCTCAAAGTCCAGAGCTCCCCTGCTGCCGTCCAGCAGCATCGAGAAGCGCTCGGCGCCAAACTTCTGGATAAACTCGTCCGGGTCCTTGGCACCGGTCATCGAAAGGACGCTGACCTTGACCCCCACCTCGTCGAAGATGTTGATGGCCCGCTTGGTGGCGGCCTGTCCCGGCCCGTCCGAGTCGTAGGCCAGCACCACCTTGTCGGCGTACTGGGAGATCAGCCGCGCCTGCTCATCGGTCAGCGAGGTGCCTAAGGTGGCTACGGCGTTGTCAAATCCCGCCTGGTGCAGCGCGATGACGTCCATGTAGCCCTCGGCCAAAATCAGCCCCGGGCGCTTGGAAACCTTGGCAAAGTTGAGCGCAAACAGGTTGCGGCTCTTTTTAAAGGCGATGGTGTCGCTGGAGTTGAGGTACTTTGCCCCGTCGTCCCCCTCCAGCGCGCGCCCGCCAAAGGCGATGACGTTGCCCCGCAGGTCGATGATGGGGAACATCACCCGGTTGCGAAAGCGGTCAAACGGCTTGCCCCGCCGGCCGCGCATCGCCACGTTTGCCTCCAGCATCTCCTCCTCGGAGAAGCCTTTGGATTTTAAGTGGCGGATCAGCTCGTCCCACCCTTTGGGAGAGTACCCCAGGCCGAAGTGCCGGATGGTTTTGCGGTCCCGCCCGCGGCGAATGAGGTAGTTGTACGCCTCCTTGCCCTGCGGGGACATCAGCGCGTCAAAGTAAAAGCGCGCGGTCTCGCGGTTTATTTCCAGCACCCGCTTTTTGATCTGGGAGCGGTGGTCGTTTTCGGCGTCGTCGGGAACCTGCAGCCCGCACCGTTCGGCCAGCAGCCGCACCGCCTCCATGTATTCCAGGTTCTCGATGCGGCGGATGAAGGTGATGACATCCCCGCCCGCCCCGCAGCCAAAGCAGTAGAAGGACTGGGTCTGCGGATAGACGAAAAAGGAAGGGGTCTTTTCCGAATGAAACGGGCACAGACCGGTCAGATACCGCCCCTTTTTCTTGAGCGGGACATAGCTGGAAACGATCTGCTCGATGTCGCTGTATTGTTTGAGCTGTTGGATGAATAGTTCAGAGGGCATCGCTTCCACCTCCTGTCAAAAGCCCCTTGTTTCCCGTATGTTTTTTTCAGAGGGCCCTTACCCTGCAGGCAGGGGCCCTTTTTCCCCTTCTATATACTATATACCGAAAAAACAGCAATTTTCCTCCACGAAATTTAAAATTTCAAAAAAAATTTGCTTTTCCTCCCGCCGCGCAAAAGCACAGGCGTTGACACCCTGTTCTAAGAGGGCTATACTGAAAGGGCACAGAGAAATTTGTTAGGAACCCAAAGTCCGAAACAACCAAAAAGGAGCGCGATACTATGGCTATTCTTGTCACCGGCGGCACCGGATTCATCGGCAGCCACACCGTTGTGGAGCTGATTCAGGCAGGGAAGGAGGTTGTCATCGTCGACAACTTTTCCAACTCCAAGCCGGAGGTATTAAACCGCATCGAAAAAATCACCGGCACCCGTCCAACCTTTTATGAGGCCGACCTGCTGGATAAGCCGGCCATCGACCAAATTTTCGATGAGCAGAAGATCGACGCGGTCATCCACTTCGCGGGCTTAAAAGCGGTGGGCGAGTCGGTCCACAAGCCGCTGGAATATTACCACAACAACATCACCGGCACCCTGATGCTCTGCCAGAGCATGCGGGAGCACGGCTGCAAGCGGATTGTTTTTTCCTCCTCCGCCACCGTCTACGGCATGAACAATCCGGTTCCCTTTAAGGAGGGGATGCCCACCTCCGCCACCAACCCCTACGGCTACACCAAGGTGATGATCGAGCAGATTCTCAGCGACCTGCACACCGCCGACCCGGAGTGGAGCGTGGTGCTGCTGCGCTACTTTAACCCCATCGGCGCCCACGAGAGCGGGCTGATCGGCGAGGACCCCAACGGCATCCCGAATAACCTGCTGCCCTATGTCTCCCAGGTCGCCATCGGCAAGCTGCCGCAGCTGAGCGTCTATGGCGACGACTACGACACACCGGACGGCACTGGGGTGCGCGACTACATCCATGTGGTCGACCTGGCGCTGGGGCACCTCAAGGCCATCGACTACAGTATGGCCCACACCGGGGTGGAGGCCATCAACCTCGGCACCGGCCGGGGCACCAGCGTGCTGGAGATTGTACACGCCTTCGAGAAGGCCTGCGGCCACGAAATTCCCTACAAGATTGTGGGCCGCCGCGCAGGCGACATCGCTACCTGCTACGCCGACGCCAGAAAGGCCAAAGAGCTGCTGGGTTGGCAGGCCACCCGCGGCATTGAGGAAATGTGCCGGAGCAGCTGGAACTTTATCCAGAAAAATCCAAACGGATTGCAGTAAGCAGAAAAACATGGAGGGCGGCCTTGGAGCAAAATTCCGGGCTGCCCGCTTTTTTAAGGAGAAAAAGGCCCGCCCTTCCCGCCGCGCTGGCAGGGGAGGACGGGCCGTTTTTTTCTTGCTGTGCTGGGTTAGATGATGGCCAGCAGGACAAAGTTGATGACAAACAGGATGGTCGCAACCCAGAGGATTGGGTGGATCTGTTTGGCCTGCTTTTTGCAGATCTTGGTGATGCAGTAGAAGATGAATCCTGCCGCGATGCCGTAGGAAATGCTGTAGCAGATGGCCATGAAGACGCCGGCAAAGTAGGCCGGAACCGCCTCGTCGAAGTCGTCCCACTGGATTTCCCTGAAGGCGGACATCATCATGATGCCGACCACAACCAGCGCCGGAGCGGTGGCCGCAAACGGGATGGCGCTGACAAAGGTTGCCAGAAAGGCGCTGATGGCAAAGCAGAGCGAAACAACCACGCTGGTCAAACCGGTGCGGCCGCCCGCGCCGATGCCTGCGGCGCTCTCGACGTAGGTGGTGGTGTTGGAGGTGCCAAGGATCGCGCCGATCGAGGTGGCAATCGAGTCGGCGAACAGCGCCCTGTCCATCTTGGAGTGGAAGCCGGCGGTGGTCTCCATCGAGCGCTCGTCCTCCTCGCTGAAGATGCCGGTGCGGCGTCCGGTGCCGATGAAGGTGCCGATGGTGTCAAAGGTGTCGGAGAGGCTGAACGAGAAGATGGTGACCAGCACCAGCGGCAGCTTGGAGACATCCGAGAACAGCGACGGCAGGCCCTCGCTGGTGAAGATGGCGCCGAAGGTGGTCGGCAGCTGGCTGCAGGCCTCGGTGAAGCTGACCGTCTCGGTGGTGACGGTGACGCCCATCGGGATGCCAAGCAATGCGGTGGCCACGATGCCGATGAGGATGGCGCCCTTGACCTTGCAGACCAGCAGGACGATGGTCAGGGCAAGGCCGATCAAAAACAGCCAGAAGGAAGGCTGATTGAGGGTGGCCAGCGCCGGCACGCCGGAATCAAAGCTGATGATGCCGACATTGAGAAGGCCGATGTAGGCCACAAAGATGCCGATACCGCCGCCGATGGCGTTCTGCAGGCTGCGCGGAATGGCCTTGATGATGTATTTACGGATTTTGGTGACGGTGATGATGATGTTCAGCACGCCGCAGATGAACACCATCGACAGCGCCTGCTGCCAGGTAAAGCCCAGGGTTGCACAAACGGTGTAGACAAAAAAGGCGTTGAGTCCCATGCCGGGCGCCAGCGCGTAGGGGACGTTGGCCACCAGGCCCATAATCAGGGTACCGATAACCGAGGCGATGATAGTCGCCAGAAAGACCGCGCCCCACTCCATGCCGGACTGGCTTAAGAGCGTCGGGTTGACCGCGATGATGTAGGCCATCGCGAAGAAGGTTGTTAAACCTGCGACGACTTCCTTGCCCACGGTCGTGTTGTTTTCCTTGAGCTGAAAGAATTTTTCCACAATGCTCACCTTCCTTAAAAGAATGAAAGAATAATCAAAGCAGTTTTTCCCGCCGCGGGAAAAACCAACGCCTCCTATTATAAACAACAATCCTTTTTCTGGCAAGCCTTTTCCTTTTTCGACAAAGGGGAACTGTCAGCCCCGGAAAGAAAACCAAACATTCGCGGCAAAACTTGTTTAAAATGCTCAAAGCCGCCGGCTACTCCTCCGGCGTCCAGTCGCGGTTGTTTTCGCCCCAGGTGCAAAGCTGATCCAGCACCTTCATCAGCGATTTTCCGCGTGCGGTCAAAGAGTACTCCACCTTGGGCGGAATCTGCGGGTAGATGGTCTTGTGGATCAGGCCGTCCTGCTCGAGCTCCCTGAGGTTTTGGCTCAAGGTCTTGTCCGAGACCTTTTTGAGGTAGCGGCGCAGGGCGTTAAAACGCACCGGCTCAAACTCCATCAGGCAGTAGAGAATGACCATCTTGTACTTGCCGGAGATCAGCGACAGGGTGTAGCTGAAGCCGGTGTCCTCAAAGTTTGCCTGTTCGATGTACCTGGAAATCATAACAACACCTTAAACTTTCTTTTAAGTAAGTATCTAACAAAAATATCAGTACTTGTTTTTCTCTTTGGTTTATATTATCATAAAGACAACGGAGCTGTCCAGAGGCAGCGCGCAAATTTTTGAAGTTGTTTGGAGGAATTTGTCATGAAAAAAGATCTCGGTGTCAAACCCTACACCTTCCCGATGCCCGTTTTGATGATCGCCACCTACGGCGAAAACGACAAGGTCGATGTGATGAACATGGCCTGGGGCGGCGTCTGCGCCAGCAACATGGTCGCGCTGAACATCGACGAGGACCACAAGACCACCCAGAACATCAAGGAGCGCATGGCCTTCACCTTAAGCGTTGCGGATATCGATCACCTGGAGGAGTCCGACTTTTTCGGCATCGCCAGCGGCAACAAGATGGAGGACAAATTTGAGCGCACCGGCATGCACGCGGTCAGGAGCGACAAGGTGGACGCGCCGGTCATCGAGGAGTACCCGCTGACCCTGGAGTGCAGGGTGGTCGCGCTGGAGAACACCGTCTACGGCTTCCGCGTCCTGGGCGAGATTGTCAACGTCCTGGCCGACGAGAAGGTGCTGGACGAGAAGGGCAGGGTCGACCCGACCAGGCTCAACGCCTTTATCTTTGACCAGTGCCAGAGCGGCTACTACAAGGTTGGCGAAAAGGTCGGCCAGGCCTGGAAGAGCGGAACCAGGTTCATGAAATAGGATATTCCCTTGCAGCAAAAAGCGGGAAGCGCGCGGACAGTTTGCGCGCCCCGCTTTTTTGCTGCCTTCAAAAGAAGGACGGGTGATTTTCAATTGCTTTTTTGAACAAAGTTTTTGCGCAATTTATGGAGGGAACGGCGATTGATTTTTACAACCAGGGGTGTATAATAATACATATAAGTTGCGTCAACAACTTTTGCATATGTCAACTTTTGCTGACGCAACTAATTTTGCGCAATCAATGAGAGGGAGGGAGAAGATGAACGGAATCATGAAGTACATCAACCGCATTGCCCGCAGCAACGAGGTGGTGTACGCCAACCGGCTGCGCGGCTATGGCATCACCCAGAGCCAGCACCCCTACATCCTTCTGATTTGCAGGGAGCCGGGCATCCCGCAGGAGAAAATTTCCAGGGAAATCTGCGTCAACAAAAGCAGCGTCACCCGCCAGATCACCATTCTGGAGGAAAAGGGCCTGATTGTCCGCAAGCAGGACCAGACCGACCGCCGGGTGTGGCGGGTCTATCCGACCCAGCGGATGCAGGAGCTGCTGCCCCATGTGCGTCAGGTGATGAAGGAATGGAACGAGTATCTTCTGGAAGAATTTGACGAGGAGCAGCGCGAGCATCTGATTGCGGCGCTCGAGCAGCTTGCCCGCCGCGCGCAGGACGCGGCAAAAGAAAATCTCAAAGGGAGGGAGCGCCAGCCATGAGAGGAATATTCCCATACTTACGACCCTATGTTCCCAGGATGACGGTGGGGGTCATCAGCAAATTTTTGGGCACCATCACCGAGCTTCTGATCCCGTGGATGCTTTCCTATATTCTGGACAATATCGTCCCGCTCAAGGACACCCGCCGGGTGCTGATCTGGGGCGTCTACATGACCATCTGCGCCATCCTGGCGCTGGTGATGCACATCTACGCCAACCGCGTGGCCTCCTCGGTGGCAAGGGACACCACCCGCGCGCTGCGGCACGATCTGTTTAAAAAGATTTCGTATTTGTCCTGCCGGCAGATCGACTACTTCACCATCCCGTCGCTGGAGTCCCGCCTGACCACCGACACCTACAACGTCAACCAGGTCATCGGCATGATGCAGCGCGTGGGTATCCGCGCACCGATTCTGCTGATCGGCGGCATCTGCATCACCATGACGATGGAGCCGGTGCTGACTTTGGTGATGATGTCGGTGCTGCCGTTCATCGCGCTGGTGGTGTGGCTGGTCTCCCGCAAGGGCATCCCGATGTACGGCGATCTGCAGAAGGCCATCGACGCCATGGTGCGCACCGTGCGCGAGGACATCTCCGGCATCCGCGTCATCAAGGCCCTCTCCAAAATCGAGCAGGAGAAGGAGCACTTTGCCAAGGTCAACCGAGAGGTGGTCCGCCGCGACACCAGGGCCTCGCTGACCATGGCGGTCACCAACCCCATGATGAACCTGCTGCTCAACGCGGGGCTGACGCTGGTCATCTTTGTCGGCGCCTTTCGCGTCAACGGCGGCCAGACCCAGCCGGGCGTCATCATCGCTTTTTTGTCCTATTTCACCATCATCCTCAACGCGATGCTCTCGATCACCCGCATCTTTGTCATGTACTCCAAGGCCAGCGCTTCGGCCAGCCGCATCCATGAGGTACTCAACACCTCCGAGGACATGAACCTGACCCACGAGCCTGCCAAAGAGGAGGAGGAACACATCGTCTTTGAGCACGTCAGCTTTTCCTATAAAAACAAGAAGGTCAAGAATGTCAACGACATCTCCTTTAAGCTCAAAAAGGGCGAGACCTTAGGCATCATCGGCGCCACCGGCGCGGGCAAAACCACCATCATCAACCTCCTCATGCGCCTGTACGAAAAGGACAGCGGCAGCATCCGCATCGGCGGACGGGAGGTTTCCTCCATCCCGGCGGCCGAGCTGCACACAAAGTTCGGCGTGGTCTTCCAAAACGACGTGCTCTTTGCCGACACGGTTCGCGAGAACATCGATTTTGGCCGCAAGCTGCCTGAGGGGCGCATCCTGCAGGCGGCACGGAGCGCGCAGGCCATGGAGTTTATCGACGGCCTGCCCGAAAAGTTTGAACACATGGTCACCGCCCGCGGCACAAACCTAAGCGGCGGCCAGAAGCAGAGGGTGCTGCTCTCCCGCGCCCTGGCGGGCAACTCCGAGATTTTGATTCTGGACGACTCCTCCAGCGCGCTGGACTATAAGACCGACTCGATGCTGCGGCAGGCGCTGCGGGAAAACTATGCCGGCGTCACCACCATCGTCATCGCCCAGCGCGTCAGCTCGATCTTGCACGCCGACCACATCCTGGTGCTGGACGAGGGCAGGGAGATCGGCTACGGCACCCACGAGCAGCTGATGGAGAGCTGCCAAATCTACCGCGAAATCAGCGAGTCTCAGATGGGAGGGGATTTTGGATGATACCAAACAATACTGTTTCGCCAAAACCGCGCAGCAAAAAGCATGTCATCCTGCGCCTGGCGCGCTACATCTTTGCGCATAAGTGGATGGTGCTGGGCGCAGTCTCGCTGACCATTGCCAGCAACCTGTTGGCGCTGCTGGGCCCGGCGCTTTCCGGCTACGCCATCGACGCCATCGGCACCGAGGCGGGGATGGCGAAATTTAATCAGGTTTATTTCTACTGCTTTTTGATGCTTGTCTTCTACGTCGTTTCTTCGGCGCTGACCTATGTGCTTTCCATCCTGATGACCAAGCTCAGCCAGCGCATCTCCTACCAGATGCGAAAGGATTTGGTCGACAAGCTCCTGGAACTGCCGGTCCGCTTTTTTGACGGGCACCAGACCGGCGACATCATCAGCCGCCTTTCCTACGACATCGACACCATCACCGCTTCGCTGTCCAACGACCTTTTGCAGATTGCGGCCAGCGCCATCACCGTTTTTGGTTCCTTCTTTATGATGCTGGCCATCTCGCCGGTGCTGATTCTGGTCTTTGCCTTCACCATCCCGGCTTCGGTGCTGTTCATCATCTACCGCACCAAGAAGGTCCGCCCGCTGTTCCGCAAGCGTTCGGCAAAGCTGGGCGAGCTCAACGGCTTTGTCGAGGAGATCATCTCCGGCCAGAAAACCACCAAGGCCTACCACCAGGAGGAGACGATGGTGGGGCGCTTCGACGTCAAAAACAACGAGGCGGTCGACGCCTACTACATGGCCGACTACTACGGCAGCACGGTGGGCCCGTCGGTCAACTTTATCAACAACATCTCGCTGACCTTAATCAGCATCTTCGGCTCGCTTCTGTATCTGGTGGGCAGCGTCTCGCTGGGCAACCTCTCGTCCTTCGTGCTGTATTCCCGCCGGTTCTCTGGCCCGATCAACGAGATGGCCAACATCATCAGCGAACTGCAGTCGGCGGCGTCGGCGGCCGAGCGCGTCTTCCGCCTGATCGACGAGCAGCCCGAAGCGGCCGATCTGCCGCAGGCCACCGCCCTTGCCGACGTCAAGGGCGACGTGCAGATGCAGGGCATCCAGTTTGGATATGACCCGGAAAAGATCATCATTCACGACCTCAACCTGCACGCCAGGCCCGGCAGTCTGGTGGCCATCGTCGGCCCGACCGGCGCCGGAAAGACCACCATCATTAACCTTCTGATGCGCTTTTACGACCCGCAGAAGGGCCACATCCTGATGGAGGGGCGCGACAGCATGGACATCACCCGCAGGAGCCTGCGCGCGGCCTACACGATGGTGCTGCAGGACACCTGGCTGTTCTATGGCACCATCTATGACAACATCGCCTTCAGCCGGCCGGGCGCGACCCGCGAGGAGGTCATCGCCGCGGCCAAGGCAGCCAAGATCCACAACTTCATTATGGGCCTGCCGGACGGCTACGACACTATCGTCAGCGACGACGGACTGAACATCTCGCAGGGACAAAAGCAGATGCTGACCATCGCGCGCGCCATGCTCTCCGACGCCAAGATGCTGATTCTCGACGAGGCGACCTCCAACGTCGACACCCGCACCGAGCAGCAGATTCAGGAGGCGATGCGTGCCCTGATGAAGGACAGAACCTGCTTTGTCATCGCCCACCGGCTCTCCACCGTGCAGAACGCGGACACCATCCTGGTGGTCCAACACGGCGACATCATCGAGCAGGGCAGCCACGACGAGCTGATGCAGAAGGGCGGCGTCTATGCCGGCCTGTACACCTCGCAGTTTAACTAAACACAACCGTTTTTTGTATGTTTTAGATCATCCATATCTCAAGGGAGGAAAAGGGGAGATACCATGGTTGAAAGATGCCACCGCACCGCCTCCGGTACGATCCATTACTGGGTGTCCGGAAAAGCGGCCCCGGATGTCCCCGCACTGGTGTTTCTGCCGGGCCTGACGGCGGACCACCGGCTGTTTGAAAAACAGACTGCGTACTTTGAAGGCAGATATCCTCTTCTGGTCTGGGACGCGCCGGGGCACGCCGCCTCTTGGCCCTTCCGGCTCAATTTTACCCTGTGGGACAAGGCAGGGTGGCTGGACGAGATTTTGCAAAAAGAGGGATTTTCCCGCCCGGTCATCATCGGACAGTCGATGGGCGGTTATGTGGGTCAAACCTATGCCGAACGTTTCCCAGGGAAGATGCAGGGCTTTGTTTCGATCGACTCTGCCCCTCTGCAAAGGCGGTATACCACCGGTCTGGAAATCTGGCTTTTAAAGCGGATGGAGCCGGTGTACCGGTATTTCCCCTGGAAGCCGCTGCTCAAATGGGGGAGTGAAGGGGTCTCCACCACGGCGTATGGCCGCGGGCTGATGCGGGAGATGATGGAGGTCTACAGCTCGGATCAAAGGCGCTATGCGGCCCTTTCCGGGCATGGCTTTCGGATGCTGGCACAGGCCTACGAGGCGGATCTGCCCTATCGGCTGGGGTGTCCGGCACTGCTGATATGCGGCGGGCGGGACCATGCGGGTTCCTGCATTCGCTACAACAGGGCCTGGCACAAAAACACCGGCCTGCGGCTTGTGTGGCTCGAAAATGCGGGCCATAACGCCAACACCGACGACCCGGAGCGGGTCAACGCCCTGATTGAGGCATTTGTCCAAAGCCTGAAAGGAGGGGAGACGCCGCCTTTGCAAGGTGGCTCCCCGGACAAAGAACAGGGATGAGAAGGAAAAAGCGTCCGTCCGGGACGCTTTTTTTTTCGCCGCTTTCTTGTTTTCTTGTGCCTGGTACGCTATACTGTTATAGGAAATTTTGGGAGGAAGTGGAGTCAATGGAGAAAACAAAGCAGTTTTTTAAAAGGGAGCCGGTCTTTGTCATCGCGGCTGTCTGCGCGGTGGCGTCGATGTTCGCGGTGCCGCCCAGCGCGGAGTATCTGGGCTACATCGATCTGCGGGTGCTGGAGCTGCTGTTCTGCCTGATGGCGGCGGTGGCGGGCATGCAGGCCGAGGGCAGCTTTCTGGTGCTGTCCCAGCGGCTGCTGACCGGCAAAAAGAGCATGCGCCTGCTGACCATGACGCTGGTGATGCTGCCGTTTTTCTCGTCGATGCTGATTACCAACGACGTCTCGCTCATCACCTTTGTGCCCTTTGCGGTGCTGGTGCTGGAGCTGACCGGCCAGAGCCACCGGCTGGCGTGGGTGGTCACCCTGCAGAGCATCGCCGCCAACATCGGCAGCATGCTGACCCCGGTGGGCAACCCGCAGAACCTGTATCTGAGCAGCTATTATCAGATCCCGACCGGCAGCTTTTTTGCCGTCACCGTGCCGGTGGTGGCCCTGAGCTTTGTGCTGCTGGCCGCCTGCTGCATGGCCGAGAAAAAGCAGGTCATCGAGGTGCACTTTGACCGCCGGGAGAAGATTCACAGCAAGGCGCGGCTGACGCTGTTTGCGGTGCTGTTTCTGGTAAGCCTGTTGGCGGTGCTGCACGTCATCAGCAGCCACACCGCGCTGGGCATCACCGTGGCGCTGATGCTGCTGTGCGCGCGGGACGTGCTGAAGAAGGTCGACTACTGGCTGCTGGCCACCTTTGTCTGCTTCTTTATCTTTGCGGGCAACATCGGGGAGATCGGGGCGGTCAAGACCTTTCTGGAAGGCGCGCTGCAGCAGAACACCATGCTGGGTGCGGTGCTGTCCAGCCAGATCATCAGCAACGTGCCGGCAGCGGTGCTGCTCTCCAACTTCACCACCGACGCCAAAGGGATGCTGCTGGGCACCAACATCGGCGGGCTGGGGACGCTGGTGGCGTCGCTGGCAAGTTTGATTTCCTTTAAGCAGTACATCCGCACGCCGGGCGCAAAGCCGCTGCGGTACCTGGGACTCTTCACCGCGGCCAACGCGGTAATGCTGGTTGTTTTGTATATCTTCGCGGCAATCTGTTTATAAAAAAGATAATCATAAAAAAGGAGACTGAAGATGGAAAGAAGTAAAGTTTGGGAAGCGGCACAGAGACACAAGGACGGTTACAACTGCTGCCAGGCGGTGGTCTGCACCTACTGCGACCGGCTGGGGATGGACGAGCAGACCGCTTTCCGCGCCTCGGAAGCGTATGGATTGGGGATTGCGGGGATGTTTCAGACCTGCGGCAGCGTCTGCGCGATGATGATGCTGGCGGGATTAAAGAATTCGGACGGCAACATGGAGAGCCCGGCCTCCAAGTTCGCGACCTTTGAGTTGGGCCAGGAGATGGCAAAGCGCTTTGAGCAGAAGAACACCAGCATGATCTGCAGCGTCCTGCGCGGAACGGACGGCAAGACCGACCGTCTGCGCTCCTGCCGCGGCTGCGTGATGGACTGCGCGCAGATTGTGGAGGAGGTCCTGTTCCCAGGCGAGTTTGAGCCGTACGACGGACCGAGCGAGCTGTAGCAGGCTGAGCCTGCACGCAAATCACGTATCGGTTGAGTGGGTAGCCAAACTTTTCACCTCGCGGGACCGAGTCTCTATAAAATAAAGTTTTCGTCCACCTTTTTCAAAAGGTGGCAGTTTCCAAAGACGGCGTCTTTGGTCGAGCTCCGCAGAGCTCGAAACGCCTTTATCGTCAGGCGCCTTTTGAAGGGAAAAGCCGCAAGACAGTTTGTCTTGCGGCTTGGGGAACTTTTTGTAAGAGAAAAAGTTCCCAGCTAACTACCGATTCGTACAATCCAGAAAAACCTCCCACCGGGAGGTTTTTCTGCTGTAGAACCATAAAGCCCAGTGAGCGGAAAACAGCGCAGCGCCTTTTCCGCGGTCCGCCCGGGGAACAGCGAAGCGCCTCTCCTGCCCCCACGGGGAACAGCGAAGCGCCTTCCCCGGCGGCATGATACCGCAGCAGGCTGAGCCTGCACCCAATTCGCGGCGGCATGATGCCGCATCCAATTCGCGTATCGGTTGCGTACAAAATACAACCTCCTACCTCGCGACACCACGCTTGCGAAATAAAGTTTTCACTCACCTGTTTCTATGGGAACTTAAACCGCATGGCAGATAGCTGTAAAATTAAACAGAAAAAGTGCCCTCTACGAAAAGTAGAGGGCTTTTCTATGCGCCGGGGATGGAAATGCGGCCGCTTTTTTGTTAGACTGAAAGTGAAAAAGAAAGGAGGGGAGCGAATGGATCAGCTCAAAATCGGACGATTCATCGCCGCCGAGCGAAAGCGTCAGGGACTGACCCAGCGGCAGCTGGCGGAGCAGCTTTCGATCAGCGACAAGACCATCTCCAAGAGGGAGTGTGGCAAGGGCCTGCCGGAGGTCTCGCTGATGCTGCCGCTGTGTAAGACGCTGCAAATAGGCGTCAACGACCTGCTTTCGGGCGAGCGGCTCTGTGAAGACAACTATCGAAAAAGAGCGGAGGAAAACCTGATGAACCTGATCGAAGAAAATCGCGAAAACAAAAACCGGATGCTGTATTCCGTTCTGTGCGGTGGGGTCACGGTGGTGGCAGTGTCGGCGCTGGTGGCGCTCGCTTCGTTTCTCACAATCCCCGTCCCCGCGCGGATTCTGCTGTTGCTGCTGGCGGTGCTGACCGGCGTGACGGGTATCTTTGTGGCGGCCCAGTTGGAGTGGCGGGCCGGATATTACGAGTGCCCGCACTGCAAGGCGCAGTTTGTGCCGTCGATGCGGGATTATGTGAAGGGCTACCACACCCTGACCCGCCGCAGGCTGACCTGCCCGCACTGCGGGCGCACCGGAATGTGCCGCCACCGGATTGTGCGGTAGGAAAAGGGGAGGACGATAAAGGGGCCGCAAACGATTTTCGTTTGCGGCCCCTTGCCTTTTTTTATCTGGCGGGAACGTGTGGGAATTGAACCCACCTATGCAGCTACTAACTGCAATTACTGGTTTTGAAGACCAGAGGGCACACCAGCACCCATCCGCTCCCAAATGCTTATCTAGTATAGCACAGAAAAATCTTTTTGGCAAGAAGTTTTGTTTTGGGGAGTGGATAATCGTCGAATTACACAAAAACCATGGGGAAGGCTGTGGAACTTTGTCCCCTTGAAGGGGGAGGGAGAAGCTGGCAGTGGCGGAGATTGCTCGGATGTTGTAGAAACTTGGTCCCGCGAGGCAGGAGGTTGTGCTCTGTACGCAACCGATACGCGGATTGGGTGCAGGCTCAGCCTGCCGCCGGGGAAGGCGCTGCGCTGTTTTCCGCTGAGGGGGGATTTAACTTGGTGTCGCGAGGTAGGAAGTGGGGCTTTGTACGTAACCGATACGTGATTTGGGTGCAGGCTCAGCCTACCAGAAAAACCTCCCACCGGGAGTTTTTTCTGGGTTGTACGAATCGGTAGTTAGCTGGGAACTTTTTCTCTTACAAAAAGTTCCCCAAGCCGCAAGACAATTTGTCTCGCGGCTTTTCCCTTCAAAAGGCGCTTGAACGATAAAGGTGTTTCGAGCTCTGCGGAGCTCGACCAGCAGGCTCTGCCCGCTGGACACCCGCCACCTTTTGAAAAAGGTGGACGAAAACTTTTTCTTTATTTAAAGGTTCTCGCGTCGCCGACCTTCTTAGTGATGCCGCGCTTATCCCAATACTCCAAAATCGCCACCGCAAATTTGCGCGAGGCACCCATCAGGTCGCGCATCTCGGCCAGGGTGATCTGCCCGTTTTTGGCGACGTGCTCCTTGGCCATCTCCAGTGCCTTATTGTAGTAGTCGGCGTGCAGCAGAATCTTCTCCTCCACCCGGATGAGCTTTCCGGAGTTGATGAGGGCTTCGATGACTGCTTTAAAGTTTTTGATCTTGGGGAAGCGGGCCGCGATCTGGTCGGGGGATTCCGGCGAGAAGCCGCCCTCGCGGAAGGCGTTCTCGATTTCCTCCTGGTTGGTGTCCTGCTGGACTTCGAAGTCATAGAGGGCGACGCAGTTGTTGACATACTTGAGCACCTTGCGGTTGACCAGCGAGTCGGTGATGCGGTCGACGATGGACATATCCTCATACTTGATGAGCTTGTTGCGGAACTCGTCCTTCTTCATGCCCTCGCGCAGCGGGTTTTCCTGGTGGTAGGCGGTCAGCAGCTTGACGGCGCTGTCCTTGAGCTTATTGAGGTAGTCGGCGTGGATGACGATGTTATCGCTGACCTTGAAGGCGGCCTTATCCTTGACAAGCTTCTGTACCTGCTGGTCAAACTGCTCTTTTGGGATGCCGGTCTGGATCTGCAAAAAGTCCAGCGTCTCAAAGCGGGAGGAGTAGTCGCGCAGGGCGGCGCTGATCTTGTCGCGGTCGCTGCCGTTCTCCTTAATATCCAACGACTGCAGCACCGCCGGGTCGTTGCGCTTATGCTTAAAGGGGTTGGAGTCGAGAATCACGCCGCCGCCGATGGTCTCCAGCGGGGAGTAAAAGCGCAGAACAAAGCGGTCGCCGGTCTTGACGGCGATCTCCTCCTCCAGGCGCAGCTGGGCGTAGCAGCTTTCCCCGGCGCTGACCGAATCGCGGTCGAGCAGCACCACCTTGCACAGGATGTCCCGCGCGCCGTGGTAGAGGTGCAGGCGGGTGGCGTTTAAAATTTCGCGCTGGCAATCCTTGAGGATGGTGAGCTTGATGTCGATCATCATGGTGGTGTGCATCGAGTTTGGCGCAGCCACCACGTCGCCCTTATTGAGGTCGGTCTTCTTTAAACCCGCGAGGTTGACCGCCACGCGCTGGCCGGCATAGGCCTCCTGCACGTCGTGGGAGTGCACCTGCAGGTTGCGCACGCGGGTTTCCAGCCGGGAGGGGTAGACGGTGACCGGATCGCCGACCTTTAAGGTTCCCTCGATGAGGGTGCCGGTGATGACGGTGCCGAAGCCCTCCACCGAGAAGATGCGGTCGACCGGGATGCGGGGCGGGATGTCCAGCTTTTTGATCTGGGAATTTTTATCGATGAGGGCGAAGATGGCCTGGCGCAGCTCCTCGATGCCCTCGCCGGTGTAGGAGGAGACAGGGATCATCTGGGCGTTTTCCAAGAAGGTGCCCTTGACCTCCTCGCGAATCTCGTCGCAGACAATCTCCAGCCAGTCCTCGTCCACCAGGTCTTTTTTGGTGACGACGATGATGCCCTCGGAGATGTTGAGAAGCGACAGGATGCCCAAGTGCTCGCGGGTCTGGGGCATGAAGCCCTCGTCCGCGGCGACGACCAGCAGCGCCAGGTCGATGCCGCCCGCGCCGGCCAGCATGTTTTTGACAAACTTCTCGTGGCCGGGCACGTCGATGATGCCGGCCTTTTCTCCGTCGGGCAGGTCGAGGTAGGCGAAGCCCAGTTCGATGGTGATGCCGCGCTTCTTTTCTTCTTTAATGCGGTCGGTCTCGATGCCGGTCAGCGCCTTAATCAGGGCAGTTTTGCCGTGGTCGACGTGGCCGGCGGTGCCGATGATGATATTTTTCATGCAGTGACGCCTCTTTTCTGGGTTGATGGATCAAGCGTTTGGGTGAAAATTACTGCGCGCAGCAGTCCCGGATGCTCTGCGCGATGTAGGCAAAGTGGCGTTCCTCGATGGTGCGCACGTCCAGCAGCAGCCGGTCCTTGGAGATGCGGGCGATGATGGGCAGCGGGGAGCATTCGCGCAGCCGCTTTTCCAGCAGGTCCAGCGAGACGTGGTGCGGGGTGATGGCCGCCACCGAGGAGCGGATCATCTGGGTGGGCACCGAGCCGCCGCCGACCTGGCCGAAGTCCTCGTCCAGCACAACGCTGTAGCTGCCGTCGCAGGCTGCCTGCAGGCAGTCCACCAGCTGCTGGCCCTTGGGGACAAGGTCGTCCATCGTGGCGGTGATCATGCGCAGGGTAGGGTTATCTTTGAGCGCCTGCTGCGGGTCGAGGTACTCGCGCAGGGTGGCTTCCAGCGCGGCCAGGGTGAGCTTGTCGATGCGGAAGGCGCGGGTCAGCGGGTTTTTCTTCATCGCGTCGATGTAGGCCTTTTTGCCGACGATGATGCCCGCCTGCGGGCCGCCCAGCAGCTTGTCGCCGGAGAAGCTGACCACGTCTGCGCCGGACTTGACCGAATCGAGGACGTTCGGCTCATCCTGGATGCCGTAGTCGGACAGGCGGATCATCGCGCCGGAGCCGAGGTCGTAGATGACCGGGATGTTTTTCTGATGTCCCAGCTCCACCATCTGCTCCAGAGTGACCTCCTCAAAGAAGCCCATAATCTTAAAGTTGCTGGTGTGCACCTTTAAGAGCGCGCCGGTGTTCTCGTTGATGGCGTTGACATAGTCGGAAAGGTGGGTCTTGTTGGTGGTGCCGACCTCCACCAGGGTGCCGCCGCTCTGCTGCATGATTTCCGGCACGCGGAAGGCGCCGCCGATCTCGACCAGCTCCCCACGGGAGGTGATGACCTCCTTGCCCTTGACCATTGTGCTGAGCACCAGCATGACGGCGGCAGCATTGTTGTTGACCACCATGGCCGCCTCGGCGCCGGTGATTTTGGCGATCAGCCCCTCGACGTGGGCGTAGCGGCTGCCGCGCGCGCCCTTTTCCAGGTTGTATTCCAGGGTGTTGTAGTCCTGCGCCACGCTCTGGATGGCCTCGATGGCCTTGTCGCTGAGCTTGGCGCGACCGAGGTTGGTGTGCAGCACAATGCCGGTGGCGTTGATGACCGGGCGCAGGCTCATGGTTGTCTTTTTCTGCACCAGGCGCAGGATGGCGGAGCAGATGCTTTCGGAGTCTAAAGAGGGCGTTTCACCGGCAAGGATCTGCTGGCGAAGCTGTTCGATGGTTTCGCGCACCGCCTCGGTCAGCACCGGGTGCGGGCAGTCCAGTTCGGAAAGCTGCAGCAGGCGCAGCAGGTCGTCCACCTTGGGGATTTGTCTTAACAGTTGAGAGTTGACGCTCATTGTATTCATCGTACCTTTCCTGATTGTTGAAGAAAATGAATTCTGCCAAAGTGCGGGCAGGGAATTTGCATTGACCCTATTGTACCAAAAAAAGCGTTTTGGCGCAATGCGGGCGGCGGGTTTCTGTGAAGAAAATGCGCCTTTGCATTGAGTAATAGCGCCGAAGATGGTATAATAAAGGAAAGCTTACAGCAACACTACGGCTGCGCGCCCGCCGGGCGGCGCCTTTCAAAAAAGGATGATGGTTATGTTAAACCGACTGATGACCTCCAGAAGGGTCAGGGGCTTTTTGCTGACGGTTGTAATTCTGTCGGCGATTGTGGCGATTGTCTCGGTGTTCATCCCGTTCAACCGCAGGCGGGACGCGATCAACACGCTGGGCGAGCAGTCGCTGTCCGAGGCGACCTCGCTTGCGCTGTCACTGGAATATTATAACGGACTGCGCATCCAGTCGCTGATCGACTACCCGAGCGAGACGGCCTTTTACCAGAACCTGTGCGCTTTCCTCTCCCGCGCCAAGGACACCCTCTCCTATGACCGGGCCTATATCCTTTACCACGGGCTGGAGGGGCGGATTGCCTACCTTGCCGACGCCGACTACGGCGCAAACCTGCAGGAAGGGGTGGACTACCACGGCATCGGGGCGGAGTACAGCGACGACCGATACACCAGCCAGTGCCGTTCCATCCTGGAGAGCCAGTTTGACGGCAGGCGGTCGGCCAGCTTTGTGCCGGACATTCTGGACGGCAGCTACATCACCACCTACCTGCCCATCCACGACACCCAGGGGCAGGTGATTGCGGTGCTGGGCGTGGACGCAAGGCTGGGGTATTCGGACTTTGCGCAGTACGGTCCGATCAACTTTGAGCGGACGGCCACCATCGCCGCGCTGCTGTTCTTAATCAGCCTGGTGCTGTTTGTGCTGTGCATGGACAAGGGCCTGACCGAGGAGGAGAAGGAAAACCGCTGGCGCCGCCGCCGCGGTCTGCCGCCAAAGCCGACCAAAAAGGACAACATTGTGGTGGATACGCTGGACGACATCGATCCAAACGATTATTTATAAAGAGAAGGGGGAAATCCAGGATGGAGAAAAATCAGGACCAGGTCATCGAGCAGACCGTCAACCGGATTGTGGAGCTGTTTCACCCCAGCCGGGTGATCGAGTACAACACCAAGTACGACATGGACGGCAATATCTCGGCGTTTAAGCTGTGCATCGTGGGCGACATCCCCGACAAGCGCAGGATGCTCACCCGCATCTTTGACGAGGTGGACAGCGACATCCCCTACGATGTGCTGCTGTACACCGACGAGCAGTTCCGCGAGCTGACCAAGGACGACGGCGCGTTTGCCAGCCACGTCAACCAGAAGGGCAGGGTCCGCTATGAGAAATAGCCGCTCCAGGGCGCACAACGGCCGGGACAGCAGGCGCTACTATGACTGGCTGGAGCACGCCAGTCAGGACCTGATCGCGGCCAAAATCCTCTCGGAGGACGACCGCTGCTACCGCCTGAGCGCCTTTCACTGCCAGCAGGCCATCGAGAAGGCGCTGAAAGCCTACATCCTTCTCAAGTCCGACGTGCTGGTGGATGGCCACAACCTGACCTGGCTGTGCCGGCAGGCAAAAAAGTACGACAAGGGCTTTCACCAGTGGTTTGACGAGAGCGCGGATTTAAACCAGTGCTATGTCGAGACGCGCTATCCGGCGGACATCGAGCGGGAGTATACTTATAAGATGGTCAAGAACTTTTACCGGATGGCCAAGGAGATGTACCAGTACATCTTTGCGGAGATCGACCGGGAGTTTGACCGCCGCGAAAAGGCGGAGGAGGACGCGCCCTTTTATAGACCATGAGCCTTTATTCAAAAGCTTTCGTCCATCTTTTTCAAGCGGCATGATGCCGCGCCCGATTCACGGCAGGCTGAGCCTGCACCCAATTCACGTATTGGTTGAGTGGGTGGCTCAACCTTCTACCTCGCGGCACCGAGTTTCAGTAAATAAAATTTCACCCACCTTTTGCAAAAGGTGGCGGGCAGCACCTGCCCGTGTTTGCAAAAAAAGTAAGCCCAACGCAGGAGGTGCCCTCATGCCGGCCTTTTGGGAAAATCACAACTACATTCAGTCGGTCCGCTTTGTGCCGCCGTCGCCCGACGCGCAGCGGCAGTATCCTTTTAGCATCCCGGCCGTGCGGGAGTGCGGGGCGTTTTCGCTGCAAAGCCCGGTCACCATCTTCACCGGCGAGAACGGCAGCGGCAAATCGACCATCCTCGAGGCCATCGCCATCGCGGCGGGGTTTAATCCCGAGGGCGGTTCGCGCAACTTTTCCTTCTCCACCGAAGATTCCCATTCGGGATTGTTCCGGTTCACCGAGCTGACCCGCGGGGTCTACCGGCCAAAGGATGGTTACTTTCTGCGGGCGGAGAGCTTTTACAACGTGGCCAGCAACATCGACCAGCTCGACCGCGCGCCGGGGCTTGGGGTCTCCATCATCGACGCCTACGGCGGGCGCTCACTGCACCGGCAGTCGCACGGGGAATCCTTTCTGGCGCTGGTGGAACACCGCCTGCGCGGGGAGGGGCTGTACCTCTTTGACGAGCCGGAGGCCGCCCTTTCCCCGACCAACCAGTTGGTGCTGGTGCGGCTGATGCATCAGCTGGCGCGCAAAAATTCGCAGTTTCTCATCTGCACCCACTCGCCCATTCTGCTGTGCTTCCCCGGCGCCGATGTGTACGAGCTGAGTACCACGCCGGGCGAAGCCTTCCGGCAGCTGCCCTTTGAGCAGACGCAGCTGTTCCGGCTCTACCAGGGAATCCTGCGCGCGCCGCAGAAGGTGATGCGGGAGCTGCTAAAATAAAACAGCAGGCGGAAATTTTCCGCCTGCTGTTTTTGGGTTAAAGCAGATTGTTGTAGAGGTACTGAATCTCCGGGTCCTCCCCTTTGGCATACTGCTCGAAGGTCTGCGGCACGATATAGTCCGGGACCAAGGAACCCTTCTGTCCGAGAATCACAAAATAGTCAAGGGCGCAGGTCACCGCGAAGGGCACACTGTCCATCGAAATTTCCAGCAGGTTCCCGCCCGTCTGCAGCGAGCCGCCGGTGGGCTGCCCCACAAAGGTGGTGTTTTCAGCGTTCGACGTTTGGAACCCGGCAGCCGCGTCCACGCCGGCCGAAAAGGTGTTCCATCCTGTCAGCACATAGAGATGGCACTTCTCTCCCTGCTTGTTGCGCGCATTGACGACGGCGTTTTTCAGCGGAAGGATGATCTGGTCGTTGCCGCCATTGTTGTAGCGCAGGTCGAAGATGATGTTCTGGTAGCCGCTTTCCAGGTCTGCCTGAACCTGCTGGGCAAACTCCGGCATCGACGGGTCCCCACCAGCGCAGACGTTGTACTGGATGAAGTAGGTGTCCTCGTCCAGCTCAGTCGACCAGTAATAGTTGTTCTGGTAGCTCGTCTCCGGGACGGCCTCACGCTGGAAGGAAACCATCTGGCTGCGCTCGTCCCAGTCGTCGGTGGCGGTCAGCTCGAAGGACTGCTCTGCGCCGTCCTGCATCTCCACCGTCACCGTGACCGGCTCGCCCTCCTTTACAATTTCCAGATATTCCAGCGCACCGCGCCACGCCAGCGTTTGTGGCACAAGGTTCCAGAACCAGCTGTCGGTTTCATAGGAGATGACCTGCCGCGCCCGCTCCACCGCCTCGTCGATAGGGAGGTCATTGATGGCAGTCACCCGCATGCCGAGGTACTGCTCGTTTTTCTGGTCCAACTTTAAAATATACCAGCCTTCATCAAACTTTTTGATGCTCCACAACAAAGCCGTCATAAAGGGTTCGCCGGTATTGCCCACCATCGTGTGCGCGTCGCCAACCAGCGAAATTAGGTGACAGATCGACCAGTAGAATTCTTCGTCGGTCATCTTTGCAGTTTGCCTGGCGATTTTTTCCCGCTCGGCCTGAAACTCCTCCTCGGAGACGTTGGCGTAGAGGTTGTAGTGGTTTTTCTCCAGCGTGTCGCACAGCATGTTCAGGCCGTCCAACTTGGGGTTGGGCTGCGGCTGGCCGCACCCGCCAAGGCTGAAGGAGAACAGCAGAACGAGCGCCAATAAAAATGACAGCTTTTTCATAAAACACACCTCCGCTTGTCGCTTGACTCTATCATAGTCGGATGAAGGGGGCTTGTCAAGAGGGTATTAGAACAAAGGCGGGCTGGGTGGGGAGAAAAGTTGCGTAAAATTCACATTTCATCCTTTGATTTGCGCCGCCGGGAAGGGTACAATAGGAGGTAAAGAAATTGAACAAGAGAAAGGATGAGAACTATGGAAAAATCCGGCCTGCAAAATGCTGCCCTGGTGCTGGAAGGCGGCGGCTTCCGCGGGATCTATACCACCGGTGTGCTGGATTACCTGATGGAGCAGGGGCTGTATCTGCCCAATGTCTATGGGGTGAGCGCCGGCGCGCTCAATGCGCTGGGCTACGCCGCCAAACAGCCGGGCCGCAACGCGCAGATCAACTTCCGATTCTGCAGCGATAAGCGCTATGTCAGCGTGCGCAACCTGCTGCATTACCGCAGCGCTTTCAATCTGGAGTTTATCTTCGACGTCATCCCGGAAAAGTATATTCCCTTTGATTATGAGACTTTCTTCTCCTCCGAGGTGCAGGTGCACGTCGGCGCAACCAACCTGCTGACCGGCAAGTGCGAGTTCTTCACCAAGGAGCAGATGGACCGCCGCTTCTTCCCGGTGCGGGCCTCGGCGGCGCTGCCGCTGTTCTCCCATACCTTCTATCTGGGAAGGACGCCCTACCTCGACGGCGGCATCGCCTGTCCGATTCCAATCGCCCAGTCGGTGCGGGACGGCAACCAGAGGCATGTGGTTGTCCTCACCCGCAACCCCTCGTTTGTCCGCAAGCCCGCCTCCAACCTGCCGTTGATCCGCCGGGTCTATCGGGAATATCCAAACTTTGTGGCCACCGAGGAAAGGCGTTACCGCATTGACCAGCGCCAGCGCAAGACCTGCGCGCTGCTTGCCAAGACCGGCCAGGCGTTTGTGCTGCAGCCGAAGGAGCCGCTGCATTTAAGCTCGATGCATGCCGATGAGAAGGCGCTGCGCGCGCTGTACGCAAGAGGGTATGAGGACGCGAAGGCGGCGTACCCGAAATTGTTAGAGTTTTTGACTAATGAATCAAAATAAAAGTTTTCGCCAGCTTTTTTCAAAAGGCTGTGGTTTCCAAAGGCAAAGCCTTTGGTCGCACGTCGCAACGTGCGAAACACCTTTGCGTTGGAAGTGCCAAGTCGCGCTTAAACTTTCTGCAAAATTTTACTTTTGTTTTGCGCGACTCGAAGTTGCACTTTGTGCAACTTCCCTAGCTTGTGCATGACTTTTGCAAGAGAAAAGCCCCCAAGCAAACTGCCGATTCGCACAATCCAGAAAAACCTCCCGGTGGGAGGTTTTTCTGGCAGGCTGAGCCTGCAGGAAATAAAGTCTTATATCAGCAATC
>ERZ773155.969-NODE-969-length-24898-cov-15.873687_pt1 | contig 24898 bp, 19 predicted proteins | sample MGYA00511262_ERZ773155 | MGnify/ENA primary metagenome ERZ773155 (study PRJEB29015, sample SAMEA2737828) | human gut metagenome | biome: human gut; feature: human-associated habitat; material: faeces | place: China | collected 2012 ... | reverse complement strand
CCTGCACCGCCTTCTCCAATGCGGAGCGGCAGGTGGCGTGACACATACGCACCATCCGGTCGGACAGCCCTTCGCCGTACTTGTCGGTGAAGCGCTTCCGACCGCTTTTCTTGAGTCGACCATAAAACTGCTGCAGGTCATTCTGCGCCAGCTTGTTCAGCTGGATGTCCCCAATCTCCGGGATGATGTGCAGACGGATGCGGCTCTCGTAGGTCTCCTGTGTGGTGGGCCGGATCTTGGGCTTGGAGTGATTCTCGTACCAGTATGTCAGCCAGTCCCCGAAGGGCATCTCAGGGCGAACCTTTTCAGGCTTCAGTCCCCCGCACTCCTCCTTGAGCTTCTGGAGCTTCTCGACACACTCCTTCTTCGTTTTGGCGAGGACATTTTTCGTCTTGGGATAACCGTTGTCATCATAGCCGATGACGACTCGCCCTTCCCAACGGCCGTCCTTGCGCTGCCTTACCGTTCCATCTCCGGCTTTTCGTTTTCTTGCCACGGTTTCAACTCCTTTCCGAAGATATCTTCCATGAAGCCGCCTACGATGCCGCAAGCCTGCTTCTGCATATCCGATGTGACATGGGTGTAGGTGTCCAGCGTGAAGGAGGCGTTGGTATGCCCCAGAATCCCCGACAGGGTTTTGGCGTCTACACCACTGGTGAGGGCGTGTGTAGCGAAGGTGTGACGCAGATCATGAAAGCGGATGCTGGGCAGCCCCGCCCGCTGGAGGAGTGTTTTCATGTGGCGATACGCCGCATTGGGATCGACGGGGTCTTCCGGCTTCACCGGATCCGGGAATATCCATTGGCTGATGGCATCCGCCTTGCGCCGCCGTAGGATTTCGGTCACGCTGTGCGGCAGAATGATGGTACGCATACCTTGATTGGTCTTCGTCTCGCCGACGGTGTATTCGCCCTTCCGCTGGCTGTGGAGGGTTCGGCACACCTTCAGCGTACCGGTATTCCTATCGAAGTCGCTCCACTGCAGACCGCAGATCTCGCCGCGGCGCAGGCCGGTCATCAGCTCCGTTTGGAAGAAGTCCCGCCACACCTCATCCTGCTCCACCACTGTAAGGAAGGCATCCAACTCCGCACGGGTGAGGATGCGCTTGGGCTTGTAGTTAGGCTTGGGCGCAGTCGTACCCTCGGTGGGGTTCCTGGGAATGACATGGGCCTGCACCGCGTCTTTCAGCGCGGCGTGGAGGGTGGAGTGAATGTGGCGCACCATGGAGTCGGAGAGCTGATGCCCCATCTCAGGATGTTCGTGGATGCGCCCCTCCGTTTTCAGGCGGCGGTACATCCGCTGGATGTCCTGCTGGGAGAGGAGGGAGATCTGCTTGTCGCCCAGTTGCGGCTTGATGTAGTATTCGATGTAGCGGCGGTAGCCCTCGAGGGTACCGGGCCGCACCGTACCCGCCTTGTACTCCGTGAGCCAGCGATCCAGCCACTGGCCCAGCGTCATCCGGCTGTCCTCGGTCAGCTCCACATCCCGGTAGCACTCGATGTTCTGGTGCAGCTTGTCCAGCAGGGCCTTTTGCGTCTTGGCATACACATGACGGAACAGCGGCTCGCCATTTTCCCGGTGGCCGATGACGATGCGGCCCTCCCAGCGTCCGTCTTCTCGCTTGCGCACCATGCCGTCGCCGGCCGGTCTTCGTTTTGCCATGTATTTCACTTCCTTTGACTGAGATTTCTTTTTGCAACACAAACAACTACCACACTTTTGCGGAAATAGCTATTGAATTTTTCTGCCGACTTTGACCGCAAAATTGGCCCGAAATTGGGGTCAAAATAGGGTTCGGGGCCGGTAGAGCGTCGGCGGAAACCCTTGAAAACACTGAGGAAACTGGAACTTAGAGCGTTCCACAGGGTACAAACTCCCGAAAGGAGCGTTCCTCTGTCCCCGGTCACAAACCCTTGAAAATGCCCGCACTGCGGGCATTTGTGGGATGGACAGGGGCGTTTACGACCCCGGTCCTTTCTCCTGCTTTTCTTTCGTCGGATGCAAATCGGCCTGATTTTCGGTTATCCCGCCCGGTCAAGCATCCACGGCGCATCACCCCCTTCCGAGCAAAACACGCTGCGGTAGGTGCTGCTGTCCGGCACCATGCCCCGCTCCAGCATGATCTCACTTTGCAGCAAGCGCACGCACAGTTCCGCATAGACACTTCGCATCTTATCCCGGCCCTGACGAGCGAAGGCTCTTTGCTCATCGGTCAGATCACCGTAGTGTTCATCGCAGAGGAACAGGCGAAGCTCCTCTGCGTCGATGGGTTCGGCATGATCCTTGTTCCACACCCACCGGATGTAGCGCACCGTGTCATGTGTGCGCCGTAGGACCATCATCGGGTCATGGTCTACGATAAAGTTTGCAATCTGCTGCATCATGCGCTTTCTTCCTCCTTCTTTTTGTTCTGCCGATTCAACTCGGCCAGCCGCTTTTCTGCCTTTGCCCGCTCCATGTCACGCTCCGCCTGCTGGAACTGCCGCTGGTAGTTCAGCTCCAGCGCTTCCCGAATGGGACGGATGGTGTAGATGAGACTGCCGTTGCGCACGCGGCCGTCCTTCGTGGTGATGGTGCTGGGTTCGGTATGGATGAGGCCCTTTTCCTCCAGACCGGCCACATACTTCCGCACGGTGTTTTCGCTCAGCTGCACCGCCTTTCCGATGGTGCGGTAGCTGGGATGGCACTGGTAGGTTCTGCGATCCTCGCAGCGCAGAAGATAATTGTAGACGGCGATCTCGTGGGAACTGAGACCGAGGTTGAAGACCTCGTTGGGGACGAAATAGTAGTGCTTGTTCGGGTCCCGCTTAGGCCAGCGCTGGTACATCAGGCATCACCTCCTGTCTGTGCGTCTACCCATTGGCGGAACTTTTCTTTGGGTACCACGATACGATTGCCGATCCGCAGGGCCGGGAATCCCGTTTCGTGCATCAGCTCATAGGCGCTGGAGATAGACACACCCAGCACCTGCGCCACCGTGTTCGCATTGAGAAACAGCGGCAGCTGGTCGTAGTTGGTGAATGTGGATTCTTGCATTGGATTCCTCCTTTATAATTTTTTGTTGAGAGCTGCAAGCAAAAAGCTCCCACCGAAAAAGTGGGAGCAGTATTCATATTGCAAATTTAGAACCTCATGATAGAATAGAAGCATCAGGAGGTGAGTCGATGCCACTGGTGAAATACAGAATCTACGAGCTGTCCGCCAGAGCCGTGATCAGTTACGGCAGAGAGCAGGACGGTGCATACACCTTCCGTCTCAGCGCCGCTGAGACGGAAAAATGCAAATCACTTTCCGCACCTCACGAGCAGGACGATAACGCACTGTTCTATCAGATCATGTGCGTGCTGCACGGCGATACCTTCACCGAAGCTCCCGGCGGGCAACTGGTGACGAACCTCTCCGACATCATTTTCTATATGGACTTCTCCGGTATCTTCGACCGGAGCGGTGCCAGGAAGAAACACCTGATCCGGCAGGAAAAGGCCAAGGCCCTGTTCCGCCCCGAGGGCGCGAGCCTGGATTTCGGCTCCGGGCCGCATCGCTACCTCGCCTTTGAGCGTTCGGGCAGCATGAGCCGGCAGGCGCGGCTGTCCTTCATCCGAGAGGATTTTTATGATGCCGTGCGCCGCCGCATTATGATGGATATGACCATCGGGGACTGCCAGCTCAGTAAGCTCTATGCCTACAACGGACTGATGCTGTCCAGCGGTATCCGCATTGACGGCATTGGCATTGACCAGCCTCACCGGGTGGTGGTCGTCGACAATTCGGTGCGAACGCCCCCGCCTATAGAGGTGATCACGGTGGTGGATGACGGGACGCAGAACAGCACCCGCAAATATCACCGGGTGGAGGCGATGGCCGATGTTGAGGTCACCTGCTTCGACGGCGAAGGGCTGATCTCCAAACAATACGCCCGCATTGTTGACGAGAAGCTATGCGGGAAGAAAGTCCACACCTCGTTTCAAATTCGTATGCCATATGTGAAGGGCATGCTGCATGAGGTGGACTTCAAGGATTATCTTGACCGCAGCGGCGCGGACACCATCACCGATCTGTGGGGCGTGCAGCATCCAATTCAGAAGGTCGATATCATCCTCACCAAGAGCATGTTCAAGGGATACGGCTGGCTCACTGCCAGCGGCATGAGCTGGGAGGACTACTGGGCAGTGTTCCGCAAGTACCGCCACGCGCTGTACATCACAAATGTCAGCAAGGAAAAGCCGGAGAAGACGACAGAACTGAACTATCAGTTTTTGAACACGGTATCCCTCAAAGCGGACGAGTTCCGCCCCGCCGATCTGCCGGACAGCTGGGATCACAGTCCGGAGATGGACGAGCGAAATTGGCTCACCAAGCAGACGGAGCTGGCGTATTACAACTTCTGCGCCGACGAGTCGTTTCGGCAGAATTATTTTCTGGAGAAGTTTGAGCGGGTCAGCTGGTGGGAACGTCATCAGGGCAAAGACCAGATCCTTGCCACTGTACTTAAAAAGAATCCGTGTTTCATCAACGAACCGGTTTACGCCAAGCGGCTGGAGGCCGAAGCGAACAAGATCGCAGAGCAGTACGCCGTTGGCCGGTTGATCGTGGCGGGAGACAATCGTTACCTTTCCGGGGATCTTCTGGACTTTTTGGACTGTCTGCCTGTTACAAGAACCGGAACAAGCAAAAAGACGAACGACTTTATCGATTTTCGTTGGGTGCAGGAGTTGGGCCGTGAGAATTTCTTTGCTCCGGGTGCGGCTTATGAGCCCGGTCATGTCTGCACGCTGCTGCGCAATCCGCATATTGCCCGGAACGAAGAGATGCAGCTTTATCCTCTCGAAGAGCGGGGACATCTATACGATCAATATCTCAGCCATCTGACGGATGTTGTTATGGTCGGCTACACTTCACTCGCCGCAGAGCGTTTGGGCGGTGCCGACTACGACGGCGACATGATCAAGACAATCAGCGATCCCATTTTGAACGAATGCGTGAAACGAAACATCCATCACGATTCTCCGCGGCCGCGGAGCATATTTTCCCGGTCGCACAACCTACCGCTGCTGATGATCCCCACTGCCCAGCCTCAGATCCGCAGCGCCGACGACTGGGAGGCCCGGTTCGAAACCGTCCGCAGCACCTTCTCCTCCCGCGTCGGCCAGATCTGCAACGCCGCGCTGGATCGCAGCATCATTGCCTACAACGAAAACTCCGACGCCGAGGAGCGGGATCGCTGCCGGAAGGAGACAGAGACGTTGGCCATCCTCACTGGGCTGGAGATCGACTCGGCCAAGAGCGGTATCCGCCCGGATCTGGATGAATACCTGACCCATAAAACCGTCAAGCGCAGCGACTTTCTCAAATATAAAACGCTGGTAGAGGAGATGGAGACCCGGCGTGCCTGGTACGAGCCAACCCATGCGGCCAAGGTGAAAGCGTTTTTCAAGAAGGTGGATTGGAGCAAGGTGGACTCCAACGTGGAGCGCCTGCCGTATCTGGCGCAGCAGCTGAAAAAGAACACGCCGCGCATCAAGGCAAAGCCCGCCAGGGACGAAGAGCTGTTTTCCTTTGCCCGGCAGCCGGACTGGAAGGAACAGTTGAACTCCGATAAGCTGGCGGCGGTGGATGCACTGCTGCGGGATCACGACGCCTGTCTCTCCCGTATTCGGGCCTGCCGTGTTCCGGTGAAGGAGAAAAAGAGGAAGAGCGATGTGGAGCGTGTCCTGTATGCCAGAGGGCAGGAGGATGCATACGATTCCGACGAGCTGTACGCCCTGTTCGGCAGCCTGCCGCCGAAAAAGGTGTCCGCCCTGCGGCAGGCCATTTGGGAGCAGGCTTGGCACCTCATGGACGAGGATGCACGGGAGCGCTTCCTGCGGGAATGGCTGCCGGAGTTTGAGGATGTTTACGATCTGCTGACTGATTTCCGCTTCGGCGGCTACCGCATCCTCGGGGACATTGTCTGTGATATGGAGGACGAGAACACAGGCAGGGAGAAAAAGCAGCTGTTCCGCGAAAGCGATTCAAAAGCTTTCACCACCATGATGAGAGCCTTTGCGGACAAGTCCGCCTCCCGGAGCTACCGTGATGCGGTGACGGCCAAGTGCCGGGAGCTGCTGACCGCTGTTGTAAGACCGACTTCGGCCGTGCGCTATGTGGTGGCTCTCGGCAGGCGTGACCTGCTGTGGGATCTGCTGCCGGAGTACATCGAGAAAAATGTTCTGGAGGTGCAGGATGATTAACGAATGGGAGGAATTCTGCGCGTATACCGGAACGGTTTCCTATACCGCCAGCAAGAAGAGCGACACGACTTGGCTGGGTCGGTTCACCTTTGCCACGATCCTGGAGTTTGAGGGAATGGCTCGGATTTTGACCATCCTGGCCCGCGGATATCTGTTCCACGGTAAAGACGGAATGGTCATTTCGGGTGATTCCCACGATCGGATCGACTACGCCCGCCGCGCGCTCTGCGCTTGGTGCAGTGTACCGGAGGACGGGAAGCGTGCGCCGGACAAGAAATGGCAATTCCAGACGGATTTTTCGGAGCTGCACACGGCGTTCCCGGAGCTGGTGGATGCGGACGGGATTGGCTGGTTTCTTCGTCATGTTCTCCGTGCTGCGGACTTCATGCTGTCGCACCCGGAAAAGGTGCGCAGCACTTCACTCAAGTATGCGGAGGTCATTCAGTTAAAGTTTGCCGCCGCATGGCGAAGCAAGGTGATACAGTATCAGATCCCGATTTTTGCGCCCCAAACCAAGGGTGCCTGGACGCTGCGCTTTGATGATGTCCTTGCCGATGCGTTGGAGCTGGGGCCGCTGCGCAGAGAGGGGTCGGAGTTGCCGCCCGAACTGACAGAAAAAGTGAAAGCGGCGCTTCCGAAGGAAATTCCGTCTAATGCTGTCTGTACTCTGATCCGCTATTATCTCGCCAACCGGCAGGACGATTGTGAATGGGTGGTCCTGCCGGTGGCAAGCTTTGACGCCTACTTCGGGGACACCAGCTTCAGCAAGAAGTATCTGCCCAAGATCCCTGCAGAAATCGTGGAGCGGAGCAGCGCCTTCGGCATCAGCCGGTATCGGGTCACGGAAGAATATCTGCCATAAGGCACAGACAGCGGGACAAGCCTTTACGGCCTGTCCCGCTGCTTTCTCTGCCCGGATCCTGAAAAAGGTTTTCTTTCTTTGTCTATGGCGGTGCATCCGTTGAGCCGCCGCCTATGCTCTACTCCTCGTCATCATCAGGCCACGAGGAGATCATGTGAATATCGCCTGTGTCCATATCCATCGCCATGTGATCGCCCATGCGCATCATGAGCTCCCCATCGGAGTCCATCGCCATATTATCCGAGATGCTCATGGCGAAATCGCCGTCATCGTAGTCAAAAAACCGATTGCACACTGTACCCGCCTCCTCTATTGAAATGTCTGTTATATACCTCATTCACCGCTTCCACATACACCACAAAGGATGGGTGGTTACGATCCTGCCAAGACAGATACATGTTTTTCTTCTCAAGATACCTGTCACGAACCTCCTGCCATAAACCTTCTTCCTTTATTTCATCCGCTCTATCTTTTACTTGATGTGAGCGCGGCACTTCATTCCATGTGTATTGATCCCAGCCCAGTGCGTACACATTTTTGTTATGAATCAAGCGCATGTAATTCCCGTTTTTATTTTTCGTGGTAATAGCAACGTCAAACTTGAATTTGATATCTGGCGACTTCTCAAAATACAATATTGCAGTCAAACAAGAAGTCGAATCTTGTGCATCCGAAAAGAACTTTCCGCCCACCGCTTTGTTAAGGGCGTTTCTAATTGTGTCTTTCAGCAATCGCGGGTCGCGATACTCGTTATCTGCCTTCATGACCAAAAGGTTGTAGTCCAAGTCATACGGGCCATCTCCATTTCTCGTGATCATATTCCTTGCTCCGCTTCCAACAAGCGAAAACTGTGCAGAAATACCCTTCTCCTTCAGCAGCTCGCAGGTTTCCTTCAGGACATTCGAGCAATCCGAACGATAGCGCTTTGCTTCGGATTCGCAAACAAACTCATACGCCATACATACTCTCCTTCTCGCCCATGCCATCCATTCAACCTCGAGGTTAAATCATTATAGAATAGCATAGAAAGTTTGATTGTCAATAGCGGCTTGACCTTATTTTGAATGTTTTCCGCATATTTCACCCCATGATCCCAATTTTGTTGCCGTTCTCGTAAATGTCCGCGCCGTCTTCACAATGATTGGGCCCCTCATACTCCACCCAGCCGAAGCCCGCTACATAGACTTCGTCGCCGGGCTGCAGTTCTTTGGGCACCTGGGGCGGAGTATGCTCTGGCACGGAAATTTTAGTAGATGTCTGCCCCATGGAAGGCTGGAGTTCGGAAGCTACGGGTGTTTCAATAGGCCCTATCTCCGGTTCAGGTTGCTCTTCTTGGGGCGCTTCTTGTCGCGGAATCGTTCTTTTTTCCTTCTCTGCCAGTGTTGCTGGTTCCTCAATTTCCGCAACGGTCGCTTCCCTGGCGCTCACAGCGGTTTCTGCGGCTGGGACGGGTGTTTTCTCGACCACGTTGCCATGTGGCCACACAGCGGCACACAAGGCGATACAAGCAACAATCATAGTTGCTATGACGAACTTCTTCATGTCTCTTCCTCCTTCGCAGATGCAAAACGAGCCCCCGATTCCATTGCCGTTCGGCAGGAGACTGAGCGCTCGTTTTCGTAGTGATTCAGTTCTATGGACAGCTTCCATGCCAGTCCAAATCCGGCGATAAAGCTGTCGATGGAGGTGTCCTCCGCAATACGGTCTTTTGCGTCGATGATCCGGAGCACCAGCCGACGCTCCGGTTTGCCCAACACCTCGCTAAGTGTTTGATGGCACTCCTCAATTTCCCGTTTCTGAACCGGAAGTTCAGGTGGGGTATAAAAGCAGTCATACAGGTCTTTCAGCAGTTTGTATTTCATGCGCTCGCCTCCTTGCAGTACAAACATATACCACAGTTTGGCGGAAACAGCTACTGAAACTTTTAAGAAAAATAGCGGCTGGAACGCATAGTTTCAGCCGCTATTGGGGATGTGGGGTATTCGTGGTGCGGGCTCCCAGCTGAGCTATACCCCCATGGAACCGGAAGCCCTTGATTTTACTGGACTTCCGGGATATTAACTTTTTAGATGCCGCGTTGCGATTGCGGGTTGCTTTACTGGTGACTTGCTCTCCCAAGTTAGCCATACCCACGTGCCATCCATTTCTTTCTCAAATCTCGATTGTCGTAAAAGTAAGATCAATCATGGACAAAAGCATTTGTTAGCCACTAAAAAGCTCCCTCTAATATCAATAATGAGTATCCTTGGCAAAAATCGTGCGAATTCATCATTTTTTCTTGAATTTCTACATTGTTTCTGATATGATAATATACAACGCCATCGGTGTTGGATATATGCCGTGGCGGATAAATGCAGATAGAAATGCTCTGCCAGTTGGCGGGGCATTTTTTCTTTGATTCGGAGGAACAAGCTTTATGGCCGTTAGTTATAAAAAACTCTGGAAATTATTGATCGACAAGGACATGAAGAAGAAAGATTTATGTGCTAAGGCTGGTATCAGTTCCGCTTCCGTAACAAAGATGGGGAAAAACGGTCATGTGACAACAGAGATTCTCCTAAAGATTTGCACTGCTCTGGATTGTCGGATTGAGGACATTATGGAGTTTATACCAGAGGATAAGTGACTCCCTGTCGCTAATAAAAAACGAGGTGATTATACCATGCCTAAATATCTTGATTTATTTGCGGGAGCAGGGGGCTTGTCCGAAGGATTTATCAGAGCTGGCTATGAACCGATTGCTCACGTGGAAATGGATGCTGCTGCGTGCTATACCTTAAGAACACGCACGGCATATCATTGGCTCAAAAAGGGAAATAATCTTGCGCCATATACCAAATATTTGGCCGGAGATATTCCCCGGAAAGATTTCTATGCTCTGGTTCCTAAGGAAATATTGGACTCAGTTCTTAATTATGAGATATCAGAGGAGTCTTTACCTGCCATTTTTAAAGACATTGACTCACTACTTGGCGGTGAAAAACTTGATCTGATTGTAGGTGGCCCTCCTTGCCAAGCTTACTCTATTGCCGGAAGATCCCGGTCTGAATGCAAAATGGTCGGTGATAAGCGAAATTATCTATACAGGCTATATGCAGAGTTTTTGAAAAAATATCAGCCAAAATATTTCGTATTTGAAAATGTTTTGGGCTTACTGTCCGCCAGAGATGAGGATGGCTCCTTGCATTTTGACAACATGCGCGCATTATTCAAGAAATGCGGATATGCAACGGACTTTCGTATATTGAACGCATCAGATTACGGTGTGCTTCAAAACAGAAAGAGAATTATTTTGATCGGTTTCCATGGCGAAAAAGCAGATTTTTATCCTCAAATCCCTGTGGTCAAAGATGCACACAAAGTCGGAGAATTATTTTGCGATCTTCCCTCCATCAAGGCTGGAGAGGGTGTTATTACTCCGGTGAAAACAACTCACTATACTGGGAAGTACCTGTTCAGCGCAAGAATTAAAGAGTATGATGAGGAGCCAGTGACATTTCATCAAGCACGGCCCAATACTGCACAAGATCTTGAGATATACCGCATTGTTGTCGATACTTGGAATAGAAGCAAAACCAGAGTCTCATATACAGACCTTCCTGAACGATTACGTACCCATAATAACACAAAAAGTTTCTTGGATCGTTTTAAAGTAGTGGCTGGAAATCTACCCTATGCCCAGACCGTCGTGGCACATATTTCGAGAGATGGGCACTACTTTATTCATCCGGACATTAAGCAAAATCGTTCTATTACCCCAAGAGAAGCTGCTCGTATTCAAACATTTCCAGACAACTACTTTTTTGAATCCGTAACTGGACGACCTTCGCGAACACTTGCTTATAAGCAAATAGGTAACGCGGTCCCTGTATGTCTTTCTTACCACATAGCCCATGCATTGTTAGCTCGATTTACAGGAGGTGACAAAAATGCCGAAGAATCAAACACTTGATGAATTTTACAGCACTTTCAGAGAAGAAGTGCTCTGTGCCAGTGACACTGAAACAAGTGGATGGACCACAGAAGATTTCCTGACAAATGTTATGATAGAATACTTGGAGGAGGCTGGCGAGGTAACCGATCCCGTTATTTGTCCTTTCCGTGGATATGGCCTTCAGATGAATGCATACGCAATATCTGAGGACTGCGAGTCCGTCGATATTTTCGTCAGCATTTATTCAGAGTCGGATCGCCCTCGTTCGGTCTCCCAAGCGGATATTGACGCTGCTATAAAGCGTGCTATTCAGCTTTATCACAAGGCCATCAACGATCTGTATACAGCCTTCCAGAAGGATAATGACACCTATGAATTCGCAATAACCCTTCACCAGAATAAAGACAATATTAAACATGTTCGGATCTGTGCACTTACAAACGGTCTTGTAAAACCGATTGCACTAAAAAATATAACCATTGGTGATGCCGAAATTTCTTTCTCTCTTTGGGATGTAGATCGTTTGTATCGTTGTGTCACTTCCGGAAAAATGCGTGAAACAATCGAAATTGATTTTGAAGAAAAGTTTCAAACCTCCATTCCTTGTATCGAAAACAATACCAGCAAAAAGTATAGCGTTTATTTGGCTATCATCAACGGCGATTTGTTGGCGGCTCTCTACGACGAATTCAGAGACCGTTTGCTTGAGAAAAATGTGCGCTCATTCCTTCAAGTAAAAGGAGGGGTTAACAAAGGAATCCGGGATACTTTGCGGGATGAACCCGATATGTTCCTCGCATATAACAATGGCATTTCTGTCACTGCCGAGAGTGTCGAAATTGTTCGGGATGAAAACGGTAAACCCTCTATTAAACGCATTCGGGATATGCAGATTGTTAACGGAGGCCAAACTACTGCTTCTATTTTCAACGCTAAAAATGACCGTAAAATTGCAGCAGATTTGTCACAAGTTTTTGTCCAGATGAAAATCTCGGTAATTCACTCTGCAGCTGATATGGATGAGATTGTCCCCAGAATTTCGACTTTTGCCAATACTCAAAACAAAATTCAGGTTGCCGATTTTTCTGCAAACGATCCCTTTCACAGACGCATTGAAGAACTATCGCGTACCATCTGGGCGCCTGCCCAAGGTGGCATGAAACCTCGAAACTGGTTCTATGAGCGGGCACGCGGTCAGTATGCAGATATGTTAACCCGCGAATCCACCACCAAGCGAAAAAAAGAATATAAGGAAACCCATCCTTTGTTTACCAAAACAGACCTCGCCAAGTATGAAAACACATGGGACCAGCTCCCATGGCAGGTCAGTGAGGGTGCCCAAAAGAATTTCCACAAATTTATGCTTCGTTTAAAAGAACGCAAGGGATTTTCTCCAGATGAGATTTATTATCAAAACCTCATTGCCAAAGCAATCCTGTTCCGCCAAACCGAGAAACTTGTTCAGAAGCAACAATATGGTGGATACAGGGCCAATATTGTTACATATACTCTTGCCTTTCTTTCCTTCAAGACTGCCCAGCGCATTGATTTGGAGCGGATATGGAAGGAACAGGCTCTGACTCCGGCTTTGGAACGTGAAATCATTGAAGTTTCAAAGTTTGTTCAGAGTATGATTGTAAATCCACCGGGCGGAGCCAATGTCGGTGAGTGGTGCAAAAAAGAAAAGTGCTGGCAGTCCATCCGCGACCATGAGTACACCCTTAACGATGAACTTCAACTTGAACTGCTATCTGTAGCGCGACCTACCATTGGCAGTCAGCCTGCAACCGGAAGTATTGATTCGCTTACAGATGAAGAGCTGGCTTTAATTGACGAGGCTGCAGCTATTCCTGCAGAGACTTGGTTTGCACTATCGCGCTGGGCAAAGGAAACCCGGAACTTCCAGCCTTGGCAGCGTAGCCTTCTATTCTCTGTCGGAACTTTGGCTGGCCGTGGTCAAAAGCCAAGTATCAAACAAGCAACGTATGCGGTGAAAGCATATAAATCCGCTCTTGAAAAGGGATTTACCGTTTAAACGATAAGGAGGGATACCCATGTTGGAATGGCATGACTTTGTAGAACAACTGCTGTCTGAAGAAAGCAGCTTTGACGGGATCAGCCTGTCCTTCGATGGCACCGCTCATTCTGTGGGAGTCCCTCCCATTATCAAAGCCAGCGTACTGATGCTTGATAAAATGATTACGCACCAAGGGAAATTCAATATTCTGGTTTTCCCTGAACGCATCCAATCAATTTTCATTTTTACGCTGATCAAGTTATTGCACAACATTGCAGAAGGGAAAATTGAGCGTGCCTATAATCCTGAAGCTTTTAAGCCTGGAGAAAAGCTGAAGCTCGGAAATGCTGTGGTTGAGTTCGTTGGCATCGAAGAAAACAAAAACGAGCGACGAATGAGAATTAAAGTAGCAGACCTGATTATCAGCGCTCCGATTGAATATTTTCCTCTGTTCCAGCTAACCAATACACAGCGCCGTTTGAGTACATATAAGCAGTACGTGGCAGAAAAGAAAAAGGTAGAAGGACTTGTTTCTTACTCAACAGCAGACGAGAAGTTCCTGAAGTTACTTGCTGATTACAGGACGCATATGGACAGCTCTATCGTAAATATGACCTCGGTAATCAATGCCAAGGAGCTGCTTTCCACATGTAAACTTTGTGGCCGTGATATAAAAGATATTCTCTTGGTTGGACATGCAGACTATGAGGGAAATGTCAGAAATATCGGAGCCGGGCAACTTGGTGGCGTTCCTGCTATTGTTCTCGCATCGGATCTGTACGCAATAGCAGCACTGGCAGACCAAGGACATCCTATTCAGTCCATAATTATTGACGGTTCCAATGCCAATATTCTTCTGAGTCAGATGGATGCGTTGGATGATTTGATGCGTTTGGGCGTTCCGATCACATGTGTGACCGATATCGTTAACTCTTTTGATTTGCAGCCATTTCTCGACAGGCAGTTCAATGTGTGGAGGTGGGATGAAACCAGCATTACTGACCACCTTTACGATGTCAACCCGTTGAGCTCAGACAGGAAAATCAAGCATTGCGCAAAACGTGAGGTTGAATACCTTGTGTCAGACGGCAATGAAATCAGCATTGCTATTCGTAAGTTGTACTTTCATCGGGGAGAGGCACAGACTCTGTCGGCACAAATGCTCAAGTTGTTTGACAAGTTATTTTCCCTTGCTTTCGTTGCTCTACGCGAAACCGTACCTTTTAATGACGGTCAACTGATACAGCCAAAACTTATTTTGGACGAGTGTAGCAGTATTCTTGCCGATGAAAAGAATTACCTTTCATCGAAAACCTACGATGATTACATCACCATCATTGGTTGCCTGAAAAAAGTCTTTGCCAAAGGATGTCCCCTTTCCAAACATGATGCTTTGGCTACCAAGCTGCGTAAGGAAAAATATAAAAACATCTGCATTGTCGTTCCTGAGCGTTCCGACAAAAAGCATGTACAGGAATATTGGCAGATGTGGTGCCGCAGGCAAAGGCTTATCACGCAGGTGTATGTCTTGTATCCTGCTGAGTATTACCCTGCTTTGACAACGCAGTTTTCTGCAACGGTTGTTGTCGGTTGGTTGAAGCGCGCTATCATGCGAAAAATCCTCTATGGTTTTAATACGCAAACATATACGATTTTGCTGTATGACTATGAAAAACGGTGGAAAAACTACGACACCCAAAAATGGAACTCCGCCTTGGATAGTTTACAAAATCGGAAAACCATAGAAAGGTCCTTTGCTACAGACAAACTCCATGTATCTACCAGCAGATTTGTTCCGCCAGAACCAGCACCAGCAGATACGCCAAAAGCAGACGAATTCGCTGAAATTGAAGTAGTGCTCCGGGAAAACAAGTACCGTCAGTATGTCGCCAATGGCGGGCAGAAAGCAGCAAACGAAACAGCAGAAGCAATCCCGGTTAACTATGTCGGCGGTTACCTGGCATTTTATCGTACTGGACACAAAGTTATCTCCGCAACCAACATCATCATGAATGATGCAGATAAAATAGACACTGTCCTTCCAGAACAACTGAAAATGGGTGATTTTGTTGTTGTCCGCGAAACCGCCAAGGACTTGATCCGTGAAATGGCCGATGTTATTTTGGCACGCTCTGGAAAAGCCGGGTTGAGAGAAATGGCCGGCAAGTGGAAAGAGGCTTTGGAAATTGAAACATTGTTCTACTCAGATGATGAAATCTATCAACATCTGCAAAATGCAGGCTGTACCAAGGGTTACCAAGCGGTTCGCGGTTGGATTCATGACGATGATGTTATTGCCCCACAAAGTAGACAGGATCTGGAGCACATTGCTTCAGCCACGGGCAGCGGTGTTTTGAAGGAACTGTTGGATCAGATATATGATGCTGCACAGACAGTTCGCAGCGCTCACATTCAGGCTGGCAGAGTGCTGTCGATGCATCTGAGAAGCCGGATTGTTGAAGCGCTAAAAGGGCATGTAGATATCGATCCCTTCAACATTTGGGAGCCAATTGAAATGCAGGTTGAAGGGATTGGGACTGTACGCATTCTTAAAATCATTGACATTGGTGCACCTGTAACCGTTGACATTGCAGACACCAACCGCCTTATTGACGAAGAGTGAGGAGCTTAATTATGGCAATTATGATCCCTTCAGTGATTTCTCCGGAGGTAAAATCCAGTGCAGAGCGAAAAATATTTGAATGGTTTCAAAATGCACCGGGGACAGACAAATGGATTGTTCTGCATTCTCTTGGAATCACAACTCACAATAAAGTAATATATGGTGAAACCGATTTTCTTGTTTTAGCTCCGCAGCTTGGTATCTTTGCGCTTGAGGTAAAGGGTGGACGTGTAAAGCGTGAAAACGGAATCTGGTACTTCACAAACAGATACGGTAAAACCAACAGCAAAGTTCGTGGCCCGTTTGAGCAGGCAAAAGATGGAATTTTCAGCATTGTAGACGCTATGAAGAAGCGTGTTGATATCGAGCATCACCATATTCCCAATGTTTTGTTCGGCTATGGAGTTATGTTCCCGGATATTGAATATGCATCCTCCGGAATTGACGAAGAGCAGTGGCAGGTCTTTGATTCCCGTGACGGTTCCAATGTCAAGCAATTCATTAAGCGACTGGCCGAAGGGGTAAAATCCAAATGGGAAGCTTTGTATGGGCCACTTAATAAATCAAAATTGCCTGATGCTGCAGATGTCCGGTATATGGCATCTATTCTGCGCGGTGATTTTGACTGTGCCGTTTCCATGAATGTACAGCTACATAATGCCAGTGAAGCCTTAATTGCACTGACCAAAGAGCAGTATCGCTGTCTGGACCAGCTTGATGACAATCCCCGTTGCCTGATTCAGGGTTCTGCCGGGACAGGTAAAACACTTCTTGCAATTGAAGAAGTCAAGAAATCTGTTGCCCGTGGCGAAAAAGTTGCTCTGTTTTGCTTTAATTCTAACCTTGCTGATTGGCTTAACAGCTATTTTTCTGATATGCCGGAATCTGTTCGGCCAGAATTTGTCGGAACACTGCATAAATATATGACACAGGTAGCAAAGGAAGCCGATCTGTTACCGCCTTATCCCCATGATCCAGAGCGAATTCAGTATTATTATCAAACAGATTTGCCCGAGGCTGCGGCATATGCGTTGCTGGAAACCGGAGAACTGTTTGATAAGATTGTCGTTGATGAAGCACAGGATCTGATCCGTGACAGTTATCTTGATGTCATGGGAGGTTGTCTCAAAAAAGGGTTATCCAGAGGCCGCTGGACCTTGTTTGGGGATTTTTCTATGCAAGCCATATACGCAGAGGGAGTCTCTGGCACTAAACTCATTGAAAAGCTGGATGATATTACCTCTTTTATCCGATTTAAGCTTACAGTAAACTGCAGAAATACGAAGCCGATTTGCAAGGAAATCGAAACCGTGACCGGTTTCAAAGCGCCACATGATCTTTGGACTAAGGTAGATGGGCCTCCGGTACAATATCTCACCTGGTCTACAATGGAGAGCCAATGCAAGAAGCTAAAGGCTGTATTGAAGCAACTGGCTGATTCTCATATTGAACCGGAAAAAATCACCATTCTTTCCCCCAGAAAAAGAGAGGATTCTGTGGTGTCTATGCTTAACGGTTATGTAGTTAAGGATTTCAGCGTACCTCCCGGAATGAACACAACATTCTGCACGATTCAGGCGTATAAGGGTCTTGAAAACTCTGTAATCATCCTGACCGACATTGAAGGATTCTCTGCTGAAAAACTGATGTACGTGGGCTTGAGCAGAGCTTGCACAGGATTGTATGTTTTGGAAAGCGACTCTGCAAAGAGAGAATACGATAATCTTTTGATGAGGAGGCTGTTCAATGAGTGATAACAGACGCGATCAACTTATCGAATTTGTTGAACGGGAATTTATTGGTCCAGATCCCATTGACTGGCCTGGTATGACGCAAAGCAATGGCCAAGAAATACTGGCTTCTGACCCTCCACGCACCCGCTACATCGCGGGTATCCTGTATCCTGCAGAAACCACTGACGATAAGGCAGACCTCAAGGATGACGAATGTGAATTGCTGGACGAAGCAGATGGAGAAGATGTGGAAGTCAAGCCCCAAAAGCTTGGCGATGGTACAGTAGAATTTCTTGAGGATGCAGAAGAATTGATAAACCGTTCCAATGCATACCGACAATCTGCCATCAGCATTACCGTATCCGTTAAAGATGGCGATGCTATTCGTGTGGCGGTATCTGCAGGCACCTATATAAAAGTACCCACCATGGACCCCGCCACTGGAGAACGCTTGGAAAACAAGTATAAGTATCCCCGTACTGCACTGGCCTGGGAAAATGATAATGCTCCGCTGATTTTGCCTACCCCTACTGACGGCCTTAAAAAGTTTCCGATAGGAACAACCGGACTGCAATTTGATATTACCTATCGCTACCGCACAGATGACAGTTGTATTTATACATTTACCTTGGAGAATGCAAAACCCAAGGTTAAAGAAAATGTCAGTGATGAGGAATGCTTCTTCCAATGCAAGTTTAAGCTGTTCTCCGAAAAAGGTTTTTCTCCGCTGTCTGACTCACAACGGATTACACGGGACGAGGACTACCAGTCCAATCAGCTTCTCTACCGGAATGTGCGGAACTATGCCATCGGTCATGGTTGTGCAGCTGATTGGGATGACAGCGAATCTGTACTGTGGATTACTACGGCAATTTTTCCGAAATATGACATCAAACCCATAGTGCCCAGCGCGATTAAGGGAGTATCCCTTGATATGCTGAAAATGAGCCCATATGGAAGCTTTGCCGATACAATCCGCGAGCTCCGAATGATGTGTGCAAAATACCGCGAATGGATCAATGGATTACGCACAATCCGACAAGATCTGTCTACGGAGTATAAAATTACTGCAGACAGACATATAACAAACTGCGAAACCTGTCTGTCCAGAATGGAAAAAGGCGTGGAGCTGCTGGAGCAAAATGAAAATATTCGTATCGCATTCCAGTATATGAACTTAGCAATGCTGATGCAGCAACTGCATTACAACCTCCCATTGCAGAAATGGGAAGATAATGGTGCAGGTGATATCAGTCTGGTAAATCCGGTTTCTATGCCTGTTGTAACTGATGATAGTACTTGGCACAACAAAGAACAGCGGGTTTATGGCAAATGGCGTCCCTTCCAGCTGGCATTTGTGTTGATGAATCTTCGCGCCATGTACGACCGTGACTGTAATGAGCGCGGAATCGTCGATCTGATCTGGTTTCCCACCGGTGGCGGTAAAACCGAAGCATATCTGGGTCTTTCTGCATATACCATCTTTATCCGCCGCCTTATGAACAAGGATGACAAAGGTACTGCTATTCTGATGCGGTATACACTTCGCCTTTTGACTGCACAGCAGTATGAGCGTGCATCCGCTATGATATGCGCCTGCGACCTCATCCGAAAGAGTCATGAAGACTTGTTCGGCAAGAACAGAATTACCATTGGTTTGTGGGTTGGTAGTTCCACTACTCCCAACAAAGTAAGCGGTGCAGTAAAAGCGTATGAAAAGCTGTATCGTGGAGAAGGTAGCAATCCTTTTGTTATGCTGAAATGCCCATGGTGTGGTGCACAAATGGGGCCTGTACAAAAGGGCAAGAATCAGTGGGAACTTCCCGGTTACAGGAAAGTACCGCTGGGCCGGAGAAGGTTTGGTTTTGCTTTCCGGTGTCGTAATCATCAATGCGACTTCTCGACCGAGGATCTGCCGCTGTTTGTCGTGGATGAATCTATTTATGAAGAGACTCCCACATTGCTGCTGGGTACCGTGGATAAGTTCGCAATGCTTCCATTCCGCCCGAATGCGCAGAAAATATTCGGTTATGAAAACGGGGTAAAGAAGACTTCTCCGGATCTTATTATTCAGGACGAGTTGCATCTGATTTCTGGCCCTTTGGGTTCCATGGTAGGCCACTATGAAACACTGATTCACGAACTTTGTACCACAAGAACAGCATCCGGCGATATTCATCCAAAGATTATTGCGTCCACTGCAACTATCAGCCGTGCAAAAGAACAATGCCATGCTCTGTACGGCTGTGACCAGAATGATGTTTTCCAATTTCCCCCCTCTGGCCTCGATGCAGGAAACTCTTTCTTTGCAGAGGAAAAACGTAATCAAAATGGTCGGCGCTATGTAGGCATATTGGCTACGGGCTCTTCGTCCGATGCAACTACCGCAATCCGCCTGTTTGCATCGTTGCTGTATGGTGCCAAAGCGATGCGGGTTGACTCGGAAAAGGATCGTGATCCCTACTGGACCAATATGGGTTACTATAACAGTATTCGTGAACTTGGACAGGCAGCCACTTGGATTCGGGCGGACATCGATCAGCATCTGGACGTTATGTATAAGCGTCGGTTCGAAGACAAGCGGTATCCGACAAAAGAAGAGTACCGCAAGAACAGACGATACATTTGGCGGGATGAGGAACTTACCAGTCGTATCTCCGGCAGTGAAGTAACTGCCAGCTTGGCAAATCTGGGAATTCGATATCCCGGCGAAGTGGATTCCGAAGGGAAAATCAAGGAACATCCCATCGATATTTGCCTTGCCACAAACATGATTTCCGTTGGCTTGGATGTATCCAGACTTGGCCTGATGACCGTGGCTGGGCAGCCCAAAACCACATCTGAATATATTCAGGCAACCAGCCGCGTTGGACGTGATGCAGAAAATGCTCCTGGTCTTGTTTTTGTTTTGTACCGGCCCGGCCGTCCAAGAGACAAGTCCCACTATGAACAATTCAGATCCTATCACTCCCGCGTATATTGCAATGTTGAACCGACAAGTGTTACACCCTTCTCAGCACCTGTACGTGAGCGTGCTTTACACGCAATCATGGTAGGCATGATGCGGTTGGAAAGTGATGACAGATTCAATGAAGATCCGCCCCGTTTCCCTGATGATGGCCTGATTGATAAAGTCCGCAGCGTTATTGAAAACCGTGTGGATGATATCGATAGCGAAGAACTGGATGCAACACTGAACCGCATGGAATACATCCTGCAGTGTTGGGAGGACTGGAATCCCCGGAAATGGGAGCCTGCTAAAAATCCTGACTGGTCTTATGCTGATCCCGTTCCCTTAATGTATTCTGCAGGAAGTCATCCCAATGAGGCATGGGGTTCACGGGGAATTGAGACCCCCACTTCTATGCGCAGCGTAGATGCATCCTGCGAAGCCGAAGTTCTTACAAACCGCTATGTACCGAAGGAGGGCTAAGTAATGGCACATAATAACAGACCTATGCGCAGAAGTGCCCTGATTGGTCCGTGGGGTGTTGGCGCAATTGTTCCATTTCCCAATGACGAATCTTTGATGATTGCCGGTCTGGATATGTGGCGGTACAATGATGCAACACCTTTTGTAATAAAAGATGAGCGTCTTCTGCGCCGACTGGGTGTTCAGGAATTGCGCTGGCCCCCTGATTTTCGGGAGAATAATGCCGACCCGCAGAACTGCTTCCTGAAGATTCCGGCGGTGAGATTTCCTACATGGCATTATTGCCCGTTCTGCGGCACTATGGAAAAGACAACATTCTATCAGCAACAGCCAGAATGTGAGTGCTATCCATGGCCTAACGGCAGAAAGTGCAATCCAGCATTTCGACACAGAAGGAAGCTGATTCCGGAGCGTTTCATCGTTATTTGCCCGGACGGTCATATTGATGATTTTCCCGTTGCAGAATGGCTCCATCAGGACGCTGGATACAGGTATAATCCGGAAACCTGTAAAATCAGAAGAAGTACCGGTGGTACTTCTGCCTCCCTGAGTGGCGTGTACTACGAGTGTACCTGCGGAGCAAGAAAAAATATTGCAGGTGCTACAAGGCCTGGAGCATTATCCAAGATTGGGTACAGATGCAAGGGCTCTAAGCCTTGGCTCGGCATAGATAGCGATGAGGAACATCCCTGTGGGCGAACCGATGTACGCGTTGTTCTTCGTGGTGCTACGAATGTATGGTTTGCTGATACCAGAAGCTCTATTTACATTCCGACCGATGATGAGCAAGCAACAAAGAAAATCATCGCAATTCTTGATGAGTTCTTCGACGTATTAAGTGCAATGCGGGTCGATGGCGAGTGGAACAGAGGATTTATTGATATGCTCGCTGAACGCCATCGGGTAGATAAAAATGAACTGTACAATGCATTTATTCGCCGGGATCAGGGGTTGGAAGGATTACCGGATGTTACAGAAGAAATATCTGAAGACGAGTATCGGCTTGCAGAGTACAATGTGCTGATAAAATCCAGTGGCGGCGATGCACAGCGCTTCCATTCAAAGAATTATCCGATTTCCTACTACGATCCAGTTATCAGCAAATACTTCAAGAGTATTTCCCTTGTACATAAGCTTCAGGAGACCCGTGCTTTCGTTGGATTCTCACGTGCGGAACCCAGTGAGATGCCTATCTCTGAGCGAAAGAAAATGCTTAGACTGGGCAGTGAAAACTGGCTCCCAGCTATTCAGGTTCATGGCGAAGGTATTTTCTTTGAATTCAACAAGGAAGCGGTGGAAGAATGGGCGCAACGGCCTGCTGTCTTGGCACGGCTGCGTAACCTTCAGGATTCTTACCGGAACTCAAAGTTTGGTGCAAATGTCACCGGAGATCTTCGCCCGGAATTCGTTTTGATTCATACTTTTGCCCACCTGATCATCAACCAGCTCAGCTTTGAATGTGGCTATGGCAGTTCCTCTATTCGGGAAAGAATTTACTGTGAAAAAGCAGAAAATGAGTATGGTATGTACGGTGTCCTTATTTACACAGCTTCTGGTGATTCTGAAGGTTCCCTCGGCGGCTTGGTTCGCCAGGGTGCGAAGGATCATATAGAGGATACGATCCGTGATGCAGTACGGAATGCCGCATGGTGTTCTTCGGACCCAGTTTGCATTCAGTCTTACGGACAAGGTCCGGAATCCTGTAACTTGGCAGCATGCCATAACTGTGCGCTGTTGCCGGAAACCTGTTGCGAATGCGGCAACAGGCTGCTGGATCGCGGCACAGTCGTTGGCACGTTGGATAACAAATCTATTGGATTTTTTGCTGAATTACTGGAACAGTGAGGTGATTGTATGCTTGTTATCCTGTCTCAAAAGGTGGATAGTGAGTCTTCCTACACAGATGAACTGTTCAACTCATACCATTATCCCGCCAGGTATAAAAATCAACTGCACAAAGGAGATATTTTCATTTATTACCAAGGCAATCGATACGACAAGAGTCAACGGTACTATTTTGGAGTAGGCTCTGTTGGCGAGATTCAGACTACAGATGGAGAAAACTACTATGCTAAACTTCTGGATTGCCAACAGTTTGAACGGAAGGTTCCAATTTATCTCCCTGACGGTGGATATATTGAACAACTTGGTTTCGAAACAGTTCGAAAGAGCCTCAATCCTCCTTGGCAAAGTTCTATTCGCCCGTTGTCCCAAGAAGCCTACGATTATATATTAAAAGCCGCTGGTATTCAGCTATCTTCTGAGCCTGTGCATCAAGACTCGATAGACGTATTGAAAGATAAGTTAAAGCTTGCTGTCAGAGACTTTTATGTCGAGGGTAATTCTTCGGCAATACATCGTATCGAAAGCATTGCGTCCGCTATCGGCCGGGCAACATCTACTTCCGGAAAAGAAAATGAACATACCAAGTCTTCTCGCTATAGTCCGACAGTGAGTCAAGTTGAAAAGCTTTCCCGTTTGCTTGATTATTGTAAAACTATGAGAATGTCATATTCTTATAAACCAATTTTAATTCTGGCACTACTTCACTATGGTGACCGGGATGGCTGTATTTCTATTGAAAATGCTGCGGTCTATTTTCGTGAATACTATTCAAATAGGAAAGCACAAGGACTGGCAATTGAGAAGAAACAGTGTATATATCTGAGAGACGATGTGACCGATGCACAAATAATCGCAAATCTTCTTTCTAACCCCGTAAAGGCATTAATAGAGAGCGGCTTTTTCTTTTATAACGAAGACGCGCATGTATTTTCTGTTTCTCCGGACATCTGGAGCACGATTGACATATCCAATAAAGCTGCGATTACGAGAATATGTCGTCAAAAACTGAAAGACTACTACAAAGACTAATTGAAATGGGGGATTGTTATGGCCGATGTCCATTCTCCGGAAACCAGAAGCTATAATATGTCCCGTATTCGTGGAAAGGATACTAAACCAGAAGAACTTGTCAGAAAATACTTGTTTTCTCAAGGATTCCGATACAGAAAAAATGACGCTCGTCTTCCAGGAAAACCGGATATTGTTCTTCCCAAATATAAGACGGTGATCTTTGTAAACGGTTGTTTCTGGCATGGGCATGAAGGTTGTCACTATTTTGTGTGGCCTAAGAATAATGCGGAATTTTGGAAAAAGAAAATAGGCTCCAACATTGAGCGCGATGCTAAAAATCACGCCCTCCTCGCCAAGCTCGGATGGAATGTGATTGTAGTTTGGGAATGTGAACTGAAACGGTCAACAGCTGAAGAGACACTCAATCTCTTAGTACATTGCATCGTGCAGCGGCAGTCATATGGTAACAGCAACTAAAAGTTTTGTATTCTACAAGAAAAGCAATTGCGTGGTAACAATTTTTCTGCCTATTGGGATGCCAACTTCGCTACTCTTATCAAAAAGACCGCACCTGCTCGTATGAGCAGGTGCGGTCCTATGAAATGTTGTTTTTTATTGAAGGGATTCTAATTCAGCCTGAAATAGCAGGTATTCTTCCCGCGTCCTTCTTTTTTCAACTCATCGGCTGCAACCAGCTTCCGTAGAGCACCCTCAATGGAACTGTCGCTGAGCGTCGGGCAAAGCTCGCGGATGTCCTGCTTATTGAACCGCCCGATTCTATTCTCGCTTGCTCTGCGCACCATTTCCAGTGCAGGCAGTTTGGTTTCCACAAGCGCCACGCGATCCTCGAAGTCTTTGTAGGCGGCAAGGATCGTCCCGAGCAGGTACTTGATGAAGGGCACTACATCCTCAATTCCTTCGTGCCAGCCGGTTTGCGCCTGTGCAAGTGCATCGTAGTACAGATCCTTGTTCTTGGCGATTTTGGCTTCCAAGGAGATATACTTGCCGACATAAAAACCGTTTCGGTACAAAAGCAGCGTCGTGAGCAATCTGCTCATTCTTCCGTTGCCGTCATTAAACGGATGAATGCACAGGAAGTCATGGATGAAAACCGGGATTGCAATCAACGGCTCCAGCTCCATATTTCCAATCACACGGTTGTATTCCTCGCAGATTCTGTCCAGCGCTTCCGGCGTTTCATAAGGGGCAA
>ERZ773155.968-NODE-968-length-24908-cov-6.917837_pt1 | contig 24908 bp, 20 predicted proteins | sample MGYA00511262_ERZ773155 | MGnify/ENA primary metagenome ERZ773155 (study PRJEB29015, sample SAMEA2737828) | human gut metagenome | biome: human gut; feature: human-associated habitat; material: faeces | place: China | collected 2012 ... | reverse complement strand
AAAAATTTCACACTGATTGAATATTTCCTTTTCCCATTTATTGGCATTTTTTTGTCGATTATTGGATTGCCTTATGAATCTCCTGCAATGACATAACACCGATCTCACCATATTTCAGGACTGCCTCGATACCCTCTGCGGTTGCACGTGCGGCTGCCATCGTTGTCATATATGGAACCTTTGCACGGATCGCTGTTTTACGGATATAGCTGTCGTCAAACAGCTTCTCTTCCTGTGCAGCCGGTGTATTGATGATGAGCTGGATCTTGCCATTCATCACAGCATCCACGATATTCGGTCTGCCCTCCTGCATCTTGTTGATGCGGTCTGCCTTGATACCATTTGCAATCAGAAGCTCATAAGTAGTACCTGTTGCCACGATATGGAATCCGCATTTTTCAAATGTTTTCGCAATATCTACAACCTCCGGCTTATCCTTGCGGCTGACAGAGAAAAGCACCGTGCCTTCCTTCGGAAGTCTTGTCTGGGTTGCTTCCTGTGCCTTGTAGAATGCCTCGCCGACATTTGTCGAAAGTCCAAGTACCTCACCGGTTGAACGCATCTCAGGTCCTAATACCGGGTCAACCTCCTGGAACATGTTGAATGGGAACACGGCTTCCTTCACGCCATAATATTTCGGCTTTACTTCCTTCATCTGTGGAAGCGGAGATGGCTTGCCGGTTAACTCACTTGTCATAATCTGAGTTGCAATCTTCACCATAGATACGCCACATACCTTGGATACCAATGGTACGGTACGGGATGCACGCGGATTCGCCTCGAGTACATATACCTTGTCGTTCTCGATTGCGTACTGCATATTCATCAAACCGCAGACACCCATTTCCTCTGCGATCTTTCTTGTATAATCCTTGATCGTCTCCACGAGATTCTCAGGAATTCCTCTGGATGGAAGAATACATGCTGAATCACCGGAGTGAACACCTGCAAGCTCGATATGCTCCATAACAGCTGGTACAAATGCATGCTTGCCATCTGCGATCGCATCTGCCTCACACTCAGTTGCATGGCGCAGGAAACGGTCGATCAGGATTGGACGGTCCGGTGTCACACCAACAGCGGCTGCCATATATTTCTTCAGAGATTCCGGCTCGCTGACAACCTCCATACCACGTCCGCCAAGGACATAAGATGGACGAACCATAACCGGATAACCGATCTTCTCAGCAACAGCAAGTGCTTCCTCAACATTCGTTGCCATGCCAGCTTCTGGCATCGGGATGTCAAGCTTCTCCATCATTGCACGGAAGAGATCACGATCCTCTGCCATATCGATAACTTCTGGGGATGTACCAAGGATACGCACGCCGTTCTTCTTCAAGTCTGCTGCCAGATTCAGCGGTGTCTGTCCACCGAACTGTGCAATGACGCCAACCGGCTGCTCCTTCTCGTAGATCGAAAGTACATCTTCGAGTGTCAATGGCTCAAAATACAATTTATCAGATGTATCGTAATCTGTCGAAACCGTCTCCGGGTTACAGTTTACAATGATTGTCTCAAATCCAAGCTCCTTTAATGCAAGGGCTGCATGTACACAACAATAGTCAAACTCGATACCCTGACCGATACGGTTTGGACCACCGCCAAGGATCATGATCTTCTTGTTGTTCGTAATTGTTGTGTGGTCTGGTGCATTATAAGTTGAATAGTAATAAGAACGGTCTTCAGTTCCACTTACATGTACCGGCTCCCAGCTCTCGGTAATGCCGTAGCCAAGGCGGGTATTGCGGATATCGTCCTCTGGAACTTCAAGCAGCTTGCTTAAGTAACGGTCTGAGAAACCATCCTTCTTCGCCTGCTCCATTGTATCCTTGTCGAGTGTCTCACCCTTCTTTGCAAGCAGTGCTTCTTCCTCTTCTACAAGCTCCTTCATCTGCTCAATGAAGTAATGCTTGATCTTCGTCAGGTTGTATAACTCCTCAACTGTCGCGCCCTTACGAAGTGCCTCATACATGATAAACTGTCTCTCACTGGTTGGCTCTACCAGCATTGCAAGCAGCTCATCCTTTGTCTTATCATGGAAATCCTTCGCAAAGCCAAGTCCGTAACGACCGATCTCCAAGCTTCGGATTGCCTTCTGGAATGCTTCCTTATAAGTCTTACCGATACTCATAACTTCACCAACAGCACGCATCTGTGTACCAAGCTTGTCCTGCGCATCCTTGAACTTCTCAAATGCCCATCTGGCAAACTTGATTACGACATAATCGCCGCCCGGAACATATTTGTCGAGGGTTCCATGCACGCCGCAAGGAATCTCATCCAATGTAAGTCCGGCTGCAAGCATCGCTGATACAAGCGCGATTGGGAATCCTGTCGCTTTGGAAGCAAGTGCAGAAGAACGGGAAGTTCTAGGGTTGATCTCGATTACAATGATTCGATCTGTCACCGGATCATGTGCAAACTGTACGTTTGTTCCACCGATCACCTGTACTTCGTCTACAATCTTATATGCCTGCTCCTGCAAACGCTTCTGACATTCCTCAGAGATTGTAAGCATTGGTGCAGAACAGAAGGAATCTCCCGTGTGTACGCCGAGTGGATCAATGTTCTCAATGAAGCAGACAGTAATCATGTTACCCTTTGCATCACGGACAACCTCAAGCTCCAGCTCTTCCCAGCCAAGGATTGACTCCTCAACGAGTACCTGTCCTACCAGACTTGCCTGCAGACCTCTTGCACAGACGGTCTTCAACTCTTCTACATTGTAGACAAGTCCGCCACCGGCACCGCCCATTGTATAGGCCGGACGCAAAACAACTGGGTAACCAAGCTTATCTGCAATCGCAAGTGCTTCTTCTACAGAATAGGCAACTTCACTGCGCGCCATCTCGATTCCCAGTTTGTTCATAGTTTTCTTAAATTCAATTCGGTCCTCACCACGTTCGATCGCATCTACCTGAACGCCGATGACTTCCACGTTATATTTGTCAAGTATGCCTGCAGCTGCAAGCTCGGAACACAAATTAAGACCAGACTGACCACCGAGGTTCGGTAATATCGCGTCCGGACGTTCCTTGGCAATAATCTGCTCCAGTCTTGTCACATTCAACGGCTCAATATATGTCACATCCGGAAAAAAAGAATAAAAACAATCTATGTCACATCCGCAATTCCCGGATCTGTCATAATGGTTGCAGGATTGGAATTCACCAGAATAATCTCGTAGCCGAGCTGTCTTAAAGCTTTACATGCCTGCGTGCCGGAATAGTCAAACTCACATGCCTGACCGATAATGATTGGACCGGAACCGATAATCAGAACTTTTTTAATGTCTTCTCTTTTGCTCATATTTGCCCCCTTGTGTAATATTTAATCCGATTTTTATCCAAAATCACTTAATTATACTAGATGTGAGGGGCAAATACAATCAGAGAAATGGCATTAAAAAAGAACCCTTGAAAAAAGGGTTCTTTCGTGCTTTTGCTTAGTTTTCCGAAATCATATCCACAAAATATTGATGAATTTTTACTTCTTCGGTCAGTTCCGGGTGGAATGCTGTGACAAGCTGGTTCCCCTGACGGGCAGCTACGATTCTGCCATCGCACGTTGCTAAGACATCGACACCATCACCAACGCTCTCAATATACGGAGCACGGATAAATGTCATGCCGACCGTTCCGATTCCCTTGAAGTCCTCTTCTGCGAAGAAGCTGCCTAGCTGTCTACCGTAAGCATTTCTGCGGGCTATAATATTCATCGTCCGGAAGCCAAGTGCATCTTCTCCATCAATATCCTTTGCCAGAAGCAGCAAGCCTGCACAGGTACCGAAGACCGGCAGACCTGCCTCGATCTTCGCCTTGAGTGGCTCATACAGGGAAAGCTCCTTCAGAAGCTTTCCCATAACTGTACTTTCACCGCCCGGAATGATTAATCCATCCATATCATCCTGCAGATCATCTGCCTGACGGATCTCGAAGTGTGGAATATGTAATTTGTCCAGAGATGCTTCATGCTCTGCAAATGCACCCTGCAATGCCAATATCCCTATCTTCATCTTACTTTCCTCTTTCTGCCATAAGAATCTCAATCTCAGACTCATTGATTCCGACCATAGCCTCACCAAGGTCTTCTGAAAGCTCTGCAATCAGCTTTGCATCCTGATAGTTTGTAACAGCCTTTACGATAGCGGCTGCACGCTTTGCAGGATTTCCAGACTTGAAGATACCAGAACCAACGAATACACCCTCTGCACCAAGCTGCATCATAAGTGCTGCGTCAGCAGGTGTTGCAACACCACCGGCTGCGAAGTTTACAACTGGAAGCTTGCCATTCTCATGGACGTAACGCACAAGCTCAACAGGTACCTGAAGCTGCTTTGCTGCTTCGTAGATCTCATCCTCTGCCATACCAACGATACGACGGATCTCAGAGTTCATCGCACGCATATGACGAACGGCCTGTACAACATCACCGGTTCCCGGCTCACCCTTTGTACGGATCATAGATGCTCCTTCCTCAATACGACGAAGTGCCTCGCCAAGATCACGTGCGCCACAGACAAACGGTACCTTAAACTTCGTCTTGTCAATATGGTAAATATCATCGGCCGGTGATAAAACTTCACTCTCATCGATATAGTCAATCTCGATTGCTTCAAGGATCTGTGCCTCTACAAAATGTCCGATACGGCATTTTGCCATAACCGGAATTGTAACGGCTTCCTGAATTCCCTTAATCATCTTCGGATCGCTCATACGGGATACACCTCCGGCTGCACGGATATCTGCCGGAATTCTCTCCAATGCCATAACTGCACACGCACCTGCCTCCTGTGCAATTCTTGCCTGCTCCGGTGTTGTAACGTCCATGATCACGCCACCCTTTAACATCTGTGCAAGGTTCTTATTCAATTCATATCTGTTCTCGCTCATCATTGTTCCTCCTGATTGTTCTTTTATTTCATAATTTTCTAATATTCTTGCAGATATACATCTTAGATTGTACATACAAGAAAACTATGAATATAATTAAAGCACAGAAACTGGATATATTGAAATACCCAGTCTCCATGCTTTTAACAACGTCAGTTTGAACTGTTTTTAATTATTTTTACATATCTGACCTTATGTGACCTTATAGTCAGTTTTTCCGTTATTTTGTACCGAAGATACGGTCGCCCGCATCGCCAAGTCCAGGACAGATGTAGGCATTCTCATTCAACTCGCGATCCAGATGACCCACATAGATCTGCACATCCGGATGCGCCTCATGCAGCTTCTGTACACCTTCCGGTGCTGCAATGATACACATGAACTTAATCTTCTTCCCACCATGTTCCTTAATCTGTGTGATCGCATCCACGGCGGAGCCACCGGTGGCAAGCATCGGATCGGTTACGACAATGATTCTCTCATCAATCGGATTCGGAAGCTTGCAGTAATACTCATGTGGAATGCGCGTCTCCTCATCCCGGTACATACCGATGTGTCCAACCTTTGCAGATGGTACGAGGGCAAGCACGCCCGGCACCATGCCAAGGCCAGCACGAAGTATCGGAACGATAGCGAGCTTACGTCCGGAAATCATCGGAGTCATACATTTCTCGATTGGAGTCTCAATCTCCACATCCTGCAATGGCAGGTCACCAAGTGCTTCAAATCCTTCAAGCATCGCAATCTCCTCTACGAGCTTCCGGAACTCATTGGTTCCCGTATTCTTGTCACGCAGAATCGAAATCTTATGCTGAATCAACGGATGCTCAAAAATCGTAATGTTTTTCTCATTCTTAAAATCCATTTTGTAATCTCCTTTTTTCTAGTTTTTTGCTTTTGTTATTATATTTATTCCTTAGACTTTACAAAGACACCACGGCTCTGGTCACCATCCGGATTTACACCGAACTGGTAATCATTTCCAGGCAGAATCGCATTTAACAGGATGCCTGCAATGGCTGCAATAGCAAGTGCTGTCAGTGTAATAGATGTCTCCCCGATTGTAAATGTGATACCGTTTGAGAAACCAAGTCCACAGACGAAGATCACACCAGCAATAATCAGGTTTCTGGAACGTGTCAGATCTACCTTATTCTCAACGACATTCCGCACACCGATGGCTGAAATCATACCATATAACATGAAGGATACACCGCCGATAATCGCTGATGGCATCGTGGAAATGACAGCTGCGAACTTCGGAATGAAGGACAGCACGATTGCAAATACGGCTGCCAGACGGACAACCATCGGATCGTATACTTTGGAAAGCTCTAATACACCTGTGTTCTCACCGTATGTTGTGTTTGCAGGTCCGCCGATTGCTCCTGCAAATGCAGTTGCAAGACCATCACCAACTAATGTACGGTGCAGACCCGGGTCCTGAATAAAGTTCTTGCCAACGGTTGCAGAAATAGCTGACATATCACCCACATGCTCCATCATCGCAGCGATTGCGATTGGTGCCATAACCAGAATCGATGTGAGATCGAATTTTGCAAACTGGAACTGTGGTACACCGAAGAAGCTTGCGGATTTCACCGACTCAAATGCGATGATCGCACTGCCATCCGGATTCGTAAGTCCTGCCGCATTCATGATCACTGCTGCCACGTAAGAAATCAAAACACCCATCAAAATCGGGATGATCTTGAACATGCCTTTCCCCCAGATATTGAAGATGATGATAACCGCTAACGCGATTACCGCAAGCCACCAGTTTGTGCTGGCATTTGAGATTGCGGATGGTGCAAGCGAAAGTCCGATACAGATAATGATCGGTCCGGTTACAACCGGTGGAAGGAAACGCATCACGCGGTTTACGCCAACCAGCTTGATAATCAAAGCCATAACCAGATACAATGCACCGGCTGCTACCACGCCACCGCAGGCATAAGCTACCTTGTCATTTGCTGCCATATCGGCGAATTTACCGGTATCCAGTTTGGCAACGGTTGAAAATCCACCTAAGAATGCAAACGAAGATCCAAGAAACGCCGGTACTTTAAACTTCGAACATACATGGAAAAGCAATGTACCAAAGCCTGCACAGAAAAGTGTGACTGATACGGTCAGACCTCTCGTCAATGGCTCCCCACATGCATCTGCAAAATACCCGGACACTAAAATTGGGACTAAGATAGTTGCACCGAACATTGCAAACATATGCTGTAATCCCAAAATCAAAACCTTCGGTAATCCAAGCTTTTTCGCATCTCTAACTGCTCCATCATTTGTGTCACCCATAGTTTTTACCTCTTTCCCTCTCTTGACTTGTAAGAGAATTTATTTGTATTCTATTATGCACGAGCAGAAGGGATTTTGCAACAAGAAATCATAGGGATTTTTGCGGGATAGCATAGAGATTTTTGTTACTCTGTTTGACAGGCTTGCGGTGGTAAGTTGGGGGAATTTTCAATTTTCCAGTAGAATCCCCAATTGCGGATAACCATGCTGAAACAAATTGGGGGATTTTTTCACATTATCAAGAAATCCCCCAATCACAAGTCTGGAAATTGAAGCCAATTGGGTAAAGAATGCACATATACCAATATTCCCCCAAACGATTTTGAAAAAAGGGCAGAAATTATTGGGTAAATATATTGAAATACGGAAAATCCCCCAATAGAACACGAATATATCGGAATGAAATAGGGGAATAATTTCGTATTTTCAAAATACACCCAATATCATCCACGACACAATGTTTAATACAGGAAAAAATAAAAAATGATGCAGGCATGATATGCTAATATAATGAAGTTCTCTGATACGTGCGCAGGTCATCACGCTATCGTGTAGTGACATGTGATATAATGGAAAAAACTTTACAGAATCGAGATACGTTATGAAGAAAATACTTACATATATAAAAAGAGAAACCGTCCTGATGGTAAGCCTTGTGCTCGCCATCCTCTCCATGTTCCTCGTCCATCCGGACAGAAAATACATCTCCTACATCGACTGGCATTCCATCACACTCCTGTTCTGCCTGATGGCTGTTATGGCTGGATTCAAGGAAACCGGTCTGTTCCGCACGATCGGAAATGCACTGCTTGCACACGTTCATACAACAAGACAATTATTTCTTGTACTGGTGTTGCTTCCATTTGTATTCAGCATGTTTATCACAAACGATGTCTCACTGATTACCTTTGTGCCATTTGCGATCATTGTGCTTTCCATGTCGGAGAAGGAACATCTGATCATTCCTGTCGTTGTGATGCAGACAATCGCTGCGAACCTCGGAAGTATGCTTATGCCGATGGGGAATCCACAGAACTTGTATCTATATGCGAAATCTGGCATGTCCCTCGGTACATTCGTGGAAATTATGCTCCCTTACACGATTGCTTCGCTACTTGGAATCCTGATTTCCATGTTCTTCATCAAACAGCATGCCATTGTAATCGATCGGAACGACAATGCAGTTAAACTTCCGAAAAAGCAGATTATCCTTTACAGCATCGCATTCGTGCTGTGCCTGTTGAATGTCGCCAAACTTCTGGACATCCGCATCCTGTTTGCGATCATTCTTGTACTGTTCCTGCTTGTATCGCGAAAAACTCTGCTTCACGTGGACTACGCACTGCTCGGCACATTTATCGGATTTTTCGTATTCATCGGAAATATGGAGCGCGTGCCAGCTTTCCAATCCTTCCTTGAAAGCATCATTACCGGACAGGAAACATACATTGCAATCGGTGCCAGCCAGATTATCAGCAACGTGCCAACTGCCCTTTTGCTGTCGGGATTTACAACGAATTGCAAGGCACTTATCATCGGCGCCAACCTCGGCGGACTTGGCACGCTCATCGCTTCGATGGCAAGCCTGATCTCTTATAAACAAATTGCCCGGGAATATCCGGGCAAAAAGGGGAAATATTTTCTGTGGTTTACGATTGTCAATGTGGTGTTTCTGGCTGGGTTGATGGGATTGTATGCGATTCTTTAGATGGATATTTCTATTAAAATTATTAAATAAAATCCTTTGTAATAATTAAATAAATCTCTATCTATTTTAGTAAATAATTCATATTTATTTAAGTAGTTTTTTATTTTTTGCATATTAAAAAGAAAATATATAAAAGAAAAATATAACAAGTATGTAACGGGGTGCAAAAGTTGCTTTTTCTCAAAAATACTCCCGATTATCTACCGACCTTCAGGCCTCCGTCAGAGATGCTTCCAACGCCATCCTTATGACGGGTATATTTGCCGGCAACACCGCTCAGATGCACGCCGCCAACACCATCCAGATCAACATTCAGAACCTGGCAGTCAACCTTGGCGCTTACCTTACCCACGCCATCATTGTTGATCTTCAGATTTCCGCCCTTGAAGAAATCGAGCGTAACGGAGCCTACACCCTCGTTATCCACCTTCAGGTCGCTCATCGACACATTGCCAACCTTTACGGAGCCTACACCTTCGTTGTCAATCTTCATCACGTCGCCCTTGGCATCATCGATGCTGACAGAGCCTACACCCTCATTGGTAACATCCAGCTTGTTGGCAAGAATCTGCTTGATGCTGACAGAGCCTACGCCTTCGTTATCGATTTCCAGGCGGTCGCTGTTGACAGACTTGGCATAGAAAGCCCCTACCCCTTCCTGGGTAATCTTCACCAGATCAGGACTGGTGATATAAATCTTCAATCTGTTTTTTTCAGAATTACAGCTGGCAGGCACCTTGAGTCTTCCCGTCAGACCGATCTTCACTTCGCCGTCTCGATACACCACCTTGATTTTCTCCTTGAGCTTCTGAGCGAACTCAGCATCCTTGATGGCAGAGTAATCCAGTCGCACGCTGCATTCATCGCCGTCGTTCTGGGTATAATAGACACTGGCAACCATATCCACGTCGATAGCCTTGAAAGGCTTCTCTCTCAGATCATCCTGCGTAAACTCCAGGTTCCCCTTCATTTCAGAAGTGGTGGTAGAACCCATACTGCAGGAACAGATGCCCATAGAGGCAAGAAACAAAGTTGCCGAAGCAACCCAAATACTCATTGTTTTCATACTCTTTCGATTTTAAATTTTCTATATTCTGATGCTTAGACGCAAAAGAAACCCGAAAGGTTGCAAAAAAGCCCAAAAAGATTGCAAAAAGAGCCACAATTACCTTGCAATAGAGCCTTACTTACCATCCAATTAAGCCTCAATTAAGGTTTACGTTAGGCTTAATTGAACGTTACGTAAGGCTCTTTTGAACAGCAAGTAAGGCTCTTTTGAACAGCAAGTAAGGCTCTTTTGAACAGCAAGTAAGGCTCTTTTGAAACAAGAAAAACATGCAAAGGAATGAAAATATATCCCCAAAAACTTGCAAGTTCAAGAAATAAATCGTATTTTTGCCGCAGGAATTTTAAAAGCAATACACTATGACAGCATTAGAGTTACAATCAGAATACCAGTCACTCGTCAGCATAATAGCTAACGAAGACTACGAGACAATTAGCAAGGCAGTCAAAGCACTTAAGAAAATATTGTCTCCCAACAAAACAAAGGCTAAGAAAATAACCAAGGCAGACTTAGTTATAGACCCAAGAATTGCAGCTATGACTAAAGGCATTCATACGCCTGAGACATTCGACTACAAAAATGAATACTACAAGGACTATATAAAATAAGCTGATATGATACAGGTTTTCTTAGATACAAACGTGATAATTGATTATCTTGGAAACAGAACTGGGTTTTACGACGATGCAGCAATCATCATGAGCTTAGCTATCAACCAAAAGATAGAATTACACGCTGCAGCTTAAGAAACGTACCCTGATTTTAGACATTTTCACAACTCCGTTACCGCCAACAAAAGGTAACTCCATAGCACTCAGTACAAAAGATTTTCCGCTTTAAGAATATTTAACCAGTAAATCTACTCTATTTGCAATAATTACAGTATATTTGCACCGTGAATATGCAGATAGAAGAGTAATGGCTTAGCATTCGCACTTTGCAGTTGCCCTAACACCTGCTAAAAAAACATTTATTATTCGAACTGAACTTAAAGATAAGTGTCCGAACTGAACTTAAAAAGCGATTATTCGAACAGAACTTAAAAAATAAGTAAAAGTAAAGGTAATAATGAAACACAAGGTAATGATGAAGTAAAGATAATAAAGTCTAAAATAAAATTAAAACTATTAATAGATATGAAGGTAATCAATTCCAAGCTTGCTGCCATCGGTTTGGCGGCATTTGTTTTCGCATCATGTAGCGACAGCAACAGCGATCCTACTGGTCCAACCCCTAACGTGGAACTTGCAGAGACTATCACTGCAAATCTTACAAGCAGCTCTGCAGCAGAACTCGCTGCTCGCGTTTCAAACTACAAGAACACAACAGCTAATGCAAGAAAGTTCTTCTTCTCAAGAGCAACTCAGACTAGAGCATTTGCTTCTGCCGACAAAGTTGTTATCCCTGCTGTTCCAGAGAATGCAAGACAGTGGACCGGCGATGCAGAAGACATGACTGCCGGCAAGACATATTTGATCACCAGCAAGAAAACACTCGACATGAGCGGTCACAAAGTCGCTGGTACTACCATCTTCATCAAGGGTAGTTCAAAGTTGATTTTCGACAGTTCTATTGCAGGCTGTACCATTTACGTTGACGGCGGTGCCACATTGGAGTACAAGGGCAAAGGTGCCTTGGAAATTCCTGCTGACGCAACCATCATCAACGATGGCGGTTCTATCATTGCAGAAAACGATATTACCGTAGCTGGTAAGCTGTACGCTAAATATACAAATGAAAAGGGCGGTATCGGTTCTATCAACGCTTATGACAAGAACGATAAGAAGGCCATCATCACACCAAAGCACAACATCACATTCAAGAATGGTTCTGAGGCATACATCGGCGGTTCTATCCGCGCCGTTGAGTTGAACATCGAGGAAGGCGCTACCGTAAACGCAACCAAGCACATTATGAACGCTACAACAGTTAACGTAGATGGTGCTTTGCAGTTCGGTGGCTTCTTGAGAACAGAGACCTTGAACGTCAAGGGCGAGATGATTGCCAGCGAGCATTCTGCCATCAAGGCTTCAAAGGTATTCAACGCAGAGGCAGGTTCAAGCATCACTGCAGATTACATCAACGTTACCGATAACAAGAAGAACGAAGATGGAAGCATTACCTACGGCAACGCTACTCTCAATCTGAAGGGTAACTGCAAGATCAATATCAATAACAAGAGCGATATCTATACCAACAATATCGTAACTGATAACGCAAGTGCTGGTCAGATTACCTTGAACGATGACAACGCCATCGCTGTTATCAAGGCTAAGAAATTCACCAACAATGGTGACAACCAGATTAAGGCTTTGGCAACATCTGGAAACAACGCAACCTTCCTTCTCCAGTTCACAGAGTGCTATACTGGTACAACTAAGGAGAATACTTTCGAGGATCTCGACATTGCAGCTTCTTACCTCGACTACGACAAGGCAACTGATGGTAAGGGTGTCAAGGAGAAAGCAGATGGTCCAGACTACAAGGCTTATGGCTATGAGTGGGCTGGTGATCCAGCTAAAATCATCGCTGCTCCAAAGCTTGACTTGGTTGCAGAAGACAAGACTCCAAACAATGGTTTGTCTGCTACTTGCATCCAGCCAGGAGTAAACGGCAAGTTCTATGTAGCTTACCATACAAACGGCAAGGCTTCTAATGGAGCTATCGAGGCTATCAGTCTGGCAAACAACACCCTGACTATCAATCAGAGTGTAGAATCAGACAATGCAACCAATGACTACAACCACATCCTGGTAGATGGCAACACCCTTTGGGTAGCAGGTAGCCAGAGCGGAAACAAGAGCCATGCTGATGAGGTAACAGGTGTAGGTCCTTTCATGGGACAGATTTCACTGAACAGCGATGGTACATTCGCTAACCAGATTAAAATTTCTGCTATCGACAGGAAGACCAAAGGCATGGATGCCAACTGTGTAGCTAACTTCAAGAATAACCACATTGTTGCAACCACCAATGGATTCACTATCTTTAATGCAAAGATGAACAAGTGGAACGAGGGTAGCACTGAGGGTAAGTATCTTGTTGCAGCAAACGGCAAGCTCTACGCATTGACAGTTGATGGCACACTGACAGCATATAACGACAATGAAATGCAGGACGTTGCAGCAACATATAATGTCGGTACAATCTCTCCTAAGGGCAACAAGGCGGTGATTGCAGTAGATGAAGCCAAAGGTGAGATTTACGTCTGCAAGGGCGAGAATGGTATCTCAAAGATTGCTGCCGATGGTACAGTTAGCCAGTTCTTCGATTGCCCAACATTCAAGGCATCTAATAAAGCTGAGAACTTGGAAGCAGGAAAGGAATACGTGAAGGGTTGCGCTAATGGAGTTTACGTTACAGCTAACAACGTATTTGTAGCTTGCGGTTCATACGGTCTGGTTGTTCTCGACAAGAATGGCAAAGAAGTTTGCCACCGCAAGGCATACAACGGCAAGTCTGCCAACTTCGTAACAGGCGATAACGACAACAACATCTTCGTTGCATATGGTCAGAGCCGTGTACAGGTATTCAAGCTTACAGATACCAAGAAGTAATACGAATAAAAGAAATAATCCTTGTTCTCTCCCACTCCTTGCGAGTGGGAGGGAACATTCACCTTATTAGAGCTAAGTTGACTAGCTGAAACAAGAAATACATTCAACAAGAATGTTAACGATAAAAGTTAAGTAAATGAATATGAAAGCTATAAATATTAAACTTGCAACGTTCTCATTTGCTGCAATGCTCTTGGCATCTTGTAGCGATTCCGGCAACGATTCAGTCATAGACCCTATCGGTAAAGCTGCTACTATCGTTGGTACAGACGTAACCGCAGAGTATGCAGACCAGCTGGCATCCAGAGTATGGAACTATAAAGGTGCATACGCTAATACAACTACAAAAACTAGAGCTCTGGTAACCAGAGCAGAGGCTACAGAGCCAGCCGTTCCTGCAGGAACTCCTAATCTTTCTTCCGTAAAAAACAAACATGATGCACATCCTGGAACCTATGTTGTACCAGCTGGTGAAACCCTCAACGCAGATGGTTACAACATAGAAGGAATGACCATCTATGTGAAAGGTACATTAGAATATGGTTCTGCCAACGGATCAGGTGCCACAATCAATGTATTGAGCGGAGGTAAACTGATTGCGAAAAACAGCAATGAAGTATTTGGAGATACGCAGGTATTCAACTGGGGCACAATCGAATTTCCAGCCAACCAAAAAGAATATCTCATCAAGAATACATTTTATCAGAATGCTGGGGATTTAAATATAAAAGGACACGATTTGAAAATGGTAGAAGGCTCTCAGCTCTATGTCAAAAACTCCCTCTTTGCTGATAAAGTTACTATGTCCCAAAAAGCCCAATTGAATGTTATAGACAATGCTACCTTGACTGGAGCGTTCGAAATGTCAGACCGGTCACAAGCCTGGGTAAACAACATCATGACAACCACCAGCTTGAAGATTCAAAATACAACTGTGCTCCATAGCGGTTGTGCCCTCAAGATAGAAGGAGATATTTATGCCACCTATGGCACAGAACTCTCCGTCTTGTATCTGAAGGCAAAGAACTACAAGCAAGATTCTGGTGCAGCCCTTCACCTGCAAGACCAGAGTATGGTTGACATCGAAGGCAAATACGTGAATCTGAACAATGGTCAAGGCAGGGCAGACTTACAAGACAAGGACGGTGTAGCTGTGATCAAGGCAAATGCCTTCTACTACAATGCGCCTGAAAAACAGGGTGATCGGAATCCGGGTGGAGCCAAGACGGTAGATTGCTCTGTTTTCTCCACATCAGGAGATAATGCCCATATCATCGTGGATGCAAATGCTGTCTATGGAAGTGAAGGGGCTACCACTCCGATTACAGATGACAATACAACTATTGTATGGAACAATAATGCCGATGTCCTCTTCAAGGATGATCCAGAAGCTAAAAACTACGTCATCAAGAAGACAGAGTGCAATCCTAACGGTTACAATGCAGACAAAGAGCCTACAAAGGAGCCTACACTCAACTTGATTTCAAGTATCGACTATAATCACGACCATGACATCTCTGCGACTTGCGTACAGGTACACAATGGCAGATTGTATATGTCTTACCATACCCGTGACAAGAAGCATGGTGGCTGTATTGAGGTGTTCAGTCCTGTAGAAAACAACAAGGTAACACTGGAGCAGTATCTCTGCGATGACCAGAAAGACCTCGACTTCAACCATCTGTTGGCAGTGAAGCTCAATTCCGGCAAGCGCATGGTTTACTTACCAGGAAGTTCCAACAAGAAGGGTGCTATGCTCGCATACCTCCCTATTCAGGACAATCATCTGCTGGCAGACCAATCAAAGTCTATCACAACAACCATCGATGGTAAGGACACCGTGATCTACGAGAAGCCATTGCAGTTCATCCAGATGAATCCTGCAACAGCAGAATATGCGAAAAAGGGTTATGATGAGAACTGCGTGGTCTATAACGATGAAACCAACCATCTGATCGTTGCAACCACCAAGGGCTATCTGGTTTACAATGCAGATACCTATAATGAGCTTGACAAGATCAACAAGCCAGGAAAGGTAAAGCACATAGCTATCGGTAATGGTAAGATCGTTACAGTTTATCTGAACAGAGAAGCAACCAACGAGACAGAGGCTATCCCTGCTACCGTGGAAATCTTCGACCAGAAGGCAGAAGACCTCAGCAACCCGATCAAGAGCTTCGCCATCAGCACCATTGAACCAAACAACGGTAAGAACGTGGTTCGTGTGGATGATAACAAGATATACGTTTGCCGCGGTGCTGCCGGTATGTATGTTTACGATATGGAAGGCAACGAACTCTGGCACTACCAGATGCCTAGTCCTACTATCACGGAAGGTGACAAAGCCGGCAAGTATAAAGGTCATGCCAATGGCTGCTACGTAGGAAAGAAGTATGTATATATCGCATACGGTGGATTCGGACTTGTGGTTCTCGACAAGGAAACTCACAAGGTGGTTGCACACCGCAACCTTGCCCACTCTGCCAACTATGTTATAGAATATAATGGCTATATCTACGTAGCCTACGGACAGAGCAGACTGCAGGTATTCCAACTCAAGAATGCCGATCCTGAGGTTTCTTACTAAATAAGGAATCTGATATATGTTCAATTCATAAGAAATAGATAATAATTATCATTGAGCAATAGAATTCAAAAGACACTAGTTGAATGCAGCTGCAACAGCTTGCAGCTGCATTCATAGTGTTTAAAATAAGAGAAAGATGAAGCGAAAATTGATACTATACACAACTACTGTTCTTCTGATAAATATTGGAGGAGGGGGTGTTATGGCTCAAAATCTGAAACAACAGGCAAAGAAGAAAGCATTCAGCCCGAAGATGCTCGTTTATGAAAATCTGAAAAATGAAAATGTACTCAAGCACTTCAAGAATCGCTTCGCACAACTCGATACCCTACTCAACCACCCTATCTGGGTAAAATCCCCGGTCATCAACCTGGGACTCAACAGTCAGCACACGGCTGACATCAGAAACACAGACTCGCTCTACTGGGCCAAGACAGCCCACGAGCAACTGGCAATAGCAAGACACAACGGACTGGAAGTAACCGGACAGGTATATGCCAGACCCGATGCCTACTTCGATGCCGACAACGACGACGCCGAACAGGTATCAAAATATAAGGCAAAGACCCAGGCAGAACTGGGATGGAACATCATCAACAGCAAGTTCTACCAGGGCAAGGAAAAGAAAGCCAAAGTAGCTTTGGCTAACGAACTCTCCAGGCTGCAAAGCAAGAAGAGAATGACAGCAGACATCTATGAAAAGGCAGCTGAAGAGCTGACCGAACAATATAACTTCTACATCGGTACCATCATCGCCCACCGACTGGACAACCTCGATATCATGAACGAGGCATACCAATACATGCTGGAGAAAGACCGAATCAGCAACGACAAGATGCTGAAGGTGATGAACGAGAAACTGGCAGCAGAATACGATATCTCCATCCTCTGCTCCAACCGCGACATCTCCAACAAGCCCATCTACCGAATGAAGCCAACCCAGATTCTGGTAGATACAACAGCTCTCTGGCACCACATCGACGAGGAAAGCATCGACGCAAGAATCGTGATGGTAAAAGAACAGATTGCCGACAACGACAGCAAGTTGGCTAATTACTTATCGACAACAAGAATCACGCCTTTCGCCAGATGGTCATCCTACTGGCAAAGCAACAACAAGATAAGCAACAACGGTGATATCGGAGTGCGGTTCACCATCCCGATCAACAACGAGAATCCACGCAAGCGCAAGGCTCTCGAAACAGAAAAGGAAATCATCAGAAGCAGCAGAAGCACCGACGTCAAGGAAATCAAGCAGTCGGTAGGCATCCTGCTGAAGAGAATAGAGAATTTGAACCACGCCATCGCCACAGAGGCGTTCCATATAGAACAGACCGGCAAATACATCGACATGAGAAGATTTGCCTACAAGAACCAGAAGCAGGGGTACAACTACCTGATGCGAATGGACGAATATACGGGATTCCTCGAAAGCATGGAGAGAATGTATAAGCTGATGTTAAACCGCGGACTTGCCATCATCAATATCGAGAAGGCAGTCAGCATCTACGACAACAATACTATCTTCAGGGAAATAGAACTATGAATGAGTTTCAATTTAATAGCACGCCGCAGGAACAGGCAATGTCTGACATGCTCAAGTCGCAGAGCCACCGACTGGCAAGACAGCAGATTATCTTCGCACTGATCTTCCTGCTCGTCATCGTACTGGCGGCATACTATATCGTCACAAGAATGATATGGGTCATCTACGACGGATACATCACCATTGATGAAAATCCCATCTCGGCAGTTGACGACATCTACATCCTCAAGGTAAACAAGGAGGTGGGAGAAGTGGTACACAAGGGTGATACCCTCTACTCCTACGTGCTGCTGGGAAACATCGTGAACCAGTATGACCCCAACATCCTGCCTTCGGCTGTAAAGGAAACGCACGACATGGAGGTGCAGGCACAGCTGGCAAGGGAAGAAATCCCGGTGCTCCGTACCCGTCTGGCTGAACTGAAAAAGCAGAAGGCTTCAGAGAGTTCGGATATCTACTACGGACTCACCGACAACACCAAGCGCAATGCCCTGGATGCAGAGATTGCCGAAGTGGAAGAAGAACTCAGAAAGCAGGCGAACAAGGTGGAAATCTACGCCAAGGCAAAGAATACCACCTATAACTTCATGTCGAGAAGAGGTGCCGGCACCGACAATGCCGCCATGCCCTACTCCGGCAACAAGAGCATCTACAACCAGGGGCTGATACACTACTGCTGCGCTCCAGCCGATGCCTACATCACGAAGATCAATGTAAGCGACAAGACACTGGTATTCAAGAGCGGTGAAGTCATGACCATCCAGCATACCGACTACGCTGCATGCCATCTGGGAGTAATCATCTACGTGCCCAACGACAAGGTGAAGTATATGGAGAGTCCTGACGATGCAGACGTCATCATCAACAATAATCTGGAGCTGAAAGCCAAGTTACAGATGGTGGGTCTGAGAGTAGAGGAAATTCCGAAGCATCTGCAGAGTAACTTTTCGCATGATGCCAATGCAGTGGTTGCCGCCTTCACCCTGAACCCTAACCAGAGAGTTCCGGCATGGGTGATGAGCAACAAGCTGCCAGTGAGAGTGAGAATCAACAAGATCAGCGCTATGCTCGATCCAAAACCACTGCCGATGTACACCATCCCAGTGGACAAGAATCAAAATTTCGTAAGAAGTTCGAAGCTGATTTCGACCGACAAGTCAAAATAAAGAACCAGAAGAAATGATTGGACTAAAAAGAAACAAACGTGGAGACATGGTGCTCACCATCGACAGCTATGTTGATATAGACTCAACACCAGATATCCTGTCCGACTACTTCGATTGCATATATATCAATACGAAGAGTGAGCGAGCGTTCCAGGCAATCCTGTATGGAGCCAGCCCTATCCTATCGTACAAATGCAGCTACAAGCCGATATTCGTCAATATGGCAGTATCCGGCAAGGAGCAGATCATTGACTACATCATCGATGCCTATGTCAGCGATATGAGCAATGAGAAAGTATATGAGATCATTGACAAGATCAAGGCTGCCAAGGAGAAATATGGCATCAAGCAGGAGGTGGCACGCCCAACTCAGCCCGACCAGCTCTTCTCCAACATCCTGAGGTATCTGCTCTCCAGAGACCAGAGAATTCTGTCTCACAAGCTTTTGGAGAAATCGTCATTGGGATACATCAATCCTATCTTCGAGCACTACCACAGCATGAGCCTGTTTCATCTTGCCGAGATGTTCGCCTTCATTGATACGCTGGAGGAATATGGCGCACTGCGCAAGCACAAATACCTCATCAAGGAACATCTCTGCCCGAAGTGCAACCACAGTCACCTGCTATACACGGAGTGCTGCCCGAAGTGCGGAAGTTCGAATCTGAAGATACAGAACATCATCCACCACTTTTCCTGTGCCAACGTGGCACCGGAAAGTGCATACAATGTGGGTGGTATGCTCATCTGTCCGAAGTGCCACAAGAGACTGAGACACATCGGTGTGGACTACGACCGGCCGGCAGTGATCTATTCCTGCAACGACTGCGAAAACTCGTTTACCACTCCTATCACCAAAGCAACCTGCTGCTATTGTGAGAGTACCTACCCTGTCAATGCACTGGTTCCACGTGATGTAGAGGACTACGAGATTACTGTAGAAGGCATCCATGCGTTGACCCAGAGCGGACTGCTCTTCAGCAGCATGACCAATACTTACGATAACTATATGGAGTATAGTCTGCTGCAGAACCGTCTGCGCCGTCAGCTTTTGGATACCTACCGCGACGATCAGATATCAGTAATCGTAGGTAAGATCTGGATTCTCAACCAGAAACAGGAGACCGTCAAGATGAAGGAATCGATGCAGGCAAAGTTCTGCCGCCTCTTCAACAGTCACAAGGTATCGTACAATAACAACATCTTCTACGTTACCTATACGGCATTTGACGAGAAGTCTGAAAATGAAGCACATCAGCACCTGAGCAGGGAGATGTCGAAGGCTATCCGAAAGGTAAGTAACATGATAGAACCCGATGAGATCATCTGCTGCGTACTCAATACCAAGCATAGGGGAATGAGCGGAGAATATGATGATTTCTTCGACAAGATGAACTTCATTGAGCTGACTCCAGACGACTACTGCACCTATTCGGAGAATCCGATGATAGACGAAGAAATCGTGAAGCCGCAGGAAGAACGACTCGACATTGCTCCGGAAGAAGACGAAACCGACAAGGTGCTGAAGAGAGTGAAACTCTATAAGGAACTGGTGGGAGCCCTCGTCGCCATCGCCGGAATCCTCGTCCTCATCGCCATTTTGGCACTCACCGTACTGAGATAAGAGAAGAAAGGAAACTGAAGATATGTTTAGTATAGCAGATACAATCAACCGCTTCTGGGACTGGATTGCCACGCTCTCGTTTGCGAGCATAGTCAACACCTACTGGTTCCTCTTCTTCATCGAGATACCGAGATACTACCTGCTGGAGTATCTGGTGATCTTCAACCAGTTGATGAATCGAAACAAGAGAAACAAGGAAAAGGAGCTTGCCCGATTCTATCTCTATAGAGAAAACCCGCTCATCACCATCCTGGTGCCGGGTAAGAACGAAGGCAAGAATATCTACAAGATGGTGAAGTCGCTGAACGAACAGACCTACCGGCACTACGAAATCATCGTGGTGGATGACGGCAGCGACGACGACACCAAGCTGATATGCACCGACCTCTACCGTGCGGGACTCATCACGCACTACCTGAGATTGGAAACACGTGGCGGCAAGGCGGCAGCTACCAACTATGGAGCGAACATGGCAAGGGGAAAATACATCGTAAGTCTCGACGCCGACTCATCGCTCGACCGTGACGCACTGGAGAATGTACTCCTGCCCTTCTACCTCGACAGTGAGGTGAAAGCCGTGGGAGGTTGCATCGAGGTGAGAAACTACAAGGAGACAATCTGTTCATCGCTCCAGGCTTTCGAATACCTGAAGCGAATACAGGTGGGCCGCTCCGTAACCAGTGCTCTAGGTATCTACCACATCATCTCGGGTGCCTTTGGCGCTTTCGAGCGCAAGACCCTGAAGGAAGTGGGATACTGGGACATCGGTCCGGGACTCGACGGTGATATCACGCAGAAGATCCGCAAGGCAGGCTACAAGGTGAAATTTGCCGAAGATGCCATCTGCATGACCAATGTGCCAACCAAATGGTACAAACTGTACCGTCAGCGCATCAGATGGTCGAGATCACTCGTGAGATTCCGCCTGCGCAAGCACCTCGACATCCTGCTGCCTTCCAAGAACTGGAGCATCCTCAACTGGTTGTCGAATATGGAAAGCGTGGTGTTCGACTGCGTATTCAACTTCCTGTGGCTGGGATATATGATTCAGCTTGCCATCACCTTCAACACCCACATCGTGGATGTGCTGCTCTTGGGCTACTTCATCCGTGTATGCCTGTCGCAGCTGGCATTCATCCTGGTGCTGCTGGTAACGGAAAGAAAGAAAACCGCCTGGTTCCTCTATCGGTTTATGCCACTCATGTCGCCATACACAGGCTACTTCCTGCGCTTTGCCCGACTGGAGGCGCATCTTCAGGAACTGTTCTTCCGCACCTCTTACAAGGATGAGTGGAACCCGAAGAAGACATCGCGCTACGCACAGCTGGAAGGAATCTAAGGTAAAAAGTAAACCAGAAAATAGTAGTAATAATAATAATTAAAACAATATAGATATATGACAAACAAACCTTACGAGTTTAAGGTTGGAGTGATAGGACTGGGCTACGTAGGTACCCCCCTAGCATGCTTATTCTCAAAGAAATACGATACATGGGGTTATGATAACAATGCGAAAAAGGTAAACAGACTTGTCCAAACGCAGATTAATCAGAACAAAATGCTATCGAAGGCCTTGGCTCAGGGACTAAAACTGACTAGCGACATAGAAATGCTCAGGAAGTGCAATGTGTATATCATTGCGGTTCCTACACCTGTCAACAAGTCGAACAAGCCAGACATCAGCTGCGTAAGATGTGCCACCCGCTCCGTAGGTGCCATTCTGAAAGAAGGCGATATCGTGGTATATGAATCGACTGTATATCCCGGGCTCACCGAGGAAGTATGCGCTCCACTGCTGGAGGCAACATCCGGCTTGAAGCTCAACCAGGATTTCTATGTAGGCTTCTCTCCAGAACGCATCAATCCGGGCGATACCGTACACACCATCGAGAACATCGTGAAGGTAACCAGCGGTTCTACCCCCGAAGCTGCCGAGATCATCGATTCGCTCTACTCATCTGTGCTGACCCACGGAACCTTCAAGGCAAAGAGCATCAAGGTGGCAGAGGCTAGCAAGCTGATGGAAAACTGCCAGCGCGACGTTCAGATAGCCTTCTTCAATGAAATGCAGAAGATATACGACAAGATGGGCATCAGCATCCAGGACGTTACGGCAGCCGCAAGTACCAAATGGAACTTCGTGCCTGCTACCCCAGGACTGGTGGGCGGTCACTGCATCGCTGTAGATCCTTACTACCTCATCAACAAGGCACAGGAGGTGGATGTGGTTCCATCCCTCCTCTCTACGGCTCGCGAGGGGAATGAGCAGATGGCAATATGGATGGCAGGAAAGATCAAGAGTGCCAGCGAGGTAAGAAACTTCGTTCCAGCAGAGACCAACGTTCTCATCCTGGGCTTCTCGTTCAAGCCAGACAGTGATGACATCCGTAACACCAAAGTAGCCGACCTGTATATCAATCTTCTGGGTACAGGATACAGAACCACCCTCTACGACCCACTGGTGGATACAGAAGAAGTAAAAGAAGAATATGAAATCAAGATTACCGACAACCCTTCCGTGCTCGATCAAAAGTATGAAATCGTAGTCATCGGTACCAATCATAAAATATTTAATAACCTAGACATGAATAAGATTCTCACCGATAAGGGTTTCGTGTGTGATATCTACGGAATCCATAAGGTAAAGGCTTAGGATTGTCGCAACGAATTGCGAGAAATGAATAGTAAATGTAAAGTATTAGTAGTAGATGATATTCACGAGAATATTGAATTAGTTGCTGATATGCTGAAAGGCTTAGACGTTGAGATTCAGAAAGCGGACGGTGGAGCTAAAGCTATCGAACTGGTAGATAGCTTCCAGCCCAACATCATCCTGCTCGACCTGATGATGCCCCAGGTAAACGGCTGGGACGTCATCAAGCACGTCAGAGCTTCTTACGACAAATCGGAGATGGCAATCATTGTGGTTTCCCTGCTCAACAACAAGGACAACATCGACGACTGCTATGAGATGGGGGTAAATGACTATATCTGCAAGCCTATCATCAAGGCACAGCTGGTCAGCTCTGTAGAAACCCATAAAGAAAACATAGTTGAGCCTACCCCCAAGGCAAGCCCAACTATGGTAGCATTGCACAATAAGAATAATGATAATCAGGCAATCTTCGGAATGTAATTGCCCCTACTGCATATCATAAGAAATACGCTCTGCCGGGTCTATAATGCCTTCTGCAATATAGATTCGGCATAAGCCACACGTTCTCTGCCAGGAGGTTCTATGCCATCTAGCGGATAAGGGATTCCCAGCTTCTCATATTTGTAGATGCCCATCGTATGATAAGGCAATACATCTATGCGCTGGATATTGCTGAGCGTAGAGAGGAAGTCTCTCAACTCTTCCAGGTATTCATCCTTGTCGGTAATACCTGGAATGAGGACGTGACGTATCCATACCGGTTTGTGAATCTCGCTAAGATAGCGGGCACAATCGAGTATGTTCTTATTGCTATGAAGCGTCAACTTACGATGCTCTTCATCATTGATATGCTTGATATCCAGAAGAACCGTATCTGTAACGGCCATCAGACGCTCGAATTTCTCAAAGAATTTTCCTTCTTTCTTAAATGGCTGCGCCGAGGTATCAAGACAGGTATTGATGCCACGCTGATGCGCTTTCTCGAAGAGTTCGATGAGAAAGTCTATCTGCATCAGGGCTTCTCCGCCGCTCACGGTAATACCGCCCTTGTCTCCCCAATAACTCTTGAATCGCTCTGCCTTGTCCAGAAGGTCATCAGCTGTCCATTCCTCTCCTACTCCCGTCTTCCACGAATCCGGGTTGTGGCAGAACTGACAGCGCATAGGACACCCCTGCAGGAAAATCAAAAATCGGATGCCTGGTCCATCAACAGAACCAAAGCTCTCTATACTGTGAACAAAACCCTTATGCATTCTTTCGAAGATCATATACTCCCCACAATGCAAAAAGACTCATAAATAAGGCTATAACGCCCAAAAAAAGAAATACACCCATAATTATTTTATCTTTTTAGAAATGATTAAAAACAAGAAGCCCAAAAAGGTAAAGAATAAGACTATAAGAACTCCTAACATATAAAGAGTTACTTTATCTATATCTTCCTTCATGATGCTCGCCAGAAGAACACCACCAATAACTAACTTAGCAATGTCCAAACAGAACTTACTCGCTTCAGCAAATAAAGTCCTTTTCCCATCTTTTGATAAATTCATACTGCAAAATTAGTAAAATTATCAATAGCTTGCTCTATTTTGCAGTTAAATAAGCTAAATTGCCCGCTAAATATCCTCGGAAAAGAAAATCTAGCGGGCAATATTTATTCTTCTAATTGATTAGAGTCTCTCGTGAGCCTGACGAGCGATTACGTCGAGCTGCTGCTCGCGTGTCAAGTCGATGAACTTAACTGCGTAACCACTTACACGGATGGTGAAGTTCTGGTACTCTTCCTTCTCTGG
>ERZ773155.957-NODE-957-length-25106-cov-3.842282_pt1 | contig 25106 bp, 18 predicted proteins | sample MGYA00511262_ERZ773155 | MGnify/ENA primary metagenome ERZ773155 (study PRJEB29015, sample SAMEA2737828) | human gut metagenome | biome: human gut; feature: human-associated habitat; material: faeces | place: China | collected 2012 ... | reverse complement strand
CTGGCTATTTTATAAAGGCGGTTACCGTCATAATTGCGGCAATAGGTGGAATAACGGCGATACAAATCGGCATAATACTCCGGACGCATGCTTCCGCCGCATCCCCAACTCTCATTGCCCACACCGAGGTATTTCACCTTCCATGCCTTATCGCGTCCGTTCTTGCGACGCAGGTTGGCCATCGGGCTATCACCGTCGGAAGTCATATATTCCACCCACTTGGCCAGTTCCTCTACGGTGCCACTACCTACGTTTCCACTGATATAAGGCTCGCATCCAAGCAGTTCGCAAAGATTCAGGAACTCGTGCGTGCCAAAGCTGTTGTCCTCGATCGTACCGCCCCAGTTATTGTTCACCATCTTCGGACGGTCTGCCTTCGGGCCGATGCCGTCCATCCAGTGATATTCATCGGCAAAGCAACCGCCCGGCCAGCGAAGAATAGGCACTTTCAAGTCCTTCAAAGCATTGAGAACATCCGTCCGATAACCGTTGATATTGGGGATTTGGGAGTCCTCGCCTACCCAAAGGCCACCATAGATACAAGTACCGAGATGCTCGGCAAACTGTCCGTAAATATTTTTATCGATCACCGTAGTTCCCTGTTCAGGATGAATGCGGATAATCGTTTCCTGCTGCGCAGGAACAGTAGTAGAGGCCAACAATAAAAGGCCCGTCAAGAGGTTTTTCATGATAGAAAGAATTTATTATTAGTAGATTAACCTCCACTCGATATAAGAATGATGCTACATAGCTTCTCTTCCTCCTTCGGGAAGGAGAAGAAACCACGCGGAATAAAAATTATATTGAACTTAGGTTAGATCGGTGATTTATGTTGTTTTTATCGTTTTACCTGATCCGGTAGACGTTGAATGATTGAGGGGCAATCTCCAATTGCAAATGGTTACCGTCCATGTTAAGCGGGCGGACATGGGGAACGATCCGTTCCGGTTCACCCAACACGTTCTTCGCTTTCAGGTCATCGGATGCAAGGTATATGTGTGTACCTCCGGACAAGACGCGTTTCTTCAGGCCATCGACAGCGAAAGATAGCGACTGAGACGTCTCGCTACGGTTGACAACTTTCAGGATAATTTCCTTCGTTTTGTCATCCCAAACGGCCGAAGCATACAATACTCCCTCCGTTTTGCCTTTCAGCGTAACGGGAAGTATATGCGTGCCTGCATTCATGCCATAGAGCTGCTGCACATAATAATTGGGAGTACGCACCATCTGCAGGTTATCATACCAGATGAGGTCGGGATTCCACTGCCAGGCATCTACATGCGCAAACAACGGGGCATAAGTAGCCATATGGACAACGTCTGCGTTACGTTCCAGCCCCGTCATAAAGGCTGCCTCGGAAAGGGCTGTTAGGAAGTTATTATCTTTCTTTGTAGTATGATCGTGCGAAGCATACTCTCCGGCAAAAACTTTCGGACCTTTGCGATCGTAGTTATCGTAACGATGTGCATTGGCAAAGAACCATTCAGGCTCCATATAGTAATGCTCGTCCACAAGGTCCACACCAATGCGTTTCATTTCCGGCCAAAGATAATCGAAATGCTCGCCGTCGGCACTGGGACCGGAGCTTCCCACTATCTTCACATCGGGATAACGGGCACGGATGGCCTTTACAAACATCTCCAAGCGTTCGGGATAAACAGATCCCCACTGTTCATTGCCTATACCGATAAACTTGAGATGAAAAGGTTCGGGATGTCCCATATCTGCACGGATCTTCCCCCAGACGGAAGTGACAGGGCCATTTGCAAACTCAATCAGGTCGAGGGCATCGTCGATGTAAGGTTGCAGGCTGTCCAGTAGCACCACTTCGTTACTCTCGTATTGGCAGGAAAGCCCGCAACTCAATATCGGGAGCGGTTCTGCCCCGAGGTCTTCACTCAACAGGAAATATTCGAAAAAGCCCAGACCGTAGGACTGGAAATAATCGGGAAAAGCCTTGTGCTTAAATGTATAATTCCAACGGTTTTCATTCGACGGACGGTTCTCTACCGGCCCCACGGTATTTTTCCATTGGTAACGGGTAGCCAGTGAATTACCCTCTACAATACAACCGCCGGGAAAGCGGAAAACTCCCGGATTCAAATCGTAAAGCGCCTGAGCCAGATCCTTGCGAAGCCCGTTTTCGCGACCTTTCCATGTATCGGCAGGGAAAAGGGAGATGTGATCCATATCCACCGTACCCCGGTTTTTCAGCACGATGCGTAAACGGGAATGGGTATCTGTAAAAGGAGATGTCAGTCGGGCAGTAATCTTTTGCCATTCGTTTCCCCGTATTTTGATATCCTTTTTTAGCGGGTTCTCTCCTCCCCGGTTCACCAGCTCCACAGAGAGTGTCATCGGTTTGTCGTCCCGGCTACGCACATAGGCCGAAAAGCAATATTCCCTGCCCTCCTTCAATCCGATGCCACGGAAACCTTCGTTGTCCAGTCCGGCACGAAGCAAGCGGCCATCATTCGTAATAGATACATAATGTGGATTACGGTCGAAACAAGGCCTATCGGTTTTCACCTCTACCTGTCCGAAAGGCACCCATCCCACTAAAGGTTGCGGAAATTCAAAAGAGCGATTCTTGATAAGTTCAGCATACAGCCCACCATCGGCTCCAAAATTAATATCTTCAAAAAAGACACCATACATAGTAGACTGTATAGGAGCACCGAGACGCGAAGCATCGATCTCCAAACTCGCCACATCAACATCTCCGGTGGAAGGGACTCCGCTTCTCTCCTGTGTCCGATTCTTTTCTTGCCCATCGGCAACTAACTCTTTTTCTGTAAAAGCCCGGCCATTGAGCACAGGCAAAATTAACAATATTAACAGGACTTTTATCTTCCTCATATTTTTCATGATATTATTAAAACTGCCTCAAAAATAGGTATTTTGCTTCTGTCAATGTTCTATTAATAAATCAAAAAAGGAAAATTATCAGTCAAAAGAAGGAATTATACTGCCATTTCCTGTTTTTTTAAGCAGAAAAGTGGTATAACGAACCAATTCGTCCAAATATCAATGCAACAACCGATACCCGAAATAAAAATACGATCAAAAATCGATGCATTGATTTATTCAAGAATCAATACAGCGGTTTATTATCGATGAAAAACAAAACAGCGATGATACGAAAAGTAAAAATGAAAGATGCATTGCAATTGAATAATTTGCCAATTTGCCAATATGCCAATGTGCCAATTGGCTGTGCTACCATTCCGCGCAGCTAATTGACACATTGGCGCATTGGCATATTGGCAAATTATCTAATTATTTATCAATACTTAAAGTCTGTCGGCTTCACATAGATACGATATTCCTTAATCATTCCCGGATACCCTTTTTCGGCACGGGGCAGATAACGGAAACCTGTGAGCGTTTGCTCTTTATCCAAATCGATAACCAGTTGATGAGGATAGGCCACATTATCCACTGTCATCCAGAAAGTAGATTCCTGAAGATCGAAAATTTTATCAGCCGTACGATTTCCACTACGGGTTTCCTCACTGTCGGCATACCGGATTTTCCAATGCTCGCGGGAAACCGGTTTACCATCATCACCCAAGACATCGAACTCTGCAATAGCGGCTATATTATCCTCGGCCTGTGGAGAAAGAGCTTCCAGACAGAAATAACGTCCTTTCACCGGATTGGCAAAACGTACCTCCTGCCAGCCGTTACCCGGAATGAAAGCACCTTTATGAACGGGAGTTTCGGCTGAAAGATTCAAATGTTCACCCTCTTTGCGGTGAGTTTCGGGAGCTTTTTCGCGCAGTACATCGAGAATTGGCTTCTTCAATCCCTTTACCATAGCTTTTTCAGGACCTTTCAAGTCGAGAACGATAATCTCATTCACTCCCTTTTTCAGCCAGCAACCCGGCATAAAGAGCGTCTGCTGCGGACCGATTTCCCAAAAACGCCCCATCGCATGGCCGTTCACCCACACCATACCTTTGCCCCAGGTACTCATATCGAGGAACGTATCATCCGTTTTCGAAAGTTTGAAAGTCGCTTTATAGTAAGCGGGCATCGTCTGCTTGCCACCCGAAACGTACTGCTTATTGCTCGCAAAAGCATAATCGACCGGCAGATTATACACCTGCCAATTCTTTACTATTTGCTTATTACCGTCCGTAGCCGCCAGCACCACACTCTCCGTGATACCTTTACGGTCGTGAATGGACTTATCGAAATTAACACGTCCCATAGCTTCTACCAGAATATCAAGCTGGGTACCCTTTTTCAAAGCAGGCAATGTAACGGTAAATTCTCCTTTCCGGCGATCCAGACGCGCCAACAGGGTATTGTTGGCAAAGACTTGCGCCCAGTCGTGCACTTCGGTGATTTCGAGCACTGTTCCGGCTTTTACATCCTGTGGCAAAACAGTGCGGTAGAGGATACTTCCCCAACCCTGATCGAATTGTTCCATCGGCTGAATATCTATTGCCTGTTTTGCTACGGGCAGATTGCTGAATAAAGGAGCCACCTGCGTGAATTTGATCTCTGGAATTTCCATTACCGGCAGAGCTTCGGGAATAGTCGGCAAAGACTGTCCGGCAGGCAGATAACCCTTCAATAAATCACGAAGCAGGAAATATTTCTCAGTAGCCCATCCGGCTTCACTAATCGGGGCATCATAATCATAAGAGCTGCACATGGCAGAATAAGCAGGATTATTGGCTCCTCCCCAGTGTCCGAACGTGGTACCTCCATGAGTCATATACAGGCTGAACGAAATATTACGGTCGAGCATATCTTTCAATCCCTGCACCATATCCTTGGCCGGACGTGTTTCGTGTTTACGCCCCCAATGATCGAACCATCCGCTCCAAAACTCGCTGCACATCAACGGCGTTTCCGGACGCAGTTCCTTTAGTTTCTTAAATTGCTGGTCTATGTTGGCTCCTGTTCCGAAGTTGACTGTCCACAGCAAATCATCCAAAGCATTGTTGGTGAAATTACTGCTCCAATCGCACTGAAACAAAGGTACTTCCGTGAAACCGGCACCACGCACCATATCGCGAATGGCAGAAACGTAAGGCTTATCCGTGCCATACGAACCGTATTCATTCTCTACCTGCACCATGATAATATTACCGCCACGAGTAATCTGCAAAGGGACAAGCTGTTCACCCACCTTTTTCATAAAGATTCCCACGCGCTCCATATAATAAGGGTCGAGCGTACGCAAAGCAATGTCTTTTTTCTTCAACAACCACCACGGCAGTCCACCCATCTCCCACTCCGCACACACATAGGGGCCGGGACGAACTATGACATACATTCCATGTTTCTGTGCCAGACGACAGAAAGCAGCTATATCGTTCTGACCGGTAAAATCGAATTGTCCCTCTTCCTGTTCATGAATATTCCAAAATACATACAAGCAAATAGTATTCATCCCTAATGCTTTACACATTTTGATCCTATGCTCCCAATAAGGTTGTGGAATACGTGTATAATGCAGCTCGGCCGCTTTTACAATGAAAGGTTCTCCATTCAGTAAAAAAGTCTTTTTTCCGACTTCAAAAGTTTTAAATTGCTGAGCCTGTCCCGGAAGTGCCAGGCATGTACAAAACAGTAACAGATAAATAATTTTGTTCTTCATGTTTATTTCATTCTTTATTCTGCTACAAAATTAAAGCAATATGATAAAACCAAGGGTATAATTATAAGTCAAAAAAGATACAATTATCAGTCATTTTATCTTTTTCCCATAGAATTGTTTATAAAACAACCAACAAAATCTTCGTTCTCTTTGTTATATTAAAAGTAATCCATTAAAATATCTAAAATTATGGAAGAGAAAAAACTAACATCTGCCAACGGTCGTCCCATTGCCGACAACCAGAATTCACAGACAGCAGGCCCTCGTGGCCCGATCACCTTGCAAGATCCGTGGTTAATTGAAAAACTGGCTCATTTCGATCGGGAAGTAATCCCCGAAAGACGTATGCATGCCAAAGGTTCCGGTGCTTACGGAACATTTACCGTCACACATGACATTACAAAGTATACTCGTGCAGCCATTTTCAGTGAAGTCGGAAAAAAGACAGAATGTTTTGTACGTTTCTCTACCGTAGCCGGAGAACGCGGAGCGGCCGATGCAGAAAGAGATATCCGAGGTTTTGCCATGAAATTTTATACAGAAGAAGGAAATTGGGACCTGGTAGGAAACAACACCCCCGTATTCTTTCTTCGTGACCCGCTAAAATTTCCCGACCTAAACCATGCCATTAAACGCGATCCGAAAACAAATATGCGTAGCCCTAACAGTAATTGGGATTTCTGGACACTGCTTCCCGAAGCATTGCATCAAGTCACCATCACCATGAGCCCGCGCGGTATTCCTTATTCTTACCGTCATATGCACGGATTCGGCAGCCACACTTACAGTTTCTATAATGCAGAGAACAAACGCACCTGGGTAAAATTCCACCTTCGTACCTTGCAAGGTATTAAAAATCTGACAGATCAGGAAGCAGAGGCGATCGTAGCTAAAGACCGTGAATCTCACCAACGAGACCTTTTCGAAAGTATCGAGAAAGGTGATTTCCCGAAATGGCTGTTCCAAATCCAAATAATGACGGAGGAGGAAGCTGATAATTATCGTATCAATCCATTCGACTTGACAAAAGTATGGCCGCATAAAGACTTTCCCTTGCAAGACGTAGGTATACTCGAACTGAACCGCAATCCAGAGAACTACTTTGCCGAAGTGGAACAATCCGCATTCAACCCGATGAATATCGTAGAAGGAATAGGCTTCTCTCCGGACAAAATGTTACAAGGACGTCTCTTCTCCTATGGAGATGCCCAGCGTTATCGTCTCGGCGTGAATTCCGAACAGATACCGGTGAACAAACCACGTTGTCCGTTCCACGCTTACCATCGTGATGGATCGATGCGGGTAGATGGCAATTATGGCGCAACCAAAGGTTATGAACCCAATAGTTACGGTGAATGGAAAGATTCTCCGGAAAAGAAAGAACCGCCCTTGAAAGTTCACGGTGACATCTATAACTATAACGAACGGGAATATGACGATGATTACTACAGTCAACCGGGCGACCTTTTCCGATTGATGCCGGCAGACGAACAGCAATTACTCTTCGAAAACACGGCTCGTGCCATGGGTGATTCCGAACTATTCATCAAGCAACGCCATGTACGCAACTGCTATAAGGCCGATCCTGCTTATGGCACAGGTGTTGCCAAAGCATTAGGCATCAACTTGGAAGAAGCTTTGAAAGCCGACAGATAAAGTCAAAGTAAAACTATATACTCTTACCATATAAGAGTATATAGTTTTAAATTATAAAGCTTTCCACAATTTCTGGAAGTCTTTGTATTTACCGTAACACACCAGTTCATCCCCTTCCTGTATCTTATCATTCTCCGGTAATTCATTTACAATCTTACTATCAGTCAACGATATACCAAGACAATTTTCTATTTTTTCCGCACGCTTCAAGCCTATGATCTTCAAATGAAACTCTTCGTTCAGCTTCAACTCATTCACAAAATAGCCGATAAATTTTTCCGGAACACGGAACTTGACGATATAATACTCTGCATCTATCCGGAAAACTTCCATGGAAGTACCAAAATCAAACAGACGAACCAAGCTACGGGCCGCATCTTCTTCCGGTGTCAGAATCTTATCCAAACTGAAAGCTTCCAGAACTGCTTTATGTACATTATCAATGGCGCGCGCATAGATATGCTGCACTTTTTTTTGCTTCAACAAAGCCACCACGCGGATAGAAGCACCAAAATTTTCACCAATCGCCACAATCACCACATCCACACTGTTCAATGGAAGTACACTCAATGACTGCTCGTCCGTAGCATCGATCACAAAAGCCGTAGCCACTTTATCCTTAATGCTGTCTACACGACTCTCACTAATATCCGCCCCTATCACTTCATGCCCCAAAGCAGAAAATTCTTCTGCCAACACATGCCCATAATTTCCTAAGCCAATAATAATGTATTTCATATCCTCCTATTTTTTCAATTAACCACTGCCTTCGTCTGCACATGACGTTTTTCCCATTATTGCGCAGCCAGTCGGCACATTGGCATATTAGTTAATTATTATATCATCACTCGGATAACGATATTTCGTATTCTTTTTCTGTTTCACAATTCCTAACATCAAGGTTATCAACCCTACACGCCCCACAAACATCAACAAAGCCACCAACAATTTGCTTTCATCGCGAAGCAGAGGAGTAGCGTTCAAACTCGAACCAACCGTGCTTAGCGCAGACACACACTCAAACGTAAGTGTCATGACCGACATTTTCGGTTCTAATATACTCAATACGAAAATAAACAAGAACAATACCCCGAGAGACATCACCACCGTTGCATTGGAACGCCGGATAGAATCGTGGGAAAGTTCGCGCCCGAACACCTCGACACGTTCCGTTCCGCGTAGAACAGCTATTAAATTGAGAACCACAACTGCAAAAGCGTTCACCTTGACACCGCCGGCAGTGGATTGAGCCGCACCGCCAATCCACATTAGAAATATATAAATCAATATAGTCTGCACACTCAAGCTCGTTAAGTCCACACTACTGAATCCTGCTGTTCGCGGACAAGTGGCATTGAAAAAAGCCTGTGTCCATTTGTCGGCTACGGACATTCCGGCAAAAGAACCGTTCCATTCGAAAGCAGCAACCGCCAATGTGCCCAATACTAACAATAATAAAGTCACAATCAGCACAATCTTCGTATTCAGGTTGTACAAATGTTGTTTTTTATGCCTGTCAAGCTTCAGAGTACGCACAAATTTCCAGAAACGACGTAAATGATAGAGTACTATATCTTTGAAATTCACCAGAATAGGAAATCCGATTCCTCCTAAAATAATCAATAAAGAAACTGAAATATAAAGAGAATTGTGCCCGGTCATCACCATCGGATTGCCTAAATTTCCGGGAAGCGTAGAAAAGCCCGCATTACAAAAAGCGGAAATGGAATGAAAAGCCGAGAATGCCAGTTCTTCCTCCAGACTCATCCCCAACGTGCCGTGTATACCCAGCCAGATAGATACCATTCCTGCACCTTCTATCACCATGGTAAAACCTAAAATATAAAGTAAAGTAGACAGTAAAGATCCCAGAGAATTGGAACTTACCATATCACGCACTACCAATTGATTATACAACGAGGTATTTCCCATGAAGAACATCGCAAAGAAACTGGTCAATGTCATGACTCCCAAACCTCCGACCTGAATCAAGAGAATAATAACCGTCAGCCCCATCGGCGTAAACGTTGCCGATACATCCACGGGCACTAAGCCTGTTACACATACGGCGCTTGTCGAAGTAAACAAGGCATCCACCCACGACAATACGACCCCTTCTACTGTGCAACGAGGCAATAACAACAATCCCGTACCAATCAGAATTATTACGAAGAAACTCACTGCAAGAATCAATGACGGATTGGTTCTCCGCCCCAGCAAACGTACCAGTCCGTTTGATAAATTAAGAAAAGAAAAAAGAAGCAAAAGAGGAATATGATAAAGTTTGCTACCCAAAAAATCCCATACATACAAAATGGCTCCCTCTTCATCGGGACGATGGAATATAACGGGAACTAACGTCAGATAAAGTAGCCAACTCAATATCCACGCCAACTTCCGGAAGTTTTTCTTTGTTCCTTTATATTCAAGAAAAATATGTAATGTAACATCTATCAGGAAGATGATCCATACCGCTTTATACAAAATTTTCAGATGCGAAATATCGGTTGCAGAAAGAGGAAAACCATGTTCATAAACCACACCCACAATCAAAAGTAAAGAAGCCATGTAAGTAAGAACCGCCATCATCCTAAGCAAAATACGTACATAGGGTTGTAGTAGTTTATTTTGATACAGTAGTATTTTATGATAAATCTTCATAATCAATAATGTGTTAATGTGCCAACATACCCATATACCAACCGGCTATACAAAATAATGTACCCATGCATTCACTTTCCAATTCGTGCACAATTAAGTTATCCCATGGAATCCGGGTCATTAACAGATTGCCGCATTGACACATTATTTCAGTTGCAAACTTAAACAAAATAACAATTAATTCTATTCTTTGTTGCGTATTTAATCACCGTATTAAAAATTATGTTTATTTTTGGCAACTAAAATATCAAAAACCACAATATTATGAGTAATAAAACTAAAAGGTATATACTACCCGAAGATGAAATTCCACGCTATTGGTACAACATTCAGGCTGACATGGTAACCAAACCGATGCCTCCCTTACATCCCGGTACCAAACAACCTCTGAAAGCCGAAGATCTTTACCCGATATTTGCAGAAGAACTCTGCCGCCAGGAATTAAACCAAACAGATAAATGGATCGAGATTCCCGAGGAAGTGCGCGAAATGTACAAATATTATCGCAGTACCCCTTTGGTGCGCGCTTACGGACTGGAGAAAGCACTGGGTACTCCGGCACATATTTATTTCAAGAACGAAAGTGTAAGCCCGATGGGATCACACAAACTGAACTCTGCCATTCCGCAAGCTTATTATTGCAAAAAAGAGGGTGTAACAAACGTTACAACAGAAACCGGAGCCGGACAATGGGGGGCGTCACTGGCATATGCCGCTAAACTTTTCGGACTGGAAGCGGCCGTATATCAAGTAAAGATCAGCTATGAGCAAAAGCCATACCGCCGCAGTATTATGCAGACATTCGGCGCACAGGTTACCCCTTCCCCCTCCATGTCTACCCGCGCAGGAAAAGATATACTGACTGCCCATCCGAATTATCAAGGTTCATTAGGTACCGCCATTTCCGAAGCGATCGAGCTGGCACAAACAACTCCGAACTGCAAGTATACCCTCGGTTCGGTGCTCAGTCATGTGGCTTTACATCAAACCGTCATCGGACTGGAAGCTGAAAAGCAGATGGAGATGGCCGGAGAATACCCCGACATGGTGATTGCCTGTTTTGGAGGCGGTTCCAACTTCGGCGGAATTTCTTTCCCCTTTATACGTCACAACATCCTTGAAGGAAAAAAGACACGTTTTATCGCAGCAGAGCCGGCTTCTTGTCCGAAACTGACACGCGGAAAGTTCCAATACGACTTTGGAGATGAAGCAGGGTATACCCCCTTATTGCCCATGTTCACTTTAGGCCACAATTTTGCTCCGGCAAATATTCATGCAGGCGGCCTTCGCTATCATGGTGCAGGTGTCATCGTTTCTCAGTTGTTGAAAGACGGACTAATGGAAGCGGTAGATATCAAGCAGCTCGAATCCTTCGAAGCCGGTTGCCTTTTCGCACAGGCCGAAGGTATCATTCCTGCTCCCGAATCGTGCCATGCCATTGCCGCCACCATCCGTGAAGCCAATAAATGTAAGGAGGCCGGAGAAGAGAAAGTGATCTTATTCAATCTTTCCGGTCACGGTCTCATCGATATGGCATCGTATGATAAATACCTGGCAGGAGACTTGATGAACTACTCGCTCAGTGACGAGGATATTCAAAAGAATCTGGATGAAATAGGTAATCTGGCGTAAAGTTTTCAATTATCACTCTGTTTATAATCCCCTCTCTTGCCATCGACAAAGCGAGAAAGGGGATTCATATTTTTCACATAAATACCCGTACAACCCAGTGGAGTACCTGTATCTTTCCCACATATCACAGGCTTCAAATTCCTTTCCGATCCGTGGCATAACCAAAATTTCTTCTTGGTCTGCATGAAAGAAACATTTATGGGTTACTCCTTGTTGTATCAACGGGAATTTATCTATCTTTGTAAACCAAACCAAGTGCTTGAAAAAGCTATGATAAACCCCATTAAAGAAGGAACGGATCAATGAAAAAGGATACCTTATCCCATACATCGCCGATGGAAGGACACTCGTTAAAGTCGGAGTCAACTTCTCACAAAAAGAACGTAATATAGAACATTGGATTATAGAATAAAAAAAGAAACTTCATGAAATATATCGGAGCACATGTCAGTGCATCGGGTGGTGTAGAAAGCGCTCCCGTCAATGCACACAAAATAGGCGCAAATGCCTTTGCACTTTTCACTAAGAACCAACGCCAATGGGTAAGTAAGCCATTGACGGAAGAGAGTATACGCCTTTTTAAAGAGAACTGCGCCAAGTATGATTTCCAACCGGAATACATCCTTCCGCACGACAGTTACCTGATCAACCTCGGACATCCGGAACCGGAGGGATTGGAGAAAAGCCGCGCTGCCTTTTTGGACGAAATGCAGCGTTGCGAACAGTTAGGACTGAAATTGTTAAATTTCCATCCCGGTAGTCATCTGAACAAAATTTCTGTAGAAGATTGCCTTAGCCTCATCGCGGAAAGTATCAACATCACTTTAGAAAAAACGAAAGAGGTGACGGCAGTCATCGAGAACACCGCCGGGCAAGGCAGTAACCTCGGTAATGAGTTCTGGCATTTAAAGTACATCATCGACCGTGTGGAAGATAAAACCCGGGGTGGGGGTCTCCTGGGATCCCTGCCATACTTTTACCGCCGGCTATGACCTGTTGGAAGATTATGAAAAGGTTTTCAATGAGTTTGAAGAAGTGGTCGGCTTTCAATATCTTCGCGCCATGCACCTCAATGACTCGAAGAAAGCATTGGGTAGCCGCGTGGACCGCCACGACAGCATCGGAAAAGGTTTTATCGGATTCCCTTTCTTTGAGAAATTGATGCGTGACCCACGTTTCGACAATATGCCGCTTATACTTGAGACGATAGACGAAACACTATGGCCGCAGGAAATCGCATGGTTAAGAGAGCAGTCGGAATCCAAATAGAGCTTCATTCGACAAATGTACAATTGCAAAAGGAATAACTCGAAAACCCAATGCGATGTAACCGGCAGTGGAATGAAATGCAATTGATAGTAGAAACGCAATCGGATTAAGAAAAAGACGTAGCAGCTTCTCGCAAAAGACTTCCGTCTTTCCCTAAAAGATGTAGCAAGTTAAGAAAAAGAATGTAGCATCTTTTTTTAAAATCTGCTACATCTTTTCTTTTATAGTTTAAAATTCCCTTTATAACAGTCGGTATCCAACATATTCTTCCCGTCTTCACCACCTTCACCTTTTTTGCTCAATCCCTTTATTCATCGGGCAGACAAGGTGAACCCCCGCTAAAAAGAAACGACGCGGCATGTCAACAACCGTAAGCAGGATGCTTACTTCCTCCGAGCACTATCCATACAGTGTGAATGCACCGTTCTTAGAAGAACTTTGCACGGTGCACAAAAGACCGAGTGCCCCTTCACCCTGTATATCCGATGAATAAGGGAATTGAGCAAAAAGGTGAAGGTGGTGAAAGGGGTAAATTCTCAGTGGTATTTTAATAAAAAACACACTATTCCATCTATTTACGTGCAGCCACAGCCAAGAATATGCCAAGCACTACCCCTAACAGAGCAGCAAACAACACACGAGCATCACCGGGCAATAAAAACGTAATCGTATGAGCAGGAAACCAGAAAAAAGGAATGGTTTTCTTAAACACGAATCCCCATTGCACTTTCCAATTCAACCCCTGCAATATTTTTCCCATAGGGATGGGAGTAAAGAAACCTTTCAACGTCCCTCCGGTAGCCAGAATATGGGTATCGGTAACCTTGTGCAACGTCATAAATACCGGCCCGAAAATAGTATTCATAGTCACAGAAATGGCCAATGCAAGTAATACCTTATCCAATGAAAAAGGACCGGACATAATACCGGAAGCATCCTGCACTCCCAAATAGGAAGCAAATGCGGGAACTCCCGCCGAGAAAACCACAAAAGCCATGTTTATCCCCAACCCAAGCAAGCCCCAGACAAAGGCACGCGGCAGAATGCCAAAACCGGAACGATGATAAACACCGGTGCTGATACGCAGACCGATAACTTCGCCCAAAGTGGAGAGAATGGCAAACTTGATAAAACTCATCACCATGCCGTGGGAGGCATTGAACTGCTTATAAGCATCATATACTGCATCACTCAAGAAAAAAGGGAGGAAACAGACAAGCACGCAGAGAAAGAAAAGAGAATCGTGTTTTTTCATCTCAGTAGGTGTTATTTTTAAGTATGGCTGCAAATATAGACAAAAGAAATAGAAAACAAAGAATTATTAGTAAAAAGCATCGAAATAGCCTATAACTATTACAGTTTTGCTCACCATTCAAGCCTTTTCAATAAATATTTGCCATACTAACCAATGGTTCGTATAACTTTTCAATATCCTGTGCATCCATTTCTATCTGCACCTGATCACCCGGAATCAACCGTATTCCATCCGGTTTCAGATCCTTTCGGTCACGGTGTACATTGATGATGATACAGCGTTCGGGTAACCGTAATTCATCAACCTCTTTACCATCCAGATAGGAACCGGTCATGATTTCAACGGAAAGAGTATAGCGTTTCTGCTTCTGAAAATCCGGAGTATGAATCATATCATCGTAAAGAGTGACGTTGAAAGGCTGTATCTGAAGCAATTCCGTAAAATAGTAAGTCAATCCGCCCACCACCACAGAAGGATAAAACACTTCGAAATGTCCGGTGATTTCAGTGATTAAGACAATAGCCGTCAATGGCGTCCGGATAACGGCCACCAAGAAAGCGGACATACAAATCAGCATCACATAGCTCACATTCTCCTGTGCGATGAAACCTCTCTGCACCAATATCAAAGCGATCACTTGCCCGAACAATCCTCCGGTAACCAAAGTAGGAATGAAATTTCCTCCCGGCAATCCGGAAGAAACGGAAAGTGCTGTAAACACAAAATGAAGCATCATCATAGCTACCACCCACATTATTTGGATGCTGCCATTACCGGAAGCCTGTTCCAGCAAAAACTGCTCTCCTCCCCCCGTCAGATTTACCTGTACCAGCGAGATAGAGTAAGCTACTACCAGCAAATAGAGCATCTTCATATATGCCGGATGCTTTACACCGGTATAAACTTGCTTAAAATACAAGGTCACTTCAGAATAGAACTTCCCAAAAAGAGAAATCACCACCGCCAGCAATAAAAACAGTTTCAATTGGGAAAGAAAAGGAAGCAACGGCTCAATGGCATCTATCAGATGGTAGGGATTGACAGGAAACAGCCAACTGGCCACCCCTCCTGCCACAACACCCGCAAGCAATGTAGTGATGGCAGTTTTTGGCGCATCAAAACGCTCAATAGACTCGATAACCAATAATGATGAGGCCAACGGAGCTGCAAAAGCGGCTGCCAGCCCGGCTCCTGCCCCGGCAGCAAGAAGCTGTTTACGCTCTCCCGAAAGTACCCTTGTCCATTTGGAAACAAGACACCCCACATAAGAACCGATCTGCACCGATGGTCCTTCACGCCCCAAGGACAAACCGGCTGTAAGTGCAAGTACACCGCCCGCAAATTTGGAGACCATCTCGATGAAAGGATGTTTATAGGAAATACGGCCGTTAATCACTCCGCGTGTCTGCGGAATACCTCCTCCAGTAATAAGCGGCATTTTGCCGACCAGCCAAGCGACAAAAATAAGAATACCCCACAATGCCAAAAACAACGGAATATGCCAATACCAACGAGGGTGAGCATCGAAAAAAGTACGCCGGGTATCAAAAAAGAACTGTAACAGATAATGATAGGGTACGGCCACAAGTCCCGTCAGTAATCCCACAAAGATACTGACGAAATACAATCTGGCATCAATCAGTTTTAATTTCCAAACATACCATCCTCTGACTCCTTTCAAGCTTTTCCAACGTGCGAACATACCCCGATATATGTTTTGGGGGTATAACAACCAAACAGCCGGAGATGTTTGTGAGGATTACCAAAACTTATTATGTTCGGGGCTGTATTCAAAACCGGCAGCTTTCAGCCGGCCGATAATATCGTCTTTATCAATGTGCAGATCATCACACAGTTCATCCAATGAAGAATAATGATCACGAAGTTTCATATTGACAACGCTGAACAGCATCATCGGGTCTTTAGGTAATTCCATATCAAAACGCTATTTTACAATCGGGCACAAAGATACAGTTTTTCAGAATAAATGGATATGTATACCATGAAGTTTTAACAGCGCATTTCTCACTGCCATCCGCAGCACTCTGCTTATCCGTTCATCTCTAACAAATTAATCAATGCCACACGCTGGATGGAAAAGGTGTTCCCCGCTTTCTGAACATATTTCAACAACTCCATCCCCTCCTGCCGGAGCTTGGATTTCTGTAAAAGATGATCGGCATCCGTTTCATCGGACATTTTCAACAAAGTCATGGCAGCCAACTCTATCTTCCCCATTCTATCAGGATCGCCTTCGTATTGCTCAATCAGTTCCTGCATATCCATACCTATCAGTTGTTCCGCAGGAAAGCCCAATATCTGTCCGGTCAGACAATCATACTCCACCCACTCCTGCTGACGGATTTTCTTTTTATTCAGTATCGCATTGGCTATCAATGAAATAATCTCCTGAATCATACGTAACAGATAATCTTGTTTAATCATAACTTATTGTTTTCAAAAGTATTGCGTCCGGATTATAGCTCCCCGAATCTCCTCCGTTCTTTCCATGTCACCTCAAAATATATAAACCGAAAATACTGGAAAAGATGACTACAAAACTAATGAATATTTTCGGAATATCTCTGATAATAAGATGAGTTATGATTCTCCTACAAGCTCATCTGGATTCTTCCGGATGATCGATTTGCTCGATCTTTAATGCCACTTTTTCGATAATCCTGCTCAGTTCCTCTTCCAATGGAATAACATTGAAATCTTCCCAAAAACGTTCATCGTATTTGAAATTCATGTCCGAAAAAACCGCATGAGTAGGTATCCGCTCGGTACGGGAAAAACGAACGACATGCTCTGTATCCACTCTGCAAGTCACCATCTCAAACCAAGTATGCAGTGTAGGGTTACTGAATAATACACGCTTCTTCTTCATTTTGAAATACAGATCGCCGCGAATATGATGGATATAATACGTTCCGTTCCATGGCTTATAAGAGATGGTATATACTACCTTCTGGGTAGTCAAGTTTACATTCTGCGCTTGCCGGACAACAAAAATCCGCGTAGCCCTCTTTATATATCGAGGTTGTACTTCAATACAGGCCTTCAGCAATGCACCATTTTCCGAATCGATATACAACTCGCCACAATAGAGCGGTTCTTTGACTCCCGGCTTTTGCCCGAAGCAGACTACATTGACACAACGATCGTCCAAAAAAGTAATACCGCCGGAAGTATATACATATGGGTTATCCTCCGAATCGACCGACAGAAAATCGGGTAAATCCTTCATCACATCAAGTTGCAGGCAAGCCTGGATACCTGCCCGTATTTTAGCTATCAAACTGTCGGTATTTTCCCGGTTATCCATCCGGTTCATCTTCAACAATTTCACTTGGTCCGGCATATCGGAGTCCAACAAAGAACTTTTATATACTTTGAAAACTGCTTCCGTCAAGCTTTGAAACTTACCTTTCAATTGAACTCCTTCCCGATAGAACGTTGTCAGATAGACAGGATTCAACGAATAATTTTCTTTCCGGCACTCGATCATTTCCCGTAACAGCTTTCCGGGTTCTACCAACCGAATCAGAAGTTCCTGTAAAGGAACAACCTTCGGTTCCAGACTTAGTATGTTATCACGGCCAACCAAAACAGCCGCTTCAACATCCTGTGCTACATATCCCAGATGAGAAAAGGAAAGAGTACAATGTCTTAAAGAATCCGGCAGATGAAGCCGGAACCCGCCATCTTTATTCGTAACATTTCCCATTGAAGTTCCCTGAATAGCGACAGATGCATTTACGATAGACTCTCCCGTCTCTTTGTCTCGCAATCTACCGGAAACCGTAAAATAGGCCGGATAAGACAGTCCGGTTTCTTTCTCTATTTCAGTTCTTCTGCCATCGGCATGTAAAATAAGGATATGCTGCCCTATCACCTTAAGTTCCAACGTTTTATTGCCTATTATCCCGTAAATGGCCTGTCGAACCGTACACTCTTTACCCTTTATCCTTACCACGGCATCATTGTTCACAATTTTACTATCGTAAACAAAAAGGTATCCGGAACATTCCGAAACCTTGCCTAATAAAGCATATACCGTACCTTTCATCTTAGGCAACCTGATGAGGCGATCAAGCACATCGTCTCCGTCTGCTCTCAGCGTACCGGCAGCAATGAGAAACAATCCCAAGAAGAACATAAAGAGACGGCAGTATTTCATAATTCTATATTTAAGAAACCGTTATTTGCCTATTATTTAGAGAGATCATCATCCAGCCTTATTAAAGATATTATTATCCGAAATGATTTAAAGAATTCTCATTCGGACAGTATCAATTTGCCGTCCTCGCGCGAACACTTCAAGCCCAATGCATAGCAGATCAATTCAGCAACCATTTCGGGAGAACTGTCCGAAAATTCAATAGTCAGTCTCCGTCGGTTTAAAGCTGGAGAGCCGACCTGTAACCGTAATGCGGAATTTTCATCATTCACCACCCGCAAAATATCTTCCAGACATTCATCCTTAAAACGTATATTTCTTGTATAACGTCCGGACTCGCCAGACTCCCGGGTATCACTCAGTTGCAACCGCTCTTCCTGCAATGTAACTGTCTTCCCGGCATCTACCAGTACACTGTGTCCTCCCTGCTTCATCGAAACCCTTACCCTGCCCCGTCGCACAGACAGGCAGAAAAGACCTTTTTCGTTACTGCGGACATTAAAAGCCGTACCCAACACTTCGATCCGCACTTTCTCTGTTTCGATCAGGAAAGTCTGTTCATATTTTCTGGTCACATTAAAAAAAGCTTCTCCACGGAGATTTACTTCCCGCTTATCCGCAGCAAAGTGTTCGGGATATTTCAGAGTACTTTGTTGTCCTAAATAGACAATAGAACCGTCTTCAAGAGTTGTAACCAAAGTAGATGCTTCGCGATTTTCCTGTATCACCAAATTCAAGCCGGTATGCCTGTTTCCCGGTGCAATCCACAGAACCGATGCCAAGCAGACAGCCCCTATAAACACAGCCGCAGCCACCCTTCCCCATTTCAAGAAAAGCCTACGATGTATCGTCTCTTCTCCGGTGGCCGGAAGCAGATTATCTTGGTTCAAGCGGCTATATAAACGTTTCCACGCTACATCCGTCCTTGTACTATTTTTGTTCACTTCAATCATTTCGCTAAAATATAATTATCGATTTCTTTTCGTAAAGTACAGAGTGCTTTCGTCATCTCCGCCTCCACTGTCTTCACTGAAAGGGAGAGAGCCAGGGCAATCTCGGCATACTTTTTACCTTCCATACGATGCATCTCAAATATACGAAGCCGGCGTCCGGGGAGTTTGTCAAGCGTATGCCGAATCAGTGCCTGCAATTCTTCATACTCCAAATCCCGTTGGGGATCCGTTCCCTGCCCGAAAGTATCGGTAGCCAGTACGTATTCGCGATGCCGCTCTTCAACTTCTTTATGGCGGCAATACTGAAGCGCTTCATTGCACACTGCTTTGTACAGATAACTTTTAATTGACCGGAATATCTGTAATTTTTCCCGATCCTTCCAAAATAGATAGAATAGTTCTCCTACTATCTCCTCTGCCGTCTCCATTTCACCCGTAATGCCTGCTGCATACCAGCAAAGAGGAGAATAATAACGTCTGAAAACATTCTCAAACGCTTTTATATCACCCTCTTTTATCTTAGCCAGTATGAACAGTTCATTCAGCATATACCGGAATTATTGTATTGGTATCAAATATAAGAAAAACTATCTGAAATCTAATGAGATTGCTTCTTCAATTTATCTACGGCATGTTCTAAAGACTCGGTAGGTTCAATAATATTATACTCTTTCCAGAAGTCTTCATTCCAATATTCGTTTACCAGGTCATAAAACACCTGTTTCTCTTTAAAAGCATTCTTATTGGAAATAGCCGTAAAGCCATCCTCTTGCCGGTCCGTCACCACCATTTCGGAAAATACCGTATAGCCGGAAGAGAACAGGCGTTTTTTCCAGTCGCACTTGAAGCGAATCGTATTCCAAATATAATTCAAATAGGTCTTTCCGTTCTGTTCCTTATAAGTCACCAGATAAGAAACCTCTTGTGGTTTGAACCGTAGCCCAAGAGGTTTCCGATGGAGAATAGCTTCTACGGCTTTCGTCTTATTCCGCATATCCAATGAAAACTCCGCACGAGTGAACGACAGCTTTTCAAAGTCAATATAAAATTTCCCGTAAAACAAAGCATACATTAAATTGACTCTTGGATGGAAGCTGACCACATAGTGCATACGGTTATCGAAATTCACCGGCTCTTCAAAGTAAAAATCGTAGAAATCTAAATCTCCTGTACTCAATAGTGCATTCTGGTTCTTCACTACATCAAGATAGATTGACAAACTGGGACCACCCACCACTTTTACAGCAAGCGTATCACTCGTCTTTTGACTCAACAGGCGTCGTCCTTTTTGGAGTTGTACCCGGTCATTAGCCGCTTCCCGGGTGGCATAGCTCGTTTTGTATACATCGATCACGGCTTCCGACACACTGATATAGCGACGCCTTTTTTGTACCGTCTCCCTATAAAATGCCGTGAGCATATTCGGACCCGATGAATAATTCACCGGTATTTTTCTGATAGCCTCTTCTACAATGGCACGCCCGTTATTGCCAAAAATCACAATTTCACTCAACAGATTAGGAGCCGGTATCATCCAGATAGTCAGATCGGATAAATCTTTGTTCCCCTTCAGAGAAATCTGGGTATTCAAATATCCGATGTGAGATACTTCCAACCCCCAGGCGCTTTCTGCATCCTTTATCTTCAAGGCAAACACTCCATCCGAATTCGTAACAGTACCTATATTCGTACCGGGAACAGATACATTTACATTTTCCAACTTTTTCTTATTTTCCTTATCTTTCACAACTCCTGTAACGGTGAAGTAATTTTCCACTTCTTCCTGTGCTTGCAAGGGAGTAATACCCAGTATCCCCCAAAGCATCAACCAACCGATTGCTATTCCAACTCGCTTTTTCATCTCCGTATAGTTTAAAAGGTGAATAATTCTTGTTTCTACCTATAAGATGGTTTGGAATTGGAAAACCCTATCAATATTTGGTAAAAAAGAAAATAAATAAAGGAAAGATTTTTATTCATAAGCAAGTTAATGTAAACACATAAAAATCATAAGAAAACAGTAATTTTAACAGAATATATGATTTTATCCTTACCTTTGTGTACATTGAGTTATCATACTCGAACAACAATCAAGAAAACCATACAGATACATAACAAGTTCAAATTATAAAACAACTTATTATATTGAAATATGTCAATATGGAGCAGACTCATAGGAATCAAGAAAACTGAGGACACAAACAATGTCATCGGTAATAAAACCACATCTGTACCATACGATACCTCACACTATAACTATACTATAATAGATATTGAGGTTAGTTTGAAGGAACATAAGATCCATGACATTGGAGCACTTCGCTACGATGGCGCCGCCTATCATAAAGCTTCGAAAGAAGAATTATTTGAATTTATTAATGAGACAGACTATATCTGCGGCCACAACATTATTCATCATGATGCTAAGTATCTGTTCGCAAACAAAACATGCCGTTGGATTTTAGTCGATACACTTTATGTATCACCTTTATTATTTCCGGAACGTCCTTACCATAGGCTTGTGAAAGATGACAAACTGACAAGCGAACAAATAAACAATCCGGTGAACGACTGCGAAAAAGCGAAAGCACTACTATTAGACGAAATAGCGCGCTGGCACTCATTGCCGAACGAAAAGCGCAGGCTATTTGCATCGCTGCTGAAAGATAAGAAAGAATTTAAGGGGTTCCTGAGTATGGTGGATGCGGAATATACCAATGAAGGAATACCTGAACTTATAAAAAAACTTTATGCAGGAAAGATTTGCCAACATGCCGACCTTGACATGCTTATCGAACAATATCCATGCGGATTGGCATATGCTTTGGCTTTGATTGATACTACCGATTATCGTTCCATCACTCCCGGATGGGTACTTCACAATTATCCGGAAGTGGAATTTATTGTAAAACTCCTACGTCACACCAGTTGCCAGAAAGGCTGTAACTATTGCAATACGCAATTAGATGTGCACCATAACTTAAAAGCATTTTTCGGATATGAACAATTCCGGACCTATGAAGGTGAACCACTACAGGAACAAGCAACTCAAGCTGCGGTAAAAGGCAAATCACTGCTGGCGATATTTCCTACCGGTGGAGGTAAATCGCTTACCTTCCAATTACCGGCACTAATGGCAGGACGTTCTGTACACGGACTTACGGTCGTCATCTCTCCCTTGCAGTCACTAATGAAAGACCAAGTAGACAACCTTGCCGACAGAGGCATTACAGACGCTGTAACCATAAATGGAATGTTAGATCCCATCACAAGAGCACTGTCAATACAAAGAGTACAGGACGGAGAAGCCTCACTTTTGTATATATCTCCCGAAATGCTTCGCTCAAAAACTATTGAAAAGATATTGACAGCACGCCACGTTGTAAGGTTTGTGATAGACGAAGCACATTGCTTTTCTTCATGGGGGCAGGATTTCCGAGGTGGACTATCTCTACATAGGCAAATTCATCCGAGAATACCAGCAAAAGAAAAAATGTAAAAATCCAATACCCATATCCTGCTTTACAGCTACAGCAAAACAGAAGGTAATACAAGACATCTGCGACTATTTCAAACAAACATTGAATTTAGAGTTAGAATTATTCGCATCAACGGCCTCAAGAACAAATCTGCGTTATTCTGTCATACATGCCGATAGTGACAATGACAAATATTTGAAACTAAGAGAGCTTGTGGCTGAATCCAATTGTCCGACAATTGTTTACGTATCACGTACCAAACGAACGAAAGAACTGGCAGCCAAATTGACCCGCGACGGTTATAAGGCACTACCTTTCAATGGTAAAATGGAAGCTGAGGAAAAAATTGCCAACCAAGACGCATTCATGAATGACCAAGTACACATTATCGTGGCTACGTCTGCATTCGGTATGGGAGTCGATAAAAAAGATGTTGGTCTTGTAGTACATTATGATATTTCTGATTCGTTGGAAAACTATGTTCAAGAAGCAGGCAGAGCCGGGAGTGGTGCTCCTAATCTCAGCGCACGTTGTTATGTGCTTTATAGTGACAATGATTTGGACAAGCATTTTATACTACTGAACCAGACAAAACTAAGTATCAGTGAAATACAACAAATATGGAAAGCGATAAAAGATCTTACCAGACAACGCATGAAAGTCAGTTGTTCTGCATTGGAAATTGCCCGGAAAGCCGGATGGGATGATTCGGTATCTGATATTGAAACCCGTGTACGAACAGCATTAGCAGCTTTGGAACAAAATGGATATTTGGTAAGAGGAAACAATGTACCTCATGTATATGCTACAGGTATCACTGTAAAGAATATGGATGAAGCAAGAAAACGCATATCAGCATCGCTGCTCTTTGACAGTGACGAAATAGAAAAGGCAGTCCGAATCATCAAATCATTGATATCTCAAAAACACATTGCCAAAGCCCAAAATCCAGAAGCAGAATCACGAATTGATTATCTGGCAGATATATTGGGGCTAAGTAAAAAAGAAGTAATATCCGTAGTAGAACGAATGCGACAAGAAGGTATATTGGCAGACAGTAAAGATATATCTGCCTACTTGCTGGATGCAGGTGACTCAGAACGAAAATCACAAACACTTCTCGAACGTTTTGCCAAACTTGAGCAATACATCCTCAACCATATTCCTGACGAGTCTTTACGAATATCATGCAAGCAACTGAATGACAATGCAGTAAATGACGGAATCAATACATCCAAAGAAAAAGATATTCGGACACTACTCTATTTCCTCACCATCAAAGGCTATACTCGTAAAAAAGAGGATGCTGCCCGCAATATAGAAATAAGTCGTCAGGCAAACTTGGAATCAACCATCAAACGTTTTGAAAAACGATTGGAAATAAGTCGTTTCACCATAGAATGGTTGTACAGAATCGCCTCTGATACGGTAAAGGAGAATTCATCAAACAAGGCCATCCAATTCTCCGTAGTAGAACTTCTGAATCAAATAAAATCAAGCCCCCAATCCCTTTTCGGCACACTTGATGACATTCAGTTAGAAGATGTGGAAGAAGCACTTCTGTACTTATCAAAAATCGGTGCACTAAAACTTGAAGGTGGATTTCTGGTTCTTTATAACGCCATGAATATCCAGAGAATAAAAGACAATAAATCGAGATACAAGCAAGACGATTACCGGATGCTCAATGAATTCTACAAGCAGAAGATTCAACAAGTACATATTGTAGGCGAATATGCCAATCTGATGGTGAAGAATTACGACGCAGCCTTACAATACGTTCAAGACTATTTCCAGATGGATTACAGGAAGTTTGTCACAAAATATTTCAAAGGGGACAGAGTTAGTGAGATACAACGTAACCTGACACCACGGAAATACGAGCAATTGTTCGGGCAACTGTCCAAACGTCAAATGGAGATTATTTCCGATAAGGATTCGCGTTGCATTGTGGTTGCAGCCGGGCCGGGCAGCGGGAAAACACGAGTATTGGTCCACAAACTTGCCTCACTTCTGCTACTTGAAGACGTAAAACACGAACAGCTCCTGATGCTGACATTCTCAAGGGCAGCCGCTACGGAATTCAAACAAAGACTCATGGAGTTAATAGGCAATGCTGCCCATTTTGTTGAAATAAAAACCTTCCACTCCTATTGCTTCGACCTTCTGGGACGGATAGGAAATCTTGAAGATGCAAAAAATGTCGTTTCAAAAGCAGCCGAGATGATTGCCCAAGGGGAAGTAGAGCCAAACAAAATTGGCAAGACGGTGCTGGTCATAGACGAAGCTCAAGATATGGGAGTTGAAGAACATGCGCTTGTTAAGGCTCTGATGACCAACAATGAAGAAATGCGTGTGATAGCAGTGGGAGACGATGACCAAAACATCTATGAATTCC
>ERZ773155.952-NODE-952-length-25202-cov-15.786973_pt1 | contig 25202 bp, 19 predicted proteins | sample MGYA00511262_ERZ773155 | MGnify/ENA primary metagenome ERZ773155 (study PRJEB29015, sample SAMEA2737828) | human gut metagenome | biome: human gut; feature: human-associated habitat; material: faeces | place: China | collected 2012 ... | reverse complement strand
GCAAAGCCGTGGTACACGCCGTTAAAGCCCAAAAAGTTGTTTTGCACCGGCGTGGCGTTAAAAATTGGTACCGCTGCGGTTGTTACCTCAACATTTTCCTCAAACCGCACATCAAATTCCGGCGAATCAACTTCAGCGCCCTTTAGAGTTAAGCTTTCAAAATTGGCCTCTGCCAGTTCGGCAGGTACTTGTTTTTCAGGCAAGCCAAAATTCTGTTTAAACAGCGCTAAGTAATTAAAATCGGTTTTGGCGTTTCCCTCAATAACCAAATAGTAAATGCCGGTAAAATCGGCTATAATTCGGCTGGCCGAATGTACACTGCCTTCTGCAAATTCGGTACCCTCAACAATATTATTACCGGCAGCATCGTAAGCCAGGTAGGCTTTTGCACCGTTTTTCGGATCGGCAGAAAAAACCAAATCGGCACGGGAGCCAACCTCTAATTTATAAATTGATTTTTTACCGGCCGCCGAATTAGAAAAATCCACATTTTTTAATTGATTATAAAACGGCTCACAATATGCGTTTTGGTAATTGCGCTCAACCAAGCCGTAAGGCAGCGGCCGAATCGTTACAGCATCTATATACATAGCAAAATCGCCGGCTAAATAAAGGGCAAGATATTTGCTGGGAGCCGTAATTTCGTAGGTCATGGTTAGCCAGCCGTTTTCATCTTTCTCCGTTGTGGTAGTTACAGCGTCGGTAGTCCCGCTCCATTTATCATTAATGTTATTTTCGTAAAAAGCGTATGCCTGGTATTTACCAAACGGGCCTTGGCTTTCAAAATTCCAAACATTATCCCACTGGTTTGTAAAATAAATAGAGTGGTACGAACCAACATCACTCCAACTGCTTTCGGGTGTACGAACCGGCTTAAAACGAACGACAACCTGGTATTTTTCGCCGATTTTTAATTCACCCATGGCGTCGTCAAACAAAGAAATGGCGTAGGTGCCGCTTTTGTTGCTATCGTACTTAATACTGCTTTTTCCGTCGTATACATTAGGGTCGTTCTCGGTAACGGCCTTGTACACCGAAAATGTGTCAGACATAATGCCACTACCACCAACCCAGTTTTCAAAGCTTTGCTCAAAGCATCCCTCGTCAAGCCACTTGGCATAATAAGTAGTATCAGCCTGCGGATAAATTTTAATATCTACCGGCTTTTGATAAGTAGAATCCTCATACCACCCCGCAAAGGTTTTGCCGGACGGCGGCGTGGGGTTGGCAACGGTTAAAGGTAGGTTTGCCGGGCCTTCGGCAACGGCAGGTGCCGTAATACCGGGCGTTTCAAAATTAACCTTAACCGTTGGCATTTCGGTAATACCAACATCATCTAAATAATAGGTTGCACCGCCCCAACTGGTTAAACCAAAATACTTTTGGGTTGCAATAAAATAACATTCAATTTCGGCAAACTGATTTAGGTGTTTATAATCGCTTCCAATATAAAGCAGTGATATACACTCAGAATAACTCCAAGGGTTATTTCGCACGCTAAGCCGCGAAAAGCTTAGCCCGGTGCCGGAACCAATACCTGTTACCTTTAATTTGGCCGAAAAACGGTAGCCCTTGCCAACCGTTAACTCGGTACTTTGGTTACTTAAGGTTAAAACCTTTGTAGCGGTTGTTACACTGCCGTCTTTATAAAGCGAATGGGTGCCGCTATATACATTTTCGTCATTCGTTTTACCGCTGTAAATAGAAAAACCGCTGTTATTTTCAAAGCTTAAATCATAATTTTCAAATCCTTGGTTGTAGGTGCTGGCTTTGTTCCACTTAGCATAAAGGGTGGTTGCAACATCCGGAAATGCATTGCCCTTAAACGGGGTTGCACAGGCCGAATCGGTATACCAACCGCCAAAAAATTCACCCTCTTTTACAGGGATCTCGGTTAAGCTTAACGCCTGCCCCGGCACACCGGAAATTGGCACAACACTGCTGCCGCCATTGCTGTTAAAAGTAACGGTAACCGGCAATGGTGCTTCTACAACCTTTATATCATCAAAATAAACATCCGGCTCGCCACGCCCCCAAATGCTAAGACCAAGGTATTGGTATTTGGCATTAATAACCAAGCGTACCTCCTGCCACTTGGCGGGGTTGCCGCTAATACCATGCTCCTGCCCGCGGTTTGTAGAATCGTAGCCCCAACCGTTAACCTTGTCATAAATTGGTTGAACCCGAATAGAAGTATAATCCCCTGCCTCTGCGTTAACATAAACCCAAAGCGTTACAATGTAATCTTTACCAACCTCAAGCTGTAAACCTTGTTGGTAAAGGCTGGTAACCTTGGTACCCGTTACCTTTTCAATTTTTAAAGAATGTGTGCCGCTGTGTACAAATTTATCCCCCTCCGCACCGTTGTAAATGCTAAAACCTGCGCCGCAATTGTTAAAGTTGTTTTCAAACCCCTGTGTGTAGGTTGCTGCGCTAATCCCGGTTTGAAAAGCCGGCATTAAAACAACCGCACTTAGCACCACGCTAAGCAGCACAGCTAATGCTTTACATTTTTGCCTTTTTTTCATATATATTCCCCTTGAATAAAATTTCGGGCTAACGGCCAAAGCCCTTAACCCTGCTAAAGTTAAACAATATCTCCATGGAATTTGTATATAGCGCCTATATTGTATTAACCTTTTGCACAATTATTATAATTATTGAACTATTTTTTTGTCAATGTAATATATTAACAAAAAGTACAATATAGTAACCTCTTTTCAGAAAATTAATATTTATTTTGCTTTAAAAGTAAAAAACTGTTCGGCAACAAAAATAACCCGCCGACTTTTGAACTTAACTATTAAATTTAATGCTGTTTTGCTTTTAAAAATCTACTTAAAGTAACTAAAATCGCCACTAAAGCTTTAACCATTTTTTAATGCAAAAAAAGAACCCAAAACAGCGTTAAGGCTTAAAGCCTTTTACTGCTTTGGAATTCTTTGTAAGATAGGTTTAGGAGGTTCTATTCTGCCCAAGCCTACCGCTTTCACATTTTTTTACTGTTTTGCCGCAAGCGGTGCGGTATTGTAGGTTTTTCCATCTACCGTTTGGCCTTTTAAAATGTTCTCAAACAAATAGCTGCGGGTTTCATAGCTTTCTTTCCATTTGGTTCCGGCCGAGTCCACATAAGCGTAATCGGCGCCCTCGTTGGTAACTGCTGTGTCAAAAGCCAGCGCAGCGCACTGATAAACCGACATATACTGCGTTTCACCGGCGTAGTGTACTTCCCCGTTAGAAAGCTTTACATAAACCCTTACAACGCCATTATTAAAAAAGAACCCATAGAAAAAGCTGAAAACTCCCTCATAAACCGTTGTGCATTATTCAGACGGTTTAAGAAGGAGTTTTTAAAATATTAGTTAACAATTTTAAGTTGATTTGATTTTGCTCTGTTCCCCGCAATTGCTGCTTTCTGCAATCATTTTTGTGTTCTGTATATTTTAAAAAGTTCTAATTTCATTATGCAAAAGCTCCGGCTTTACCTGCTTTGTTGGCGGAATTGCTTTGGTGAAAGGCCGTTTTTTTCTTTAAAAGCTTTGCTGAAATAAAGGGGATCCTGATACCCCGTTGACTCCGCTATGGTACGAATGCTGTAATCAGTTTCTTCTAACAGGCGGCAGGCCAGCTGCATTTTTAAGCTTAAGCGGTATTGTGCCGGTGAAACGCCAACAACCGTTTTAAACAGGTGGCAAAAACGCGACTGTGATAAATGGCACAAATTTGCAAGCTGCCGATTATTTACCTGCGCGTTGCTGTGCAGCTTTAAGTATTCAATTGCCGGTTGAATCTTTTGGTAATCCTCCCCTTCTAAAACAAAATTCCCGGTTTGTGCCGCATCGGCAAGCTGCGCCAACAAAGCGGCCAAATAACCCGCCGCCTGCACGGGGGCGTGCCGCCTGCCAATTAACGCGGTTTTAATAATTTTTTTAAATAACTTTGGGCTAAATTGCGCGGTTTTATAACTCTTACCCGGCTGCAGCTGCAATTCCCTTAACAGGCTTTCCGCCCCATTACCCGAAAAGTGCACCCAAAATGCCTCCACGCCGCTGCCAGCGTTATACCGGTAAAATTGCGGCATGTTGGGGCTAAAAACAATTAACTCGCCGGCATTAAAGGGCTCCCATCGACCTTGCGCATTATTGTAGTAGCTTCCCTGCCCTGCAAATAAATAGATCAGCTGAAAATCTACCATTCCGTTCGGACGCGCAACGCTTTGCATTTTAACGCCGGGGCGGTCTACCCCCGCTGTGTTCACGCTTAAAAACCGGGTGGTACAAAGGCGGTTCTTTTCATTTTTTAACAAGCTGGAATACACATAATTTTTATGAAACAAGGTTCGGTTAATTATGTAAAACTCATTATTTTGCATAGCTAAAACTCCAAGATTTTTTTAAATCATAACATATTCGGCCAAAAAATTCAATAAGCCTACCTGGAAAAATAGCATGTTTTTCCATGTTTTTCAGCAACTTAGGGCCTTGTAAAATAAAATCGATATCGAGTATTATATATTTACCAAAATAAATTGCAAAGTAGGTTTAATGCTATGTTAAAATTTGCTCCATCCGTTTTTGCGGTTGAAAAAAATTATATTATTATTGCCGTTACCGAAAGGCCGGCCATTGTAACTGTTGAGGTGCAGGGGGTTGTGTACCAAGACGCTGTTGCCGGCGTAGTTTGCAGCATGGGTAATATTCGTAAAATTGCTGTGCCGCAAACCGCTTTAAACACCGCCGGAGGCTACACGGTCACCGTGCAAAATGTTATTGAACGCAAAACTTATTTTCCTGAATTTGAAACGCCTGTTTGCAAATCTTTTGCCTTTTATCCACTACCAACAAATCGGGCAATACGCGCCTATATGTTAGCCGATACCCATAACCGTTTTGACGAACCTGTTGCTGCTGCCAAAAAATTCGGAGTAATGGACCTGCTTCTTTTAAACGGGGACATTGTAGACCCTTGCTACAGTGAAGAAAAGGTCTCCCAAATGTATGCCCTTACCGGCGAACTTACCAAAGGCGGTATTCCAATTATTTACGCCCGCGGAAATCACGATATGCGCGGCTGCTACGCCGAACGGTTAAGCCTGCACACCCCCAATGTAAATAACGGATACTATTACACCACACAACTCGGAAACCTCTGGATGTTGGTTTTAGACTGCGGTGAAGATAAAATTGACGATATTCCAGAATTCTTCGGCACTGTAAATTGCCACCCTTACCGCCTGCAGCAAACAAAATTTTTAAAAAGACTGATTGGAAACGCATCTCAGGAGTACGCGGCGCCAGGCATTACGCACCGCTTAGTGCTTTGTCACATTCCGTTTAATTTAAAATATCCCGACAACAACCAAGGTGAAACAGCAGTTTATGCAGAATGGAACCGATTGCTTCGGGAGTATGTTCACCCCGATTTACTGCTTTTCGGGCACGAACACGAATTTGCCGTTTGCAGGCCGGGCGACCCGCAGGACCTGTTTGGGCTGCCATGTACTGCAGCGGTCGGTTCAAGAATTAACGAAAAAAACTGGGGCGGCACAGGGCTGCTGTTAGAGCCGACGCAAATTACCGCTACCTTTACCGAAAGCTTAACCCAAACAAAGCAAAGCTTTACCGTTAAAATGCCAAATTGCAACAAATAGCTGCAAAGCGCCGAAAACGCACCAAACGCCGCAAGGCCGAGGAATAATTGGTTGTTCTAACCGGCTGCGAGGGCGATGTACTTTGCATTGTAGTTAAAACAAAAGGGCCCGCCGGCGCTGCAATACCGGTTGGCCCTTTTAAAATTAATTTTATTACTATTTACCGAAAAAACTCAGGCTGCCCCGGCTTTTTTGCGGGTTACAAAAAGGTTTTGTGCAACAACCGCTGCCGTTAGCAGCATAATTGCACTCCACATCACAATTAGCCCGCCCCAGCCAACACGCTGCATAAAAACCGAAAAAACAACATTGGCCAAGGCTGCCGCAGCGTACCCGGCAGAATCTATTACGCCGTTTGCGCTGGAAACCAGGCCGCTTTTGGCAAGGCCGGGAATGTAAACGCTCCACACTGCTCCAACGGCACAACCGGCCGCCATTTTTGCAAGCAACAGCAAAGCAGCATTTACAAAGGGGTTTTTAAACACCAGCAGTAATGCAAAGCAAATTGTAGAAATCAGATACATAATTCCGCCTAGCTTAACCCCGTTTTTAATAAATTTACGGTAAATTACCAGGGTAATAAACGGGGCAAACAAACCCGAGATTGCAATGGCGGAATAAACCGAATACGCCAAATTTTCCGACAATGCAAGGTGCTCGGAAAGGTAGGTGGGAATCCAAAAGTTTATAGAGGTGCCAACAATTTCGCCCATGGCGCTAATAAAAAGGTAAATAAAAAAATTGTTTAACTTAAAAACGCCAAGAAAACCTGCAAGCCCCTTTTGTGCAACCGACACAAAAATAACCGCACCGCGTTTTTCTAACAGATGTATGTACAAAACCGCCGCGGCCGATACCGCCGCTGTTAACCCGCCGGCAGCAAAAAACACTGCCCTCCACGGTAAAAACATGGCAAGCAGGCTGGCTACTAACGGGCTAAAGTAGGAAACCGAACTAAGCAGCGTGCAAACAATTTGCGCATAATGCGAATCGGTATTTTCGGCAATTAACTTGGTTAACGGCCCGCGAACCATTGAAAGCCCAAAGCCCATTACCGCAAAGCAAATAAAGTGAAACGCTCGGTTTTGCAGAACCGGTACCAGACACAGGCTGCAGCTGCTAACCTCTAACCCAATCAGCATCATGTACTTTGGGCGAACCCTGTCGCCAATAAAGCCATTGACCAGCTGCCCTACTGCGTACAATACAAAGTAAGTGGAGGAAAGCAGGCCAATATACTCTTTAGTAAAAAAATCCTCTTTTATCATTTCTGGGGTAGCAACACTTAAAACATTTCTTAAAACATAGCTAAAAAAGTAAGAAATAACGCAAACCGAACTAATTTTTAACGCCTTTTTAGAACTTTGGTTCAAGGCAATCCCCTCTTTATAAATACTTTCAATATATTTTTCCAATAACATACCATTTTGCACACCATTCTATTTTAGCATACAGAGTTTGCTATTTCAATGCAAAAAAATGCTATTCTGTTTAAAAAGTTAACCAATAACTTAAAAAATACGGCGACTTTGAAAACCTTGAATACAAAATTATTAAATACATTAACAACAACATTTCCGAACCCCTTACGCTTGAAAACATTTGCAATAAATTTTACATTAGTAAGCCGCAGTTATGCCGCATTTTTAAAAACGCAACGGCCTGCACGGTATCCGGTTATATTACAACCAAACGTCTGATTATTGCAAGGGAAATGATCAGCAACGGTATTCCCACCAAGGCCTATTTAAAATGCGGATATACCAATTATTCTGCCTTTTACCGGGCGTATAAAAAGATTTTTGGCACCTACCCCTCTAATAAATCTATAGACGGCCAAACACTTTAAAGCCATTGCTCGCGCTTGTTTTTTTGTGTACAAAAAATCCCCAAATAGTACCCTAAGGTTTAAGCCTTACTTACTGTTTTGGGGATTTTTAATTTGCTGAACCTTAGCACACGCGGCAAACCCAACGGCGCAGCGCCGACCAAAGCGTTTAGCTTTCCTTTAACGGCTCAATGGTGCAATCAAACAGCTTTTCGGTTAAAAAGCCGTTGCCCTGCTCGCCTTGGTTCGGCAAGGCGGGGTTGTGCGTAAAGGTGTTGTTTACAAACCTTAAATTTTTGCAGTAAGCCGCTTTTAAAATGCGGCGGTCATTCATTTCAAAATGGTTGTTTTGCACCGTAATGTTTTGGTGCACAAAGGTGTTGCTCTCTTTCATGCCGCGGGGGGCAAAATCCAGCACATAGTCCCCGGCGTAGGCCGCGTTGCAAAACTCGTTATTTTCAATTAAAACATCTTCTACACTGCCGCTTTCCAGCCAGTTTTTAACCTCGCCGCCTATTTGAATGGCCGCATTCATATTATAAAATTTACAGTGCTCCACAACAGCTTTTTTGTTGGTAGAAACCAGCACGCCGCGCGGGCGGTTGGCCCCGAATTCGCAATTTTTAATGTGCACCTGCGGCATACGGTCGTAGCTTTCGGTTAAATAATCCGGGCCAAATTCGGCCGGCAGGGGCTGCTCGGTTTTCAGCAGCACTAAATCGTCCCGCAGCAGGGCGGCACTTTGCAAGGTCAAGCTGGCGCAGGGGTTCATCTCCTCCGGCGCAAACAGGCGAACCGTATCCCCTGCCTTTAGGTTTAACACGCCCTTTTGTTGGCTGTGCCCAAAGGTTAACAGCGCGGTGTTGGGGTTTAACACCTGCTTGCAGCGCAGGTAGTTCCCGTGAATGTTGCAGCAATCGTCCATAAGCGAAACAAACCTGCACCCCTCTAACAAAACGGTGCCGGTGCAGTTCACAAAGTGGCTGGCGTCGGCGTTTACGCTTAACATTCTGCCCGAGCCGGGGCGCGGCGCCATTATTACCTGCTTTAGGGTAATGTTGTGGCTTAGCTGACCCACTACCCCCATGCCGGTGGTGTGGTAAAGGTGCAAATTTTCCAGCACGGTGTTGGCCGTTTCGGTAAGCAAAAAGCCGGGGTACTCCCGCGAGGCGTGGGTAGCCACCCAGTAGTTGCCAACCGTGTGCAGGTAGGGCAGCTTGCCGTGCATACGAATCACGCCCTCCTGCAGCTGCTCTAACCGCACCTTGTGCATAATAACCGAAAGAAAATTGCTGGTATCAATTTCGCCCGAAATGGGAAAATAATAGCGCTGAAACGCCGTAGGCGCACAGGTTTTGGGGTCAAACTCGGTTACCAGCGGCTCCGAAATATGCTCCCAGCCGTCCTGTTCGCTGTAAAAGCAGAATTTGCCGTCTTTAACCTTAGCACAAAAGGTTTTTTGGTCAAATTGCAGATCTACAAATTCGCTGTTGGCGGCCGTAATTTTTGCCTGCGCAAACATGGCGTATTCGTAATCTACCGAAAGGTTTTTAACCGTTACGCCGTTATTTTGGTGCAGCGCAAAAGGCAAAATGTGCCCGTGAAAAATCAAATCGGCACCGTCGCCGTCTATGGTAAAATCGGTTTTATTTTTAATTAAAAACGCAATATTTTTCAGGCCGTAATCGTTGTTAGAAATATAATAAAAATCCTGAGATGCGTTTTGGGGGTAAAAATGCAGCGTGCCGCCGCCTAAATGCAAGGTGTCGCCGGTTTTGGCCTCGTTCAAAGCCAGGGCTGCCGCCAGCGAGGCGTCATTACCGCACTGCTGCAAATAATCTTTTAAATAAAGTTCCATTCATCTTGCTCCTTTTAAACGGCCGTTTACTTTAAGCCGCCTTCTTTGTTAAGTTTATTTGGTATTGCAAAACGCCCTCGGCCGATTGCAATTCATTTATAATGCTGGCCCTGCGCCTTAAAACTCTTGCAGGGCGGTGCCGGTACGCTTCCACTGAATCATATTGGCGCAAAGCAAATTCCAGCTTTGAAAGCCCTGCTTTGAAACGCCGACACCCGTATCGGGGTGGTAATATTCGTGCATTTCGCCGCACTCTGCAATATCTTTACCAAACAGGGTAATTGTTTTTTCGTAAAGCTCCTCAGCCAATTGTGTGTAACCGTAGCGTAAAAGGCCGCGGAATACCATGTAATTTGAAATACCCCAAATTGGGCCCAACCAGCAAGAGGGGTTGCCGCTTTGACGAATGGCATACATTTTTTCGGCCTTAGAGAGGGTGCGAACGCCGTAATTTGCGTAAAAGGTGTTACGGTTTAAATAATTCTCCAGCACTACGCGTTCGGCTTGCTCTTTGCTTGCAATACCGGCCCACAGTGCCATAAAGCCCGACCAAACATCTATGCGCTGAATTAAGGTGCACCAATCTCTTGGGCAGCCCTTGTGCATTTGCTGGTTAGGGTCAATAGGCAGTAAATTTAAATCTACACTGTAGTAAAACCCGTTGCGTTCATCGTAGCAATGCTTGTTAACGGCGTTTTTTAAATCCTCCGCCTCTTTGTTATAAACTTTTGCCGATTCGGCCTCCCCCAGCTCTTTGCAAAGCTCGGCCATGGCCGAAAGCTCTTTAAACATAAAGCAGTTTAGGTAAATAGAGCCGGAGCTGCATTTGGGGCGAAAGAAGGTGCAAGGGTCGTTATCTACCCCAATAGAGGAATCGTCTATAAAATAATAAAGACCGCTTTCGTGCTGGCAATTGGTTTTGTAGTAGCCCAAAAACCGCTTAAACTTTGGCAGTAAGGGGCGTACCCATTCGTAATCCTTATGCAGCTGGCAAATAAACAGCGCGTGCTGAATTAAAACCGGCTTACTGGCGTTGGTAACGCCTTTATCCGCCTCGCCCGGGAAGGCAAATTTTTCGGTAATAACAACCGGAATACGCCCGGTTTTGGGGTCGCAAAAATCGGCAAAGTTTTGCACGCAGCCCTTTTGGTATTCGTAAAACTCTGCCAAGGTGCCGTTGTTTACCGCTACCTGAGAAATGCCAACATCAGTTAAAAAGGAATCCCAATCCCAAACCTGACGCTGATAGGCCGCGCCCGGCACAATAAATTTATGGCGAATAATGCCGTCCGGCTCCCGCAGCAGTTTATTGTAGTTGTTTTTAATGTAATCGTATACAATTTGTTCGTAATTCATTACTTTTTAACTCCTTATAAGGCAATTAAAGAGCCTGCTCAACCGTCTGCCAAAACTTTTCAGCAATTTCGGCCATGCCTAAATCACTTGGGTGGTTAAACTGCCCGTGCGTTTCCTCGCGGGTAGGAATGGTCCCTAAATCAATGTAAGTGTAGCCCTGTTCTTTGCAAAGCTGCATTTTTTCTAAATCTAACTCCGGGCGAATGTAAAACCCTCCGCTTAAAAACACCTTTGCCCGCCCGGCGGCGTTTAAATAATCAATCAGCTTTTTGGTAGCAGCCGCAAAGGATTGCGGTGGGTATTTTTCGCTGTATTTTTTATCTACATTTGCGCCAAAAAAGCCAATAATAATATCCGGGTCATAATGCTCGGCCTCGGCAAACAATTCTTGCGGCTCACGCTTTAAAAAACCGCCCTCGTAAGGGGCAACCTGCGTAATGCAAAACGAACTTTCGGGCCGAACCGCACGCAGCTTTTGCATAAACAAATGCACATAGTCCTTTTCCAAACAGCTGGCGGCCATGCCGCAATCGTTGGTCCAACCCATTTCCGGCTTTGGTGCGTGTTTTGTAATAGAATTACCTAAAAACATAACACGCAGCCCTGTTGTGCCGTGTATAAAAACATTGGCGCTGTTTTGGTTGGTGCTTGGTACAATATTTTCCTGTAAATTCTTCATTTAATCTACCTGCCTTTCTGCAAAAGGAACCGTTAAGGCAACAGCCCTCGAACCGGTTACTTTTACCAATTATTTAACACTATGCCTTAAAAAAATAAATTCTTTTTCAGTATATTTGGGGCCGAAGTTGAAGTCAATGTAAAATATCGACCAATATGTGCAAAACCGCTTTTAAGCGCTAAAAAAGCTAAATTAAAAATAAAGGCTGAAAGCCTGTTTTCCGCTTATTATTAAATTTTAATAACGCTTTTGCACCCCGGCAAATTTTGCAAAACAAATAAGCTTTTGGCGGTCGCAAAAAACTGCGGCAAATATTTTTTCGTCATACATTTTATTTGCATTTACACCGCTTGCTTTGCTTAGCCGTTTTGTTCTTTTAGTATATTAAGTATACCAAAGGTTGTCAACACAAAATTTTAATCTAATATATGTAAAACACAGTAGTTCCTTTTCGAATATTTTGCGGTAATTGTTTTTAAATCTATTGCTTATTTTAAGCTGGTGAGCAAGTAAAATTGGTGATACAACCGTGAATATTTCAAAAAAATTCTTGTTGAAAACATAGTTGGGGAAGACTGCCAACACAGTTTTAAACTTTCCGTAAAGTGCTTAAAAAAGATTTTAGTTTTTTATTCGAAGCAATAGCCATACCGCTAACAGTTCAACTCCTCTTTATGCATTATTCATTAAAATTCTACCAAGACTGCACAAGCCGCATAGTGCAGAAGTTCCTTTTAATGTAAGAAATGATAATATTTGATTATATACACATAATTATAAAAATGCAACTGTAATTTAGCAAAATTTAAAATGTTGTATTGTTGTGGGTTAAATAACTTTTTAAATCAAGCATAAAACAGTACAATAAACGGTTTGGAAATAGCAATGCAGATTGGCAATGCCGGTAATTCCGAGCGAAAGGTGCAAACAAAAGCAGAAACAAATACCGAATAGGTGCAAAAAGCCTTTGATTGTTTGGGGAGCAAGACAGGTTGGAAAAACCTATCTTGTAGAAAAGCTTTTCGCTAAAGAATATTATAAAAACAACTACATCTATATTGATTGCAAAAAAGAGGATGAAATCCGTGAGTTCTGTTCCAAAACCGCGAACGCAGAGAAAATTATCGAATACATTTCACTGCGTAAAGGAAAGCAAATCAACGGAAAGACTTTGCTGATATTTGATGAAGTGCAGGAACGTCCAAATATCATTTCTTCTCTCAAATATTTTTGTCAGGATTATAGAGAAGTTCCCGTTATTGCAAAGTAATTATAATTAAAATTTATTTTTTTAAATCTGTTTTTATCTAAACCCACAGTTAACAATACTGATTTATTATCATCAAATCCGTATATTAAGACTTCATGATAAAAATCACGATCGCTATATTGCTTTAATGTTATTATTACATAATAACCGTTTTCAATGCATTCCTTTATACGTTTTATGATATTTGCTTTTGTAAATTGTGACAGCAACAATTGTTTTCTTAATAAAATACTATCATGATACGACGGAGGATACAGCGATATATCACCGAAAAATATATTATTATGGTCCATTGAAAGCAAATCATAATGCGAAGCAATCCAATCACTGTAAAAGGGAGAAGTTTTTATAATAGCTAATCTATTATAAATCCAACAATCTGTAACGCATCCTATATCATCAATTTGAATTGGCAACTCAATAAATTTACTCATGATATTTTTTGTATGATATAGTCACTGCTATGTCATATCCTCGCATAATAAAGTAGTAGTTTTTAGTGTCCCTCTCCAAGGACAATGTGCTACACTGTAAATGGTGCTGTGGATTGGTTGAATCATCCTACCGGATAGACGGTTTCAGAAAGGCTCCAACCACAGACCTTTGCAGTATTGTTAATCAGTTAGATACCGCCCGACGGTTTATTTGGAACGAGGTTACAAAAGCAAAGTGCCCTGTGGATAACAGCATCAAAATAAATCTATCGGAGGTACTTAAATGATTTGCGTAAAGAATTTAATAACGAGATTGCTGAAATTGAATCGGCCATTCAGTCCATAATGGATAAAATTGATTCTCCTATTACGACTATTCCGGGCATTAGCCTGCGCATGGGTGCAATGATTATTGCCGAGGTCGGTGATTTTAACAACTTTGATTCGCCTGATAAAATTTTAGCTTTTGCAGGTCTTTCACCGTCTACTTACCAATCCGGCCAGCTTAACAACTGCTATGCCCACATGGAAAAGCGTGGCTCCCGTTATTTGCGATACGCTCTTTTTAACGCCGCAAAGCTTGTTTGCTACTGGAATCCTTTATTCGCCGATTATCTTGCCAAAAAACGTTCCGAAGGTAAACTTTACAATGTTGCAATCTCTCACGCTGCCAAGAAGTTAGTTCGTCTAATTTTTGCTTTGCAAAAGTCAGGTCAACCTTACATAGCTAATTTTTGTTTTCTCCAATTGTTTGAAATTCGGCGTCTTTGACGCCTGTTTTGTTATACCTTTTTACCGTCTTAAAATTTTTTCATCAGCCCCTCTTTTTAGACTTGACTTTTAATAGTTAGTCTTTCTAAATCATTTGCACTCACCTCAATAATGAGGCATCTAAAAAGCACAATAAGTATAATAAATGAATTTTGTTATACTGTTGCGATTATTAATATACTAATTGTATATTATCCACTATCTTTTCAATTTTAATACGGTGTGCGGCCTCTAACATAGAAAGCATTTTTTCAAGGGCATCATAGAAATTTTGGTATTTTTCGTTATTACAAGAATAATCAAAGGCCTGTTCTATTTTGCAAAATTTAATGATTATAGAAAGAGATAAATCATCCAATGCGGTTAGCACTTTAATTATTTCTTTGGTGGTGTACCATAAATCTAAGATCAATTCGATGAATATAGAGGGAGATGTAGCATAAGTCTTAATAAGTTCTATTTGCTTTGAGATGTCTTGCTCCAATTTTATTTTCTGCAAAATGTCACAATATGCAGAGTTGCCGATATCCTCATTAATAGTCACATTAAACATTGAGTCTTTAGGTTTATTAGAAAAAAATATATTTTTCAAGGTATTAGCTTCGATATGTATGGATATTTCGTTAGCAATTATTTGAATACTTCGTTTAATATATTTGACACATATAGGGTCAAAATCTTTTCCCTGGATATATTTTTCGAATGATTGAAGCAATAATCCATCGATTTCAGTTGCACTAAGATTACATAAAACACTTTGCAAGAAAACAAAATCATTTTCGGTAAATTGCAATCGATATAAATTATGATTTACCATTAGATTAGCTAAGGCAAGTAGCAGTGTGTAGTGGTATATATTACATTGGGTATCTTCCTTAAGTTCTTCATAGCGTAACAGTAAACTTGAAAATTCTTCTTGAGAAAAATGGCTGCAAAACCAATTTTCCACATAAAGAGCATCTGCATACGCTTTAACATATTCAATCCCAATTAGATCGTTACATGGGCATTCTACCGGATATTCCGGAATAAATGCAGCTTCATGTGCTGACAAATCCGGATTATACTTTTTTAAAAAGGAAACTGGCTGTTTGTTGATTGCATAATCATAAAAGGAATTATCAAATCCACATCTTAAACTTTGTATTTTGCAATATTGTGTTTTGATTTCACATAGAATAGCATCAATTTGCAAGCGTCCTATTTGAAAAAGGCTTTGAATTGACTTTTCACGCAACGATATTATTGCATTGTCCGAGTTTGCTTCCTGCTTTAAAGCAAGCCCTATCGTATAACAAATAGAAGCCAATAAATTTTGAGCAACTTCCTCTCGAACCGAACTGCTATAATCAACGGTTTCTTGTTCTATCTTTTCAGATAATAATTCCAAACAGGCAAGCTGTATTTTTTCAACATCGCTCTCAGTAAGCAACCCTACTCGCTTTCCTTCTAATACAAGGCTCTGGAAATAAGCTTTATTGCTTAGTCTTCCGGCGTCACTACGAATAATTTTTTGTAAACTTCCCATATCGCACTACCTTAAAAATAATCGTTATCTGCAGACTCGTTGCTCCTGTTGCGGATATCTCGTGCCAGCTGATCCATTTCTCTCGTGGCAAGCAAATTAACCGAACCGTGACATGTTCCATTAAAATATAATTGCATATAATTTATTAAATCGTCATCACTCAAATAATCTAATGTTTCGTTTTTGTAATAATAAAAAATTTCTATCAAAGAACAAAGCGTGTCTTTATAATTGGATTGTGATATGTATGGAGAGTTGTAAAAAGCTTCAATTATTTTTCCAATGCTACCTTTGCCAAATTCGATTCGACCATTTTTCTTTAATTCATAACCCCGTTTTTGAACAATTTCCAAAGCATCTTTTTGGGTAAGCAACAAGCCTCGTTGATTTGTTGTCTGATTATATTTTATTATTTCATTGACAGCATTGACTTGTAATAATTTTGCATTCCAAAGTTCTAACTTATTTTTCATTTGATTATCGCCCTCCTTTTCGCTGAAAAAATAAGCTTTAAAGTCTGTATCTTTCAGCTTGTGCCAAATATAATTTTTTATATACGCCGTTTTTCGCCATCAACACATTATGCGATCCACTTTCAACGATTCTACCGTTTTCCAACACTAAGATTTCATCTGTTATATGCATTACAGATAATTTATGCGATATAAATAAGGAACCATGATCTTTTGAAAGTTGTACTAATTTTGAAATGAGATCGTTATCAGCCACAGGATCCAGAGCCGAGTTAGGCTCATCCATAATGTAATAACTACAATTTTTAAAGTAAGCGCTTGAAATGGCAAGCTTTTGCTTTTGCCCGCCCGATAGAACAACACCTTTAGAATCAAAAGTTTTTCCTATATATGTATCAAAACCATTTGAAAACCTATTATTTATAGGAAAATCCGCGTTATCACAAGCTGATATTATCGCTTCATCGTTATTTAAATTATCAATATCTGAGATTGCAACAGCTTCTCTTAATGTAAGTTCATAAGTATTAAAGTCCTGAAAAACAACTCCGATTGCTTTGTGTAGAGTTTTAGCCTCGATATTTTTTAAGTTAATACCATTAATCAAAATTGTGCCATTGGTTGGATCGTATAAGCGAAGGATTAGTTTTATAATTGTTGTTTTTCCCGCACCGTTTTCACCTACTAATGCGGTGATTTTACCCGCTTCCAATTTAAAGCTTACATGATTCAAAACAAAATTTTGTGTATTCGGATATTTAAACGAAACATCCTTAAATTCAATGCTCTGTATTCTGTCAAGCTTATATGTTCCGCTTGCTTCAATATTGCAGGGTAATTCCAAAAACTTAGAAAAATTCGAAAGTTTTTTCTCCGACTCATAAGCCTTATTTACAGAAGCAAACAGCGAAGTAACTCCACCTACAAATTGAACTATGATTCCGTTATAAAAAGTAAAATCTCCAACTGTTAACTCATTATTTATTATTTTTATACCAATAAAAAAAAGAATAGAATAAACCGCTAAATGCGGTATTAATTGAGAAATTGTCGAAAACATTGCTCCTTTTTTATAAACCTTTTTCTTTAATCCAAACCAATTTTTCCACTGATTTTCATATTTCTCAAAAAAGTATTGATCCGTGTGAAAAATTCGAAGGTCTTTGGCATACGCCTGTCCATTTAAAATAGATTTAATGTAAATGATTTTCCGTCTTTCTAATGTACTCTCTCTTTCCCAATCGTATCGTTTTTTTAAGGCATGATTATCAATAAATACAGCCGGAACTATTAATAAAACAACAATAATCGGCACCAGCGCATTAACCCGAAACAGTATATAAGCACAGGAAAATATTTGAAAAAAAGAGCGTATTAATGAAATTACCATAAATGAAAGATCTTGTAATGCTCGGCCATCATTATAAACATTACTTATTTCGTTATGGTATTCCGGAGAATCGAAATACGAAATATCTAAATCGTTGATTTTAATTAGTATTTGCTTATCAATATTATGATTTATTAATTCATTATGGTTGTCGGTGAATACTCGCTTAATATTTTCTAAAACAACAGTTAACAGTCGGATGAAAATGACGCTTAAAATAAGTAAAGTAAACGCCTTTAACATATCTGTTTTAGCAACATCTTTGTTTAACAACAAATTAACAATTATTTTAAGCTGGTGAGCAAGTAAAATTGGTGATACAACCGTGAATATCTCAAAAAAAATTCTTGTTGAAAACATAGTTGGGGAAGACTGCCAACACAGTTTTAAGCTTTCCGTAAAGTGCTTAAAAAAAGATTTTAGTTTTTTATTCGAAGCAATAGCCATACCGCTAGCAACTCAACTCCTCTTTATGCATTATTCATTAAAATTCTACCAAGACTGCACAAGCCGCATAGTGCAGAAGTTCCTTTTAATGTAAGAAATGATAATATTTGATTATATACACATAATTATAAAAATGCAACTGTAATTTAGCAAAATTTAAAATGTTGTATTGTTGTGGGTTAAATAACTTTTTAAATCAAGCATAAAACAGTACAATAAACGGTTTGGAAATAGCAATGCAGATTGGCAATGCCGGTAATTCCGAGCGAAAGGTGCAAACAAAAGCAGAAACAAATACCGAATAGGTGCAAAAAGCCTTTGATTGTTTGGGGAGCAAGACAGGTTGGAAAAACCTATCTTGTAGAAAAGCTTTTCGCTAAAGAATATTATAAAAACAACTACATCTATATTGATTGCAAAAAAGAGGATGAAATCCGTGAGTTCTGTTCCAAAACCGCGAACGCAGAGAAAATTATTGAATACATTTCACTGCGTAAAGGAAACGAATTGATTGCAAAAGAGCATAAACTGTTCTATTGGCGCGGTAAGGCGTCCGCTGAACTTGAATTTATTATCGAGTCGAACAATAAACTGTACCCGCTTGATGTCAAAAAAGGCAGAGGCACCCTTAACTCCCTTAAAAAATTCTCAAACCATAATAAGTTTGAATATGCAATAAAGGTTTCTAAAAACAACTACGGATACAACCCCGAGCAGAAATTACTCACAATACCGTTTTGCTTTATCCCGTTTGCAGCACAGGACCTTGCAGACGGAACGATGAAAATATAACAGTTGCTTATACTCTTAATTATTTCAAACCGGTTTAACAGAACTGTTAATTTTCAGCCGACCATTTTACACGCTTTTTCGCTATTTGCCGCGCTTTCATGCTGCAATAAGTTTTGCAATCGAATCAACTTGTTGTTTTGTCAGTCGATTTCTGCCCGGAGTATGAATTGCGCGATCAATATCATCTATACTTGAAAGCACATATTTATTGTGCACAGGGCTGTTGCCCTGCATAAGCAACGCATATCCTTCTACCCATACCCGTGAGCCATAATAATCCAAATGTTTGGCCAGAATATACACCTGCCGCTTTACCTGTTTTATCGGGTTTTTCACTCTTTTTTGAAAAGTGTTTCCGTAACCGTCAGCTTTATATTTTATCCATTCATAATCATCTTCGCTGCCATAAAGGCGGCCCTTGTAGTTTTTAACCTCAATAATGAATACGCCAAATTTGTTTATAACTACATTATCAAGCTCAGCAGGTTTATTTTCAAAAGAAACCTCAACATTTGTAAAAAGCAGATCTCCTTCACGAATAACACTTTTTATTACATTTGTTGCTGCAATTTCTCCGCGCCGCCCCGCACGCCGATTTCCAGGTTCAATATAGATGTTTGGAAACTGTAAGTTCTTTGCTATTAATAAAACAATTGTTAAAAAAATTGCAATCAGTACAACAAGAATAATTAAAAATTCCATAATATCACCGTTATTTATAAGGGTTTTTGTTTTTCCGTTCCATAGTAACCCAATAGCCGGCTTTTGTTTCAAATAAATCCGGCAAAAAATTGCACTTTTTACGCTGCCATGTATTATATTACAATTTTCCCCTGTTAATTTGCTATGGGTTAAAACTTACTATTAAGGCCTTATTGAATAACATATTTATAATGTTTTACAGGCCGGTGTTTAAATTAAAGTTAAGTACTGCCTTTGGGTTACCTTATACCGTTATTTTTCCGCTTTTATCCACACATCAATTGCAATATGCTTTTTCCTTGGTTCGGCGTGGTTAACAATTCCGTACGCACCGGTGGATTCAATATTTTTGATCAATTGCCGATTTGCCCACCTTGGAATATAACCCAGTTTATATCCACAGGCGTTAAGAACCAGTATGGCGTATTTATCGTATTGGTTTTCGGGTTCGGGCAAGAACATAACCTTATCACCAACGGAAATGTTTTTTACGGCAAATTCATTGGAATACTGCACGCCTGCAATATCTAATGAGCGTTCAAATAAATCACTTTCCTTCTTGGGTGTGGTTGTAGGTATTTGGGGATTTTCCTTTTCAATCAATTCGGATTGATTGTTTACTCCGAGGAGCTGCTCTAAAAGTGAAATTCTTTGATTCGCAGCATTCAGCTTTCCCTTTAAAGCAAAAACCTTTTGTACCCACCAGGATATATTTGTCCATTCGTTTTCGGCTTTTTTGCCGCAATCGTCGGCTTGCTCGTTGTCGGGCAATTCATCGGCTTCCTCATTATCGCTATCCGTTTCGCCATCATTTTCAGGGTAATTGCCGGTTTTATCGAACAGCGGTCTTCCGTATTTTTCAGAATTTAATTTTTCCATAAGATAGTTTACTTTTAACGGTTTTCCTATGGATTCAATTTCCTGTTTAAAAAAGTCATAAAGCTGTTTGTCGGCATATTGCACACCGTTTAGCTGTAAAGTCAGTAAAATATACTCTAATAATTTTTCTTTTGGAAATTCTTTTTTATCAAGATTTGGATTGTTCCACAGCGTACGATAAGTCAGCATTATTTTTTTTGTATCGTGTTGTTTATAAAGGTAGTATACATATTCATCATGATACCAGGAAATTCCGGATCTTGAAGAATCAAATTGCTTGCCTAAAACAACTTGCTCAAATTTGGGGTGTTCGTAAATATACTTTAAAATAACATCGTTTCCGGTATCGTTATCGCGGCCAATCATGCTGCTGATTATTACATCTGTACTAAAATCCCCCTTGCAAATCGCGTTTTGAAAATTACGAACAATCCAAACAAGAATTTGCAGCCCGGCCTCTTTATTACTGAAATACACTTTGTAAATAATATTGTTAAAATTTTCAACCACTTCATACTTTTTAAAGCTTTCAGATACTATTGGAAAATTATCGTATACGGCAGCGGCTATTCGCTCCCCTGTGTCATTTTCTTCCTCATAATCTTCCTCAAAATCGCGGCTTAATTTTTGGCTGGCTTCACAATCGGTGTTGTAAGAATAATCAGCCTCAGAAGTGTTTAAAAATTCCGTTTCATCACTTTCCGGTATATCGTCTATATCTGTATCCTCAATATCCCCGTCAAAATCAGTTTCAAAATCGTCATTTTCATTCTCGCAAAAATCATCGTTCTCCGGTTTGCCCTCGGTTTCAATATTGTGGTTTCGGTTAAACAATTAGTGTCCACCGGCGTTTCGGCGTTGTTTTCTCATGATGTGGTTATAATCGTATTCCTCGTTTAAATACTCGTCCATGCTAACTTTTCCGTCGCCGTTAAGGTCGGCAATTTTTCCGTAAAAAAGGCTAAAATCATCATCAAACATAAAAATTTTCCCTCCAATTATTGGTGGTCATTAAAGTAGTCTTCGGCATCGTAATAATCAAAAAAATCGTCATAGTGTTCGTCGTAAAAATCCTCGGCATTGTAGTAATCTTTGGCGTTGTACGGGTCTTTTCTTTTTTTATTTTTGCTTGAAGTTTTGCTGGAGGATTTATATTTTTTTGCAGGCTTACGATAAGAGAAACTTGAATAATTGGAATTGGAGCTGCTGTAAAAACTGTAGAATTTTGAAGAAGTACCGTAACCGCTTTGCCCCCCTGCAATTTGCTTAAGGGTAAAGCGGTTTGCGCGGCTTTAAAATTAGTTCGCTCAAAGGTTGTGTAGCTAAGGCCAAACCCAAAGGGAAATAGCGGGCCGTCGGGCAGGTCCTGGTAGCTGCGGCCGCGGCCGTAGTAGCTGTTGCAATCCCGCGCGGCGCAAAGGTGATTGTAGCAAATTGGAATCTGCCCCGTTGCCCGCGGCAATAACATTGGCAGCTTGCCACCGGGGTTTACCGCACCGTACAAAATATCGGCAACAGCGTTGCCGGCCCGGCTGCCGCTGTGCCAGGCGTACAAAACCGCGTCGCAAAACGGCAGCGAACTTCCATACAAAAAAGGAATGGTTGCATTTCTTGTCAATACAGCAATAGTTGGAATAATGCTCATAATCGTGATATGTAAATAATTCTGTCATAACGGACAAGAGCTTCAGCATAAGGTTTTGGTAAAGGGGTGGTGCTGTTTATATGAAAACTTATGCCCCGTTTAACCTAATTGTACACTACCCAAAAACCAAAGAGGGGTGGCAAGAACTGAACAAACGCGTTGCCGCCGTTCATGCCGATGCCGTTATAAACAGTGTTATGAATTTAAAATGCCCAAAAGAGCAAAAAGAACAGCTGTTAAAAGCTATTCTTAAAGACGCCAAGGAAAAGCTGAAAGCCCCCTCTTAAAACCGCCCTGCTTTGTTAGGGCGATTTTTTTATGTTGCACAGCCCCACAAAAGGTTTCGGGCGTTTTGTCAGCCAAGGCGCAACCGGTGCATCCCCGTGTAAATAATGTTAATGTCAACAAACACAATAATGTACGCGTTTTTTGCTACCGCCCAAACCGGCGGTTAAGCGTTTTAAACCGCCAGTTAAAAAATTTCTTATTTTGCTAAATGGCCACCCAGGTCGTCTACCTTTTTTTCGGCCAGCTTTACCTCGCCGGCGGCGCTTTGCAGCTTAATTTCCAGCACGGCGGGCTTTAAATGCTCTGCCTTGGCAAACAGCCGCACGGTTGGCAGATTTTTAACCAAAATGCCAACGGTAATTCGCCCGGCGTACATTTTGCGGTCGGTGCAGGTTACCGGCGTGTGGTCAAAATCGGCCGAGCCGGTGCCAATAACGGTGCCTCCCTCGTCAGTATCAAAACAAACAAACGGTTCGGCCGTTGGCACAGGCAGCCCGTTTTCATCGATGCAGTAGCAGGTAACCAGGGCAATATCCTGCCCGTTAGCAACCACAGGGCCGTTTTCCAGCCGCAGTTTTAAAGCGGCAGGACTGCCGGTTGTTGTTTGCTCATCTACCGCAACCGGCTTGCCGCCGCGGTAGCCAACAGCCTTTAAGGTGCCCGACTCGTAAATAACCGGCCATTCCCCGTGGCCAAATTTTTCTATTTTAGATTTGGCAATGCGCCGCCCGTTTAGCAGCAGCTCAATCTCCTCACAATTGGTGTAGGCCCAAACCTTAATTTCTTTGCCCTCCAGGCCGGTTAAGTTCCAATGCGGCAGCAAATGCACCATAGGCTCGCTGCACCAGTGCGATTGATTTTGGTAAAAGGCGTCTTTTTTTTGCAAAAACATATCCATGGCGCCGGAGACAGAGTTCAGCCGCGGCCAAACACACTCACCGCGGTGGTTAAACGCCGCCCACTGAAACCCGCCGCACAGCCAATCGCGCGAAGCAATGTACTTCCAGGTGCCCTCACGGCCATAGCACATTTCATCGGTGCAAATATCGTGGTCTCGCGCGTCAAACTGGCCACGGTTTGGGCGGTCACCAAAATAGCAGCCGTACGAGGTGCCAACCGCGCAATTTTCGCTGGAAAGAATAGCTTTTTGTGGGTACTTGCGGTGTACCCGATCCAGCTCCTTTAATCGGTAGTTTGCGGCAATCACATCAACATCATCTAATACCATAACCTGCTCAATGTAGGCAACTGCCGTTGTAACCGGGCGGTAGGGGTCGTGCTTTTTAAACTCGGCCAGCATGGCTTTTTGAATGCTTTTGCCTTGCGGCGTTGGGTGGTAATGCATTTCCTCATTGCCGGTAGACCACAAAATAATGCAGGGGTGGTTGCGGTCTCGCCGCACCGCCATTTTAATTTGCTCAAAGCTTTCTTCGCTGGATTCAAAATGCCGAACCTCCGAAAAAACCAAAAATCCGGCCTCGTCCAGCGCCTGCAGGGTGGCGGGGTCGTGCGGGTAATGGGCGGTGCGGTAGCCGTTGGCGCCCATTTGCTTTAACAGCTTTACCCGGTAACGGTAAATGTTATCCGGCACGGCCTTGCCTGTTAGTCCAAAATCCTGGTGCGCGCAAACACCCTTAATTTTAACCGGCCGGCCATTGAGCAAAAAGCCTTTTTGCGGGTGGAACTCTGCCGTGCGAAAGCCAAAGGCAGTTTGCACTTCGTCGCACAATGCGCCGTCGCGGTAAAGTTCGGTTTTAAGGGTGTAAAGCGTTGGCTGCTCTACATCCCAAAGCTCGGGGTTTTCCAGCGCCCCCGTTACCGCAAGCTGGGCACTGCCCCGTGCGGGCACCTGCTGCTCCGGCGTTTTAAGCTGCAGTGCGCAGCTGCCGTTTGGTGCAATAATTTTATGTACCGCCCAAACCCGGTGGGGCTCGTAATCGGTATTCAGTACATCGGCTGTAACGGGCACCTGCCAATTCTTTTCTGCCTTTTGCGGGGCAATAAAGGTGCCGTAAAGGTCTATGGCTACCGGGTTGGTTTTAATCAGCCAAACCTTGCGGTAAATGCCGCCGGCGTACCACCAGCCCTCTATTAACGAAAGGTCTACATACACCGCCAAAACATTTTCCTTGTCCCAAAAAACATGGTCGGTAATATCTACCTCAAACGGGGTAAAACCGCAAAAATTGTGCTTTAGCAGGCAGCCGTTTAAATAAACCGTTGCGTTACCGGTTACCCCCTCAAACAGCAGCGTAAGGCGCTTGCCGCAGTCGCTTTTTGGTAAGCTAAAGTGCTTGCGATACCAGGCGTTGTGGTAGTGAAAATAGCCCAGGGTGTTATTCTCGTTCTCGTTCGGTGTTTGGCCAATAATGTAATCGTGCGGAACCGAAACTTGAAACCAGCGCTCGGCGGTAATTTCGGTGCGGTTGGTGCCCGGGTCGGTGCCGTCGGCGTGCGCATAGGAGGCCGGGCCCCACTGAGCACGGTCGGCCTTGGCTACCCGGTAAATGGCGCTTTTGGTTTTGGGCAGCTCGTAGGGTGTTTCGTCCGGGTGGTACAGCCAGCCGTTTCGTAATTCCTCTATTTCTCTCATTCAATATCCTCTTTTCCGGGGTAGCTAACAACGCAAAATGTTTGGTACTGGTTTTTCATAACGCCTTTAAAAATTGCGCTAACTTTTGCGCTAAAACGGCGTGGCCGGCATTGTTTAAATGTAAGCCGTCTAAGGTGTATTTTTCTTTGTCCTCAAGGTTATTGGGGTCAATTCCTAAGTTTTCAAACAAATTTAATACGGGAATATTAAATTCCTTAGCACAATTTTCAATAATATTAATATATCCCGCCACCGGCATGGCGTCCGGCCCTTTACGCTTGTTTTTAGAGGGCTCTTTATCGCTGGTGCCCCAGCAATTGCAATGCGGCGGGGTTACAAAAACAACCGGCTTGCCCGGATACCACTTTTTAAGGCACTGCATTAAATGCCGCACAGCCCCGAAAAAAGTTTCTGGAGTTTCATCACCCAATGTGCCAACCGGCGCGTCGCCGTGCAAATAATCGTTAATGCCGCCAAACACAACAATAATATCTGCGTTTTTTTGCATTAAAGCGGCCCGGGCACAAAAGTATAAATCACGCTTGGGGTCTTCGGCCGTTGGGGTGTGCTGGTAGGCAATGCAGGTGCCGCCAAGGCCGTAATTGTTTGCCGCCTTTAA
>ERZ773155.933-NODE-933-length-25424-cov-6.221175_pt1 | contig 25424 bp, 20 predicted proteins | sample MGYA00511262_ERZ773155 | MGnify/ENA primary metagenome ERZ773155 (study PRJEB29015, sample SAMEA2737828) | human gut metagenome | biome: human gut; feature: human-associated habitat; material: faeces | place: China | collected 2012 ... | reverse complement strand
CAAGATAGCGGATGATCAACCCCACCTGTCGTGGCGTGAATATACGTTGCTCGGGGCGGTAGCCCGTCTCCCGCAGCTTATCGTACAACTCCGTGCATCGGATGATCCAACGGCGTAGACGGTTACAAGCTTGATGGGAGGCCAGCTCAGGGAAATAGGATGCCGCCAGTGCGGACTTTCTTAATGGTAAGGACATTTGATTTATGATTTATAGATTTGGGAGAATGAAACTTTCAAACTTTCAAACATTCGTCCCCCCCTCACACACACACGCCCGTGGGGTACGTTATATAGGGGTGTGAGGGAGGCCGGGATTACTTATGGGTGACACGGTCGCCGAAGCTGTACTCGCCCCGGCCGTTCTTCTCCAGCGTGCCTCGTTCCTGCATTCGCTTGAGACAGGTATCTAGGGTGGCGGTGGGGATGTTGTTCCTCTCTGCTTCCTCCAAGGCCTGTTGTCGGTTGAAAGAGAGTGGAAGGGCCGCGAAGAGGGCCTCTTGGGGCGTGGGCGTGCGAGAGCGTGGCACCTCGTCAGACGGAAGCAGGGAGAGTATGCCCGCCGAATGACGGTAGAGCGGCTCCACGAGCGAGAGGACAGCCTTAAAATCGTCATCATCGATACGTAACTCTAGGGAAGGAACGATACCGTCTCGTACGTTCTCCTCCGGGATCTCGGGGGCAGGCGAGAGACCGGGACAATTGAGAATTGAAAATTGAGAATCGAGAATGGCTTGTGGGATGAGGAGACTCTCCACCGATCGCAGGAAGGCCACCACGGAAGCGATCCGGCAGATATTGATGGCGATACGGGCCACGGAGCTTCGCATCGGATAACCGTAGGAAAGACCGGCGTGCCCGAATATGCGTGCGAAGCAGCTGTTGAATCGCTCCTTTTGCGTGTCGGAGAGATGGAATTGTATGACATTGACCCTCTCATGTAGGTAGTCCACGAGTTTCTTCCACTGTCTCCCCGAATCGGAGAAAAGGCTATCCATGTCCTCGTCGCCCTGCTCGAACTGATCCGCCCACTCGTCGATGGGTGGCATCCGGTAGAACAATTGGCGTGAGAACAGCCCGTTCTCGGTCGAGGGAATGAGTGGCCGTACCTGCGCTGGAGTGCCGCTTAACAAGACACTGAGGTAAGAGGCCGGGCACTCCCGGTATTCCCGGTTCGTGCGTCGGTTGAAGGCCAGCCGCTCGTGGTCGTGGCATTTACGCAAGGTATCGCTCCAGTGCCCGTGCTCGGTGCCGATGGCCGTGCTTACGGTATCGGCCTCGGTCTCGCAGATCAGCCCTATGCCGTCGGCCTCGATGAGGTTCTCCAGCACGCCGGTGCCGGAATTGTTACCGGCAATAAGGAACATCTTGAGGGGAGGCATCTCGGGCTCCGGCGTATCGGATTTTTTCTTGCCCAGCGAGTCCCAACGGCTCTTCTCCTCCCGGTAAGCTTTATGCCTCTGCCGGTAGTCCGCCATCATCGCCTCGTGTATCGGCTCGGCAAGCCGGCGTGTCCAAGCGAGGGCTCCCTTTCCCGAGGCGGGAGGGGCGACGATGAACGTTTGCAGGCAAGGGTAATAGAATTTTCGCCCGTACGATATCCGGATCGATTTGTTGAGTGTCGCTCCCAACACGGTGATAGCGCCCAGCAGGAGGATATCCCGTTGGGCGGGGGTATCGCCCCGGCCGATCATCCGCTTGAGGAAAGCGGGCCATGGATACTCCGGAAAGGCGGGCGGGACATTTTTCACTGGCGGTTCCTCGTGCGTACACGTGTGCGTGTGTGAGGGAGGCGTGAATGTTTGAAAGTTTGAAAGTTTCCCGGCCTCAGCCATGGATTTGTCCAGTTTCACGCCGGCTAGGTCCGCCAAGTGGAATACGGATCCCAAGCCATTCCGTCCATTGCCTCCTTTGAGGGCATGGTCGTATAACTTATCCGCCTCGGTAGAGACATATTTCTCCGACATCCGGCAGATACGATGAAAGAATGTCCGGCCGGCCTTTCCGCAATCGTTGGCGATGGCGAAGGCGATCGGCATATACTCTTGATAGGTGGGAGCGATGTTCGCCCCCTGTTTCTCGATGGCGGCAACGAGCCGCTCCAGATCTGATAATGGGTTCATGATGAATGAATAATGAATGGTGAATAATGATTTATAACTACCAACTGTCACTTGTCCTCTGTCAACAATTCCGGTCTCCTAGCCTCGCTGAGGGATCGTGGCAAAGGAAGCAAGCCCGTGAGAGGTCTGCGTTCGTGGCATCAGCTTTCAGCCCGTATTTCCACTCAAGGTATTCCCAAGCGAATCGTACCGCCTCGTCGAAAGACTCCTCTACGGTTTTCTTGATCGACAGGCGATAGGGTACGAGGAGCTTGATTCCCGTGGTACTGGGACTCACGAAGGAGAGATCGGGGCGTAGCCGCTCATCGGCGAAGAGCGTGTCCCTCCAACAGATCGCCTCTTCGGGTGAGGAGAGGTGATCGATGTCGATGACGAACTCGCCCGAGGGCACGAGCAAGTGATCTTCCTTGCGGTAGGAGAAGATACCGGCGGGCGTGACATAGGGTAGCAAACTCTGTTTCAGCCGCCTGAACCGTTTCTCGTCGCTCGATGCGGCACGTACCTGATCGGTACGCTCACGCAGCCACTCGCTGGTGGTGATATAGGCGTACAATTGACTGACACAGACGACCCCGTTCGGTACTTGATTGGTGATGGGGGCGTTGAAAAAGGAAAAGATAGACTCTTTCATGATCGGATAAAATAAATTGATTATTCGGTTACTGCCGGTAAAGGAACGCGTTCCTGCCCGTTCCCGGAATAGCGATGGACGGGACGGGTACGGAAACGGACGTATGGTGGATGAAATGAGGATAGAAATAAATATCCCCCGTGAAAAGGGTGATTATTGTTAACACTTAAATTAAAAACGGATATGACAGAAAATCAAGAGCGGGCGGAACAGGCACGTTCTGCCTTTACGGTCAATGGAGGTAACGTGCAGATCCTGCCCAATGCCACCATCGCTATCCAGAACATCCATTGGGGTGACGGGACGGTGACACGGACGGAACGCTGGATTACGCCCGCGGAATCGGGACTTCATGAGTCTCCGTCTCCTCCGATAAACTCTCCTGCCCCTCCGGTGACGGCTGAACCCTCCTCGTTGGCGTTGTTCATCCCGGACGAGGCGACCCGTCTTGTCTACGAGGCCCGCCTATGCGCCTGCCCGGACACGGTCACCCTTTGCCAAACGGTATTGACGGACCTTTACAACGAGATCCTAGCCGACTACTCGTCTCCCCTCAAGCTGGTCAAGAGCCGTGCCTTCATCAGCGCCCTTTTGCCTCACCTCACGTTCGTGAACGGGGCGAATGTACCGAGCATTCGGTATGGGATCAGGAAGTATGTGCTGGGGGAAGGAGGATAATTGAAAAAAAGAGCTATATTTGCATGAATAAGAACAAAAAGTGAAAAATATGTCCCGTTTGATTGTAAAAAATGTAGGACCCATAAAGTCCGTGGATATAGAACTGAAGAAGGTGAATATATTCATGGGTCCACAGAGTTGTGGCAAAAGTACATTGGCTAAAATTATCAGTTTTTGTACTTGGATGGAGAAAACAAATGCGTTTGAAGAGAAGATGGCATGGAAGGATGCCTATAAACGCTTACAATCTTATCATAAATTATCCGGTTCTTATTTTAATGAGGATTCCATGATCTATTATGCCGGCGATAACTTGACATATGCTTATAATTGGAATGAAGCCGAAGCGATACCGATCCCATATCGTGTTGAATATGAATCGGCACATTATAATGAGAAAGAGTTTTTCTTTTTCCCGATAGAAAAGAAAATCAATCCGAAGGTGATTTATATCCCGGCGGAACGAAATTTTGTCTCTGCCGTCCCCAATCTTCGTGACTATGCGGAAGATAATGATAATCTTCTGGATTTTATAAAGAATTGGTACGATGCCAAACGAAAATATCCTATTGACCATAAGATGGACATCTTGAATATGGGAATAGAATACTATTTAGGGGATGGAGATACGGACGTGTTGCAGATGCGGAACGGTAAAAAATTGATGTTGCGTACTGCATCCAGCGGATTGCAGTCTATCGTGCCATTGATCCTGTTGATCGATTGGCTTTCCAAGGGCATATATGAGGAAGAGAAACCTTATTCCTATGCGGAGGGAGAAAAGATCGTAAAACTGTTGGAAAAGCTGGACGGGGATAATCGGACATCAAAGGAAGTAGAGGAACTGAAAAGACGTTTAGCGGGCTTTATACAGGGAAAAGTATATACGCATACGCAGTTTGTGATAGAAGAACCCGAGCAAAATCTTTTCCCCGAGGCCCAGAGAGACCTTCTTTTCTATCTGTTAACCGCTATCAATCATGGAAGGAACCACCGTTTGGTGCTTACGACCCACAGCCCGTATATCCTCTATGCCTTGAATAACTGCTTGATGGCTTATAGGGTGAAAAGCGAGATGCCAGAAGAAGAGTATGAGGAATTGGATTGTAGAAATGCGGCGTTGAATCCGATAGATGTAGCGGTTTGGGAAATAGAGGATGGCAAGATGCGTTCGGATGGGAATAATCCTAACGGAACCATTCAGGATGCCTCCGGATTGATCCGGGCTAATTATTTCAATCGTATCATGCAAGGAATCATGAAGGATTTTAATAATATGCTTAATTATTATGAGGAGGGATGAGAGACGTATTCCCACATATAGAGAATCATAATTCGGATATTTATATAGCTGACTATACGGAGTATTCTAAGACACACGATACTTCTGTTTCTGGTGTGAAAATATTGGCAAATAAACCGGGGGAACTGGAAGTATTTCATTTGAAAAATAAAAAGGGTATTTCTATTGATGCTGTCAATTTTGAAGAGAACCAATCTGTGCTGAAAGACGAGCAGGGCAAGGTGGTAAAGCAATGTGAATGTATGTGTGCGTCTTCAGGAGCCAAAAACAAGGGATGGTTATTCTTACTCGAACTAAAATATTGCTTAGATAAAAATATAGCCTCGAATGCCGGTAATGCTTTGAGGCAATTGGAAAAAACATTCTTGTTCTTGAGAGACGAGAAAAAAATCATAAATCGCCAGTGTCATCGTGTTTACTGGATTATTTCTATCCCAGACCATAGCAGTAAAGCACCTTTTGAAGCCTTTGTCCTAGATCAAGACAAGAAACTGAAGTACAAGCAAGACTTTGATGTTATCATTTTCGGGGAAAATGAGGTTGAGGTGCTTAATGAGGGGTATTTAAGGGTAACTAAGGCTTAAAGGGGAATATATTTAGATGATATTAAATATCTATGTTCGTAACTATTTGAAAAATAGTTGGGACGCTTTTTGGTGATTTACTCATCAGTGCCCTCCTACCTTACCTCACGTTCGTGAACGGGGTGAATGTATCGGGTATTCGGTATGGGATAAGGAAGTATGTGCTGGGGGAAGGGTGAGGCGCAAGGGCTTCTCTCTCTTCCATTTGAAAAGCGAATTGGAAGAACTGCTGGGAAGTCCGGTGGATATCATTCGTCTTAGAGACAGGATGAATGAGTTGCTTCGTAGACGTATCGAGAGGGAGGAAATCTCATTGTCCATCATTATTTTGATATTGACGCAAGCGTGATACTTTATAGCCTTCAAAAGGAAGTCCCGGATTTGTACTCTACTATTTGTATTATGCTGAGTGATTTGTCTCAGTAATCTATCTCTATAAATATAGCTTAAACTCATTTTAAATCTAGATATTCGATGTGTCTGTCCCGCTGGTGTATCGGCGGGGTAAGCGTATCTTATGTACTCATTTTTATGTCAGCTACGTCAGAGAATAATAAGCGGATAGCGAAAAACACGCTATTCCTCTACATGCGAATGCTCCTAATCATGGGGGTGACGCTGTACACCAGCCGGATCGTGCTACAGGTATTGGGGGTAGAGGATTTCGGGATTTATAATGTGGTGGGGGGGGTTGTTTCCATTATAAGTTTTTTTATCTCTAGCTTATCCAATGTGTCTCAGCGTTATATGAATATAGGACTAGGTAAGCAAAATCTTCAAGAGGTAGAACATGCTTTTAGGCAGAGTTTTACTTTGATGTGGCTGTTGTCTACAATGTTGCTATTGTTCGGAGAGACATTTGGATTGTGGTTTGTTTACAATAAGTTGGTAATACCTCCGGATCGGATGGTTGCGGCACTTTGGGTATATCAGTTTTCGTTGGTCTCAGTTCTTTCCGCAATGAATCAAGTCCCGTTGATGGGAGCGATTGTGGCGCATGAGAAGATGAATATGTATGCGTATTTAGGTCTGTTTGAAGCTTTCGCTCGATTATTGATTGCGTATTTATTAAAGATCTCCGCAACTTTTGATTCTTTGATCCTCTACGGAATGTTGACTGCTTTAGTTTCTGTTATTACTTGGCTATTTTATGCGGTTTATTGTGTTCGGTCTTTTTCTGAATGTAAATTGCGTTTTTATTGGGATCTTTTTTTGGTGAAGGATATGTCACGATTTATTGGTCAAAATTTATTCGGCTGTTTTGCTTGGTCGGCAGGTGTCCAAGGAACGAATATCCTTTTGAACCTTTTCTTTGGCCCTACGGTCAATGCGGCACGAGCTGTATCTGTACAGGTGAGTGCCGTGGTAACACGCTTTACCGAGAATATAATGACGGCGGTTAAGCCTCAAATTATAAAGTCATATGCGTCAGGCGATCGAGAATACATGATAGTTCTTATAAAGAAAAGCTCAAAATACGCTTATTTCTTGGCGGCTCTATTTGCGATTCCAGTAATAATAGAGATAGAGTTCATATTGGAGGTATGGCTGGGGCAGGTACCGGAACATACGGTTGCCTTTACTCGTTTGGTTTTGTGTGAATCGTTAATAGGAGTTTTCATACCACCCCTTTGGATAGCGGCGAACGCCACGGGACGCATCAAGAACAATCAGGTGTACGGGCGAATGTTTACGTTGGCTATTTTGCCTATTAGTTATTTGCTTTTGAAAGTACAGCAGGATCCGATGATACCTTTTTTTGTGGCGGTCGTTGCGAATATAGGTTATTGGTTCTATTGTCTATATGATATACATGTTCAGATACGATTGGATATAAGATGTTATTTGAAAGAGGTGGTTATGCCTGGATTTTACCTGTCCTTGATTTTATGTTCTGTGGGCTTTATTCAAAGCTGGATGATTCCGGAAGATACTTTCGCACGTTTTTTATTAGTGTTCGCAAGCATGTTGATCGTGGGTGTATGTGTCGTTTATAGACTTTTGAGTGTAGGAGAGCGGGCCGTATTACAAGGATATATTCAAAGGGTATATACCAAATTAAAAAAATAGTGTAGCGATTGGAATAATAGCAGTTGCTTAGATACCAGCTTACGTTTTTGTTTATGAAATTGTAACTAATATTTCAAGTAAATATGATACCAAAGAAAATTCATTATTGTTGGTTCGGAGGCAATCCGTTGCCTCCTTTGGCGGTGAAGTGCATAGAATCGTGGAAGAAATTTCTTTCGGACTATGAGATAAAGGAGTGGAACGAGAGTAATTTCGATCTGAATTATAACGACTATGTCCGTGAGGCATATGAGGCTAAAAAATGGGCGTTCATAACGGATGTGGTTCGTTTGTATGCGATGGTTACGGAGGGAGGAATCTATATGGATACGGATGTAGAGGTGTTGAAACCTCTGGATAGTTTACTCTCCTACGAGGCTGTGTCTGGATTCGAGTCCGAGACTCGAATCCAGACAGGCTTGATGGCCTGTCGGGAGGGTCAGCCCCTCTTCGAGGAGCTGCTCCATGAGTATGACGGGATTCATTTTAAACTTCCGGATGGAAGTTTGGATATGACTACAAATGTAACTCGAATCACGAATACTTGTTTGAAATATGGTTTTGTTCCCAATAACCAGAAGCAGACAATCAAGGGCTTTACGTTGTTGCCTCAGGATTATTTATGCCCGAAACTAAAAGAAGGCCGAGGTTTAATGCTGACAGAAAATACGCTTACTATTCATCATTTCGCGGGAAGTTGGATTGGAGGAACACATAAAATGAAACGAAATGTCGCTCATCTATTGGGCGGTCGACTCACTCGTTTGATTATTAAAGTAAAGCGTTTTTTGATGCGTAAGTTATAGTTGAGAATGATGCATAGTGCGAATAAATTATCAATTAATAAATATGATTGGTATATTATATTGATAATAGGCTCACTAGCTTTTGGAAAGATAGGAGGAGCTTTTCAAGTTATACGATTGATATCAATATTTCTTTTGCCATTTAATATTTATGCAGCTATTTTAGGAAGGGAGAGATTTTATTTTAAGAATGCAAGTTTATTTGCTTTTTGCTTCTTTCTCTATGGACTTATATCATTAACATGGTCTGTTGATTATTTTAATGCGAAGATAGAGTTAGTTTATATTTTTCTCTCGATAAATATTATCTATTCATTGACTCGTTTCGCTAAAAGAGCAAATCGCACAATAGAATCGCTTATTGGAGGTTGGTCTCTTTTTATGTTGCTGACATTGCCTATTGCCATATGGGAACTAACAACCTCAAATCATCTATATACATTGGATCATTTGTCGTCACGTGTTGAGAGTGGCCGTTTGTTAAATGGGGTTATTGAGAAATTCGCTGGGGCTACATTTGGAAATCCGAATGAATATAATACGGTAATATCCTTTATGCTTCCATATTTATTTTTGAATGTCCTTTTGTGTGAGAATAATAAACAATATTTGTTTTCTGTTGGATTATTATTGCTAACGATAGTAGTGCCCGTTATTAATTCTTCAAGAGGTTCTATTTTAGCTATTTGTATAGACGCTATAATCTTCTTGTATTTTTATTATAAAAGATATGGTAGACGTAATAAAGGTCTTATATATGGTACTTTATGTCTTGTCGTTTCCATTGCTATTTTATATGGTAATATATTGTTTGATCAATTGATTAAAAGAAGTGAGGTCGTCAATGCGTTAGAGGATGATGGACGGATGAATATGGTTTATAGAGGACTGGATTTGTTTATGGATTCTAACTTTTGGGGGATTGGTCCTATGGGATATTCATCTACATTCTTAACTGGTCCTCATAATCTGTTTGCGGAATTCTTAATTGAGTATGGTATATATCTCTTCTTATTTGCCTGTTTTGTGTTAGGCTCGATTTTATATCGATTGTATAAGCTGACACAGGGTACTTTTATTGTTTATGTACCAATTTGTTTTGTTTGTACGTTCCCATTTATTTCTGTTATAAATTCGGATTATTTGGGGAATGCATTTCTTTGGGTTGCAATAGGATCATTGTATGTGATGTGTATAGGTGCTATGAAAAGGATAGCTATGCACTAAGTAGCATGAGAAATATATTAAATATAAGCCATTCAGTAAAAGCTCAATGGATAAAAAAGAAAATCAAATAATGAATTTAACAAACAAAGAAACACTTTCTTGTAAGAAGCGAATAATATTCTTAGGAGGAGTAGGTAAGGGGAAACAATTTGGTGGAGAATTGACTAAGAATAAGGAAATAATACGCAGACTGAGAGAACTTGGAGCTCAAGTCACGGTTCTTGATTCTTTTGGCTGTAGTCGCAATAAGTTTAAGTTGATTAAACTCTTACTTCGATTTTGGGGTAATGTATTGACTCATCCTAAAGCCACTTTCATCTTCTCGACCTCTTTCGGTAACATTTATCCCTTGATGAGATTATTAAGATTTTACCCTGTCAAACTGCATATGGTTTATTGGGTGATTGGCGGAAACTTGGTGGAACGTATCCAAGCAGGAATATATGCCGAGAAATACTTGAAAATGATGAATCTCTATATTGTAGAGGGTAAAAAAATAAAACATGGTATGGAACTGTTGGGGTATAAGAATGTGCTTTATCTACCCAATTTCAAAACAATAGGAACGTTGCCAATAGCACAGAAATATAGGGATGGACGAATCCATTTTTTATTTCTTTCTCGTATTACGCCTGATAAGGGTTGCAGATATATTATGCAGAGTATACGGAAACTTAATTCAGAAGGTTTGTCTGCTAAGTTTACGGTAGATTTTTATGGTCGTTTGGATGAAGAGTACCGTGAAGAATTTGATACAGACTGCAAAGAACTTCCAAATGTGTCTTATCTGGGTAGTATTAATTTGAAGGAAGAGAAGAATTATACGGTTATAGCCCGTTATCATTATATGTTATTTCCCACTTATTGGTTGGGCGAAGGGTTTCCTGGGGTGGTAATAGATGCTTACAAAGCAGGTTTACCCCTATTAGCTTCCGACTGGAATCTCAACCCTGAGTTTATAGAGCATGGACATACCGGATTTATATATCCTACTCATTCTGTAGATGGACTTGTAGAGGTGATGAAACGAGCGGTGGTGGGCATTGCGAATTATAACGAGTTGGTTCATAATTGTCAAGAGGCAGTTTATCGGTATGATACTAATAATGTTGTGGATATTAAAGTGTTGAATATAATTGGTTTATCGTTGCATGGAGGCTCTCTCATTCGTGAATTACTAAAGAAGAGCAAATGGGTTTATTTCTCACGTTATAAATGGGTGGATACAGACTATAAGGTGAATCTTAAACGTATGAAAGTTTCCACCTTAAAAAGTAAGCAGCAAATCAAGCTGGAGATGAAAATGGTGGCTGATTACTGGAAATGCGATCCTGCTCATTATGTGCGTTATGGGCTGTTTAATAAGTTGTTAAGTCAAGAGGAGTTGCTGGATTATATTCCCGCATATTATTATTACAATTTTTATTTGTCTCCTCAGCTTAAAGAGGTGAATCGAAAGATCTATGATGATAAACTTCAACTATATTATCTTTTCCAACGGCATCATATTGCCACTCCCGAGGTGTTAGCAGTGGTACATCATGGGAGGCTTTGCGAACCTGAAGGCCTGAAAACGTGTGACACTCTGCTTCAGAAGTCATTTAGGGATGGAGAACGTCTCTTTTTCAAGCCAGTTAATGGCCAGGGTGGAACCGGTATCAAGGTATTCAAAAAGGGGCGTGATGGTAAGTTGAGTGCTTTCATCTCTCGACTTGATCATAAGACTCAATATGTGGTACAAGCAGGTATAGAGCAGCGTGCGGATATAGCCAAGATTAATGATTCTTCTGTTAACACGCTTCGGATGATTACTCAGTTCTACGAAGGAAAGCCTCACCTTTGTGCTTGTGTGATGCGTATAGGGCGCAATGGCAGGGAGGTGGATAATAGTCACCAAGGAGGAATGTCGATAGAAATAGATGTAAAAACTGGAGCTTTTTCTCCTCTAGCTACTGCCGAGCATGGTGGAGGAACTTATCCTGCACACCCAGATTCAGGTTTTATATTTAAAGGGAAAACAATTGAGGGTTGGAAGGAAATAAGAAGTACCGTATTGGCTTATGCTGATGAGTTCCCTTGTTTGAGGGAGATAGGCTGGGATATCGCTTTAACCAAGAGTGGTATTCAAGCTATAGAGATGAATTTAGGCTTCGGCTTAGCACATTTGCAAGTGACATGTGGCGGTATGCGTAGGAAATTGAATCTGAGTCCAGATTACACTACAATGAATTAGAACAAATATAAAGAATCGATGAATTTAAAAAAGTACCTAATGGAGAGTTGCAAATATATGCTTCGTAGCTATCCTATTATTCGTCCTTATATAAAAGAGGTGAATGCGCTGTTTTCCATGTCTCCAGAGGAGTTACGTAAGCGTAATGAGCGGCGCTTTTTGGAAATTTTCCAAAGGGCATATGATAAATCTCCTTTTTACCACAAATTGTATACAGAGGCTGGTATCAAGAAAGAAGATATTAAGTGCTTAGATGATATAAAAAAACTACCTGTTATTACTAAAGACATGGTAAGATCGCATGCGGATGAGATGCTAACTGTACCTCGTTGGAAAGTGATAGTTGCTAATACCAGTGGAACCACAGGAACTCCACTTAGGGTTTATGAAGACTGGAGTTCTATATGGCGTAATCAGGCGTATGCTTATGTAACAAGGAAAAGAGAAGGATTTACATACGGACAACCTTTAGTCTCATTAAGAGGGAATTTGGACAAAAGAGACATGATGTTGAAAGTCCACGCAAGTAACACGTTGTTTTTTTCTAGTTACAATATTAACCCAGAGAGAATACATTATTATTATGATCATATATTAGCTCATAAACCAGTTGCGATTGAAGGCTATCCCAGCTCTCTCTACACTTTAGCATTGATGCTTCGTGATGCTGGATTGGAATTGTATATACCTGTTGCCTTTACATCAAGCGAGACTCTTCTTGATTACCAGCGTGAATTGATAGAGGAGCTGTTGCATACACAAATATATGATCGCTATGGAATGACAGAGAGAACTATCTATTTGGTGGAATCTGATGACCACAAAGGCTATTACGAAGCTCCAGGATATAGTATCAATGAATATTTGGAGGATGGAGAGATTTGTACATCCCTCATAAATGAGTCCTTTCCCATGATTCGCTATAGATCGAATGACATCATTGAATTGTATGATGAAAAGGAAATAAAGAGGAATAAATTTGCTATTCATCGCATTAAACGTATTCTCGGTCGTATAGACGATTATCTTGTGGGTAAGCATGGAGAAATATGTCAAAGATTGAACCAGATAGCTAAGAAAGCACATCATTGTAAAGCGATGCAGATGATACAAACAGAGAAGGGAAAGGTTTCTATATACATTGTACCTGACGGTGTTTTTTCGGATGAAGACAAAACTCTTTTTGTTCGAGCCTTTGAGGAATTGGTTGGAGTGGGCACATTCGATTATAGTATCTCTTTAGTGCATGATATCAAAGACCTGACTTATACGGCCAGAGGAAAATTCAAGATGGTAATAAATCAAATTGATCAATATAATGAACATCAAGTTTTACGTAAAGCGTACATTGAAAAAAATTATGCCTTCGCAGATGCGGGTAAATTTAAGAAAGAGACAAAGGCATTTTAGGCAAATATTGAATGGACAACAGCCTAAGACTTCGTTAGAGGATTTCCGCAAATTGCTTGTGGATAATTTGGGTATAAGGGAGGGAGATAATTTAATTGTCTCATCTAGCTTTGGTAATTTAAATGCTGCTTTTTCCCCCCGTGAAGCTATAGAGGTGCTTCAATCAATAGTTACAAAGAAAGGACTAATAATGATGCCTTATTACCCCCCTATGAATTCTGATGAATGGGTACAAAAAGATGAAATATTTGATATGGCTCTAACTAAGTCGGGAATGGGAGTACTCACTAATATATTTGCGTCTATGGATGGCGTGTTTAAGAGCTTACATCCAACGAAGGCAGTATGTGCGTGGGGAGGAATAGCACAAGCTATTGTAAGTAATCATGATAAATCTAAAACCCCGTTTTATTGGGATTCTCCTTATGGTAGATTATTATTAAGTGGCCGATCTAAATCTTTGTGTCTTGGATTGAAGAATCTCCCAATAATCCATACGTTTGAGGATGTCTTTTCTGAGCCATTTGATTTTTACTATTACAAGGAAAAGAGAAAACTGAAAGTAAGGCTGGTGAACCGTGATGTTATAGAAGTGTCTACCTATATACATGATCCTTATATAATAGATCATTGTATCCCCGGAGGGGATTATGTAAAAGATATTGCGCCGTCAACTTATAAACAGTTTCCTTTTGGTTTAAAATTTGTAGTCCTTGTAGACCATCAGTCCTTATTCGCTACGGTGAAAAAAGAGTTCCAGCAAGGAAACAGTCGCTACCGACATTAGGAAAAAACAAGCTTTTTATGCTTACCCATAGTAATAGGCATTTATAGATGAAGATAGATGCTTATTGAAAAAATAAAGTGATGAAAACATTATTGTTTACTTTGGATTATGAACTGTATGGCAATGGTAGTGGAGATGTGTTTAAGCATATCATAGAGCCAACAGACAAAATACTTGGTATAGTAGAAAAATATAACGCTAAACTCACCATCTTTTTTGAAGTGATCGAATATTGGAAACTAAAAGAGGAGTGGGAAAGTGGAAATCGAATGGGATATGATCGTAATCCTATAGAAGCGATGGAGCGGCAATTAAAGCGAGCTTTTGAATACGGACATGATATTCAACTACATTTGCATCCACAATGGGTAGATGCTTTTTGGACAGAAAATGGTTGGAAGGTAAATTTGGAAAAATGGAGGTTGGGTGATTATGAAGGAACGGGTGAAAATTCATTATTGTGTTTACTGCAAAGAGGGAAAGAAACTATAGAAAAATTACTGGGGAATGGATATAATTGCGAGGTATTGCGGGCTGGTGGCTATAATGCGCAGCCATCAGATGAATTGTCTAGCGCTATGAGGTTGGCTGGCTTAAGAGCTGATTCTTCAATATATCCGGGGGGAAAGGAGAATGGATTTTTATCGAAATATGATTATACCGGCGTAAAAGGGGATGTGGGTATGTGGTATTGTGGAAATAATCTGGAAACATCGTCAAATATAAAATCAGATTTGATTGAATTACCCATTGTTGCATTTCCTATTTTACGCTTACAAAAATATCTATCTTTAGATCGAGTAAAATCACTTTTAAGAAACCGTAAATCTGCCAAAGACGCATTTGATGCGAAAATTCCTAAAGGTAGAGGAGGACATATTAGCAGATTGCTATATTTCTTTCAAAAAGAAGCGCAGACTTGGGACTATTGTCTTTTTACTAAAGGAATGCATCGAAAATTTTTGAAAACCATAGAAAATCAAAATGATAGAAGTTTATTTGTCTTGGTTGGACATCCAAAGAGCTTTGTGTCTTCTAAAGGACTTGAGTTCCTTTTGAAAAGGAAGCCTTCCAGATTCCAATATATAACTATTTCGGAATATTTAAAATCTTTATAATATATGCTTAACGCTATTTTCTTTTTCCGTATATCACGGTGGCTATATCTACATCATGTGCCATTTTTACCAAAGTTGATTACACTGATTATCTTCTTAATTTACAATAGTAAAGTCCCTTATCAGGCGGAAATTGGAAAGGGAACGAGACTAGGTTATGGAGGTGTTGGAGTGGTTATTCATTCAAAAGCTAAAATAGGATCGTATTGTTCTATAGGACAGCAAGTTACAATAGGGTGGGTAATTCGAGGTATCCCGGTTTGCCAATAATAGGTAATCATGTACGTATTCATAAAGGTGCTATTGTGTTTGGTGGTATAACGGTTGGTGATAATGCTGAAATTGGGGCTAATGCGGTGGTAAATAAACCTGTTCCCAAAAATGCGGTTGTTGCAGGAATACCGGCTAAGATTATCAAAATAAGAGATGATGAATCGAATAGTAGATAGTTTTAAATGCTTGAAGCATTATTGTGAATCAGAGCACTTCAAAGGTTGGGATCCATATGATGGATTGAATTCTAAGCTGTTTCAAGCTCTCCCTTTCTTGAAAAGATCGGCTATTTGCCGATTGGTGGTAATTCAAGGTTTTAAGCGTTGTCCCATTAACTTGAGGCGTATAGCGCTTGTTCCGAAAGAGTATAATGCGAAAGGTATTGGCTTGTTCTTATCAGGTTATTGCAATTTGTATAAAACTGTGCGGAAACATCCGGAATGGGAATCTATATGGGGTACGGCTGAACAGGTGAAAGAACAGATCATTGCGCTGGCCGATTTATTGATATCCTTGCGCTCGAAAGGTAATTATAGTGGTGCTTGTTGGGGATATAACTTTGATTGGCAGGCACGGCGATTGTTTCTTTTCCCTAAGAGTACTCCAACTGTAGTGGCTACTAACTTTTGTGCTACAGCTTTGATGGAGGCTTATGAGATAACGGGAGATGAACGATATTTAAAGATTGCCTTGTCTGCTGCCGATTTCGTGATAAAGGATTTACATCGTACTCTTTATAAAGATGGATTTTTGTTTTCGTATAGTCCGCTGAAAGGTAATGATACGGTGTTCAATGCTTCTTTGTTGGGATCGAGATTGTTGAGTTATTGTTATCATTATACACGTAATAATACGTATCGTGATTTGGCTGGGCAAAGTATAAAAGCGTGTTGTGCCGGACAACGGCAGGATGGAGCATGGGTGTACGGAATGTTACCGGTTCAGAATTGGGTGGATAGTTTTCATACGGGTTATAATTTGGATGCGCTTATCGCTTATCAAGAATTGACCGGAGATAGGCAGTATAATACCTATATAGAAAAGGGATTTGATTACTATATCCGTCATTTTTTTGAGCCGGATGGAACTCCAAAGTATTTTGATGACAAAATGTATCCGATAGATATTCATTGTCCGGGACAGTTGTTTGTGACTTTAGCACGGTTACATAAATATGATGAATATGCGAGTCTAGCAGAAAGCGTGTTAAACTGGACTATTTTGAAGATGCAGGATAAGAAAGGATATTTTTATTATCAACTGAAACCCAGTTTCAGTTCCAAAATTTCATATATGCGATGGAGTAACGCTTTTATGTTTAATGCAATGTCACATTATTTGATGGAAAGTGAATGTATATGAAAAGGAGATTTTTTATTGCTGTAATAGACTACTAAAACCTTACCGATCGAATTTTTACAATCAAAAACATATATGGAAAGAGTTTCTTTGAACGGGGTGAAGGTATATCCTTTTACTTCGCATGAGGAATTGTTGGCTTTTGTGAGTCGGCACAAGGGGATATTGGTGGCTATCAATGCGGAAAAGATTTTGCATGCTACGGATCAGACCCGTTCTATCATCAACCGAAATATAGGCTATTGTGATGGTTTTGGAGCGGTCATGGCGTTGAAAAAGAAAGGGCATAAGGAAGTGATCAAGATTCCGGGGTGCGAGTTGTGGTTGCGTATCATCAATATGACCTATCAACAAGGAAAGAGTTATTACTTGGTTGGTGGAAAACAAGAAGTAATCGAACGGACCGTAAAAAAGCTAAAAGAGGATTATCCCGGTATACGGATTGCCAACTTCCGAAATGGCTATATTAAAACAGAGGAAGAGCGAAAAAATTTATTGGAAGATATCGTGACAAAACGGCCGGATGTGGTTTTTGTGGCGATGGGCTCCCCAAAACAGGAATTGCTAATGGAAGAGATGGCCGAACGACATAAAGCTGTCTATCAAGGTCTAGGTGGTAGCTTTGATGTATATACCGGTAACGTGAAACGTGCCCCGCAATGGTGGGTACGACATAATTTGGAATGGGCCTATCGTTTGGTGAAGGAACCGGTTCGAATTAAAAGACAAATACATTTAGTGAGGTTCTTGCTTCGGGTGAAATTAGGACTGATTTAATTTATATCTCCGTTTTCTTATTCTAAATCAATATAACATAATAACATAATTTTTATGAAAGCATGTTTCATGGGTTTGGGCTATATTGGCCTGCCCACGGCTATTATTGCCGCAAAGCACGGGGTGGAGATCGCCGGGGTGGATATCAACGCCCAGGTGGTGGAGGTTACCAACCAAGGGAAATTGCATATCATCGAGCCGGGTATGGAGGAGATGTTGCGGGAGGTGCTGGCCTCCGGACATTTCAAGGCTTACACCGAGCCTCGGGTGAGCGACGCTTATTTCATGGTGGTACCCACTCCCTTCAAGGGGGATCATGAGCCGGACGTATCGTTCGTGGAGTCGGCTACCCGTATGGTGCTTCCTTTGTTGAAGGAGGGGGATTTGTACGTGATCGAGTCTACCTCGCCGGTGGGGACGACCGAACGGATGGCTAGGTTGATTTTCTCGGAACGGCCGGAGCTGGAGGGCAAGATCTATATCGCTTATTGCCCGGAGCGGGTGCTTCCGGGTAACGTGATCTATGAGTTGGTGCATAACGACCGGGTTATCGGCGGCATGGACGAGGCCTCTACCCGCAAGGCGATGGAGTTCTACGGCCAGTTCGTGAAGGGTACGCTTCACCCAACGAATAGCAAGACGGCCGAGATATGTAAATTGACCGAGAACTCAAGCCGGGACGTGCAGATCGCTTTCGCCAATGAGCTGTCGTTTATCTGCGATAAAGCGGGAATCAATGTGTGGGAGCTGATCGATTTGGCGAACAGGCATCCCCGTGTGAATATCTTACAGCCGGGTTGTGGTGTTGGTGGTCATTGCATAGCGGTGGACCCTTATTTCATCACGGCGGAGTTTCCGATGGAGAGCCGTATGATCTCGACGGCTCGTGAGACGAATAATTACAAGGCTTTTTGGTGCGCTGAGAAAGTGAGGAACGCCATGCTACGGTTTGAGCTGAAGCGTGGGCGTAAGCCGGCGGTGGCAATGATGGGCTTGGCTTTCAAGCCTGATATCGATGACTTGCGCGAGTCTCCGGCCAAGGGAATAACGACGAAGGTGTTGCAATCGTGCAACAACGCTGACATCATGGTGGTGGAGCCGAACGTTTCGGAGCATAAGTTGTTTAAGTTGACCCCTTATAAGGAGGCCTATGAGAAAGCCGATATCGTGGTTTTCTTGGTGAATCATAGGGAGTTTGCGGGGTTGAATTATCGGGATGACGTGGAGGTGCTGGACTTTTGCGGGACATTCAAGAAATAATCGTTCGCTAAATAGAAGAATACGCTGTAATGAGGAAAATAATGTTAGTCTTCGGGACCCGTCCCGAGGCGATCAAGATGGCTCCGCTGGTGAAGGAGTTCCAGAAACATCCGGAGTCGTTCGAGACCATCGTATGCGTTACCGGACAGCATCGGGAGATGTTGGATCAAGTGTTAAAATTGTTTGAGATCACGCCGGATTATGATTTGAATATCATGAGGCAGGGTCAGGACTTATATGACGTGACCGCCCGTGTCCTTACCGGTATGCGTGACGTGTTGCGTGAGGCGACACCCGATGTCGTGCTGGTGCATGGGGATACCACCACGAGCACGGCGGCCGCCTTGGCCGCTTTCTACCAACAGATACCTGTAGGTCATATAGAGGCCGGCCTTCGTACCCACAATATCTATAGCCCGTGGCCGGAGGAGATGAACCGGCAGGTCACGGGGCGTATCGCCACGTATAATTTCGCACCCACGCGGTTGAGCAAGCAGAACTTGATGCGAGAGGACGTGAATCCGGACTCAATCTTGGTTACCGGCAATACGGTGATAGACGCCTTACGGCAAGTGGTGACTAAGATAAAGACGGACGCTGAGCTGGACAAGGAGCTGGAAGGCGTGCTTTTACGTTCTGGGTATGACGTGAACCGTCTGGTTGAGGGAAAGAGATTGGTGTTGATCACGGGTCATCGCCGGGAGAACTTCGGTGATGGATTCATCCATATGTGTACCGCTATCAAGGACTTGACCCGGAAGTATCCGGAGGTGGATTTTGTCTATCCTATGCACTTGAATCCCAATGTGCGCAAGCCGATTCACGAGGTATTCGGCGAGGATCTTTCTCATTTGGAGAATATGTTCTTCATTGAGCCATTGGAATATCTGTCGTTTGTCTATCTGATGGAGAAATCAACGATAGTGCTGACCGATAGCGGCGGTATTCAAGAGGAGGCTCCCGGCTTGGGCAAGCCCGTGTTGGTGATGCGTGATACGACCGAGCGTCCGGAGGCTCTCGCGGCAGGTACGGTGAAACTGGTCGGTACGGACTATGACAAGATCGTGAGCGAGGTCTCGGCGTTGCTTGATGATACGGCTTATTACGATGCGATGAGCAAGGCGGTCAATCCCTATGGCGATGGATTGGCTTGCGGAAGGATCGTGGAATTTTTGAACCGGAAGGAATGAGGGTCTTGATCGTTTCTCCCTCTTATCTTCCAGAGATCGGTGCGGCACCCTCACGCATTACAAACATGGCGGAGGGACTGTCTGGCTTAGGGATAAAGGTGGATGTGTTGACTTGCTTACCCAATTATCCCAAGGGACGTATCTTTGATGGATATAGGGGGGCTTTTTCCAAGACAGAGGATGTAAACGGGATAACGGTCTTCAGGTACTGGACGTATGCCTCGATCTCGAGGAGACCGTTGGTCCGTCTTGCCAGTATGTGCGCTTTCGCCACGACCCTTTGGTGTTTCGCTCTCAAGCGTAAGCGTATAAAATCTTATGATAAGGTGATCATCCAGACCCCTCCTGTTTTGGCGGCGGCCTCGGCCATGTTGCTTTTTCGTTGTTGCTACCGGAAAAAGGTGGTACTGAACGTCTCAGACCTTTGGCCATTGTCGGCCGTGGAGCTGGGGGCCATGAAAGAGGGGGGCGTTTATCATGGGGTGATGGGGCGTATCGAGCGGTTCCTTTATCGTAAGGCCACGGCCTGTCAAGGGCAGAGTAAGGAGATCGTGGATTATATAAAACGGTATGAGCCGGGCAAGGCCTCGTTCTTGTATCGGAATTTGCAGCATCGTTTTGTTTTACCGAATCAACCCCCTTCTTCTCGAAAGCCTTTCAGGATCGTCTATGCCGGTTTGCTGGGCGTGGCGCAGAATATATTGGAGTTGATAGAGCGTATCGATTTTAAAGGGATGGGAGCGGAGCTTCATTTATTTGGAGGGGGCAATCAAGCCTTGGAGATAGAGGATTATGTGAGGACACATGATAAAGGGGTCTTTTATCATGGCTCTCTGCCCAAGGAACGGATGCGTGAGGAGCTTACACGTTACCATGCCTCCATTATCCCCTTGACGGTTCGTATAAGGGGGGCGGTACCTTCTAAATTATTTGATTTGCTGCCGTTAGGCGTTCCTATCTTGTTTTGTGGAGGCGGCGAGGGCGAGGAGATTGTAAAGGAGAATCAGTTGGGCCTTGTCTCGGCCCCCGGAGATTATGAGCGACTTTCTAAAAATATACGGGCCATGAGCCACTTGCCGGATGAGGAGTATCGACAGCTAAAAGCGAACTGCTTAAGATTATCCCAGACAACTTTCTGTTTTGAAAGGCAACTGGAGGCGTACAAACGTTTTTTATCGGCTTTCTAATTTCAGGATGAAATCCCTTAAACATTTTGCGGGGATGCCCTGTTATAGATATAGTAGTGTGTTTTTCATGGTATTAGATTTTTAGATTAGTAATTAGGTTGTTCATTCAGTTCGGGAGAATAGGATGTTGGTTTCTAAATATGAGAGCCGGAAAGGTGAGAATGATTTCTCTCGTTTCCGGCTATTCTTTTTTATTTAAAACTCGTCATTGGCGTAAAGACTCAATAGGTTTTTCAGCTCATAATCGAATATCTCGTCATCCTTGAAGAAGCGTTTCAATTCGATCTCGGCTGTCTCCGGTGAGTCTGATGCGTGTACGATATTCTCTTGTACGCTCATACTATAATCTCCCCGTATCGTACCGGGAGCGGCGTTTCTACCATTGGTAGCGCCGGCCAAGGTTCTTACTACATGTATGGCATCTACCCCTTCCCAGCAACATACAATTACCGGGCATACACTCATCGCGTCCTTGATCCGTTGGAAGAAAGGCTTTTCTTTTAGGTGGGCGTAATGCTCACTCAAGATCTCGTCAGTCAGCCAAACCATCTTCATGCCGGCCAGACGGAGTCCCTTCTTTTCGAAACGGGTTACGATTTCACCGATCAGCCCTCGCTGAACGGTACAAGGCTTTAAAATAACCAATGTTTTTTCCATAAGATTTATATTAAAAGATTAAACAAATGTTTGATGTCTTGAATACATGTTAACCTTGCGGCGTTTTATGAATGATAGAGGAATAAAGGATGAAATGTTTTTTAGGATATTTCAAGTATATTTCTATCTTATTCCTCCGCAAGTTAATGGGAATAAACAAATAAACGAGCGATAAGTCTGCTAAACTAAACTAATTTAACATACGTTAATTGTTGCTTGAGTTGTTAATCCTTCTGTATTCTTTTCCATTTCCGTGGAATTTCCGGATGAGTCTTGAGAAATTCCCTCAAGGTTTGCCGGTTTACTCCAAGTTTCTTGCTGATATATACTTTAGTCTTATGTTCTTTAATATACTGCAAGATCATCTCTTCCTTACCTTTTAGCTTACAGGTTTCCGGTCGCTCTCCTTTTGGACGGCCCAGTTTGGCACCTTGCACTTTTTTCCGAGCCAACGCTTCTTTCGTTCGTTGCGAAATCAGGTTGCGTTCAATTTCGGCGCTTAGGCTAAATGCGAATGCCAAGATTTTACTGTTAATGTTATTTCCGAGTTCGTAACCTTCCTTTACCGTAAATACAATGATGTCTCTTTCCATACATTGATGAAGGAAGCTCATAACTTGCATAAGATTACGTCCGAGACGTGACAGCTCCGTCGTGATCAGGATGTCGCCTTTACGTATTTGCTTTAATAATTTACCAAGTTGGCGATCGGCGATTACTTTTGTCCCGCTGATCGTCTCATCTACCCACCTGTCGATTCTCATGTTCCTCGATTTTGTGAATTTCTCAATCTCGAATCGCTGGTTTTCAGTAGTTTGTTTGTCTGTACTGACTCTTACATAACCGTATACCATATGTCCTATATTTAATTAAACAACAACCAAGATACTGGAAACGGATTGATTGATAGTGCGTTTTAGTAAAAACAAACTTTTTTATGGGTGTGTTAAAGAAGTTGAGTGGGCTTGAACTCCATACAAATTGTAATAAAAAGGGTTAATGGATATCCGTATAGAAAATTTAAGTTACTTTTGCTTTCGAAAAATAAGATGGAGTCTTAGAATGATCATGGGTATGAAAAAGTTATTGTCTTTACCTCCAAATTTGGTAGATTGTTTCCATGCGGTAGAGCATGTAAGTACAGAGGAATGTTTTTGCACCTCGGATCCGGTAGGCGCCCGCTTAGGATCCGGGGGAGGAACGACTTGGTTGTTGGAGGCCTCCCGGCAAAAAGAGGCTCCGGATGTACCGACGGAAGAGTGGTTGGGACAGGAGAAGCGTATCTTGTTGCATGCCGGAGGGCAAAGCCGCCGTTTGCCCGGATATGCGCCATCCGGGAAAATATTGACTCCGATCCCTGTGTTTCGCTGGGCAAGAGGGCAGAGGTTATCCCAGAACTTATTGTCCTTGCAATTACCTCTTTATGAACGGATCATGAAAAAGGCACCGGAATCGCTTCATACCTTGATCGCTAGCGGTGACGTATATATCCGTGCTAACCAGCCTTTGCAGGAGATTCCTGAGGTAGATGTGGTTTGTTACGGTTTATGGGTCGAGCCTTCGTTGGCCAAGAATCACGGGGTTTTTGTATCGAGCCGTAAGTCTCCGGACACTCTGGACTTCATGCTACAGAAGCCTTCGTTGGAAACTTTGGGGGAATTGGCGGGTAGTCATTTATTCTTGATGGATATCGGTATCTGGCTGCTAAGCGACAAGGCGGTGCGGTTATTAATGAAACATTCCTATACCGAGGATGGCAAGGCGATGAAGGCGTATGATTTATATGCTGAGTTCGGGTTGGCCTTGGGGAAGAATCCACGTATCACGGACTCGGAGTTGAATCAGCTTTCAGTAGCGATTCTGCCGCTTCCGGGTGGAGAGTTCTATCATTATGGAACTAGCCGTGAGTTGATTTCCTCTACATTGGCGGTACAGAACTTAGTTAGGGATCAACGTGCGATCATGCAGCGTAAGGTGAAACCACATCCCGCCATGTTTGTGCAGAATGCGGTGTTACACCAGAAATTGACCGCTGAGAATTCGGAATTATGGATAGAGAATAGTTATATCGGTGAGAATTGGACGTTACGTGGCCAGCAAATTATAACGGGTGTTCCGGAGAATAATTGGAACTTATCTCTTCCGGAAGGTGTCTGTGTAGATGTTGTCCCGGTAGGGGAAGCCAATTGGGCGGCAAGGCCCTATGGTTTTAATGACTTGTTTAAAGGGGCCTTGTCTGATGTGTCTACCTTGTTTATGGGGAAACCTATCTTGACTTGGGCGATGGAGCGAGGGATCACCTTGAGAGGGAATGAGGATATACAAAACGCACCTTTGTTTCCTGTTTGCCAAACCGTGGATGAGCTGGGAAAAGTGCTGCGCTGGATGATTACGGAGCCGGATAGGGAAGAGGGAAAGTTTATTTGGCTTTCCGCCCGAAAATTATCGGCGAATGATTTGTCCGATCAGGCGAATTTACGCCGTTTGGTAGCTCAGCGAGAAGTTTTCCGTAAAAAAGACTGGTCATTATTGGCCGCTAATCATGAGAAAAGTGTATTCTATCAATTGGATCTTTCGGATGCGGCGGAAAGCTTCGCCAAAGACAAGATTGTCTTACCGAAAGCCCTTCCCGAGGATAATCCGTTGATGAAAAGGATACATAATCATATGTTCCGTTCTCAGGTGATGAAGATCTTGGGGGAAGCGTATAAGGAGGAGGAGCAAAAGGCTTTCGCTTTGTTGCGGGAAGGGCTGGTCAGTTCTGTCCTCGGAAGTAAGCAGCAGCCGTGTTTGAATGTCTATCGGGACCAGATCGTATGGGGACGTAGTCCGGTACGTATCGATTTGGCAGGTGGGTGGACAGATACGCCGCCCTATTGCTTATATGCGGGTGGAAATGTGGTGAACGTGGCGATCGAGTTAAACGGGCAACCACCGCTACAAGTCTATATCAAGCCTTCCGATACCCATAAGATTATCCTTCGCTCGATCGATCTGGGAGCGATGGAGGTTATCTCTTCATGGGACGAGCTTCGTGATTATAATAAGGTAGGATCGCCGTTTTCCATCCCGAAAGCGGCTTTGGCCTTGGCGGGATTTGTCCCGGAATTCTCGGCGGAGGCTTATGCTTCTTTGGATGTCCAGTTGGAAGCTTTTGGTAGCGGGCTGGAGATTACCTTGTTGGCGGCGATACCGGCGGGTTCCGGTTTAGGCACTAGCTCGATCCTCGCGGCTACCGTGCTGGGCGCTATCTCTGATTTTTGTGGCTTGGCTTGGGATAAGAATGAGATCGGAAACCGCACCTTGATTTTAGAACAATTGCTGACTACCGGCGGGGGATGGCAAGATCAATACGGTGGCGTATTGCACGGTTTGAAACTCTTGCAAACGAACGAGGGTTTTAATCAGAATCCTTTGGTACGTTGGCTGCCGGAATACTTGTTTACTGATCCGGAATACCGGCCTTGTCATCTTCTTTATTATACGGGAATTACTCGTACGGCAAAAGATATTTTATCGGAAATCGTACGAGGTATGTTCTTGAATAGCGAGGCGCATTTAGGTCTTTTGTCCGAGATGAAAGCTCATGCGCTTGATATGTACGAGGCGATCCAATGCGGAGACTTCGTGACTTATGGTAAATTGGTCGGAAAGACTTGGGAGCAAAATAAGGCACTCGATTCCGGAACGAATCCGGCGGCGGTGGAACCAGAGCGGTAAGTGCACTGCTTGCAGGACATCCTCTGTCAGCAAC
>ERZ773155.903-NODE-903-length-25962-cov-4.551897_pt1 | contig 25962 bp, 16 predicted proteins | sample MGYA00511262_ERZ773155 | MGnify/ENA primary metagenome ERZ773155 (study PRJEB29015, sample SAMEA2737828) | human gut metagenome | biome: human gut; feature: human-associated habitat; material: faeces | place: China | collected 2012 ... | reverse complement strand
CGGGGGATTATAATCCCCCGGCTCTATCTATTTATATCCATTTTTTTATCAGCAAAGTTTGCGTGCCCCATCGGCAATCACGACATCATAAACTTTGGGAAGACGACCGAATTTTGTCTTATATTCTGCTTTGGCTTTTTCCACGAACGCATCATACAATTCGTCCTTAACTAAGTTTATCGTACAACCGCCAAATCCACCTCCCATCACACGAGAGCCGGTCACGCCACACTCTTTGGCAATATCATTCAGGAAATCGAGTTCTTCACAACTTACCTCATACAATTTACTCATTCCATGATGAGTCTCATACATTTTCTGCCCTACTGTCTCATAATCTCCTTGTTCAAGAGCATCGCATACGTCAAGGACTCGTTGCACTTCACCGATCACATATTCTGCACGCATATAATCCTCGGCAGACACCTCTTCTTTTACCTCGTCTAACATAGACATATTGGCATCTCTCAGGAACTCTACATGCGGGTGTTTCTTTTGTATGGCGGCAACCACATTCTCGCACGATTTGCGTCGGTCGTTATAAGCGGAAGATGCCAACTCGTGCTTTACGACAGAATCGAGCAATACGAGTCGGTAACCTTCGGGCTTGAACGGGAAATATTGATATTCCAACGAACGGCAATCCAGTCGTATCAGATGACCGGCTTTACCGAACACCGAAGCAAATTGGTCCATAATACCGCAATTTACACCACAATAGTTATGCTCGGTAGCCTGTCCGATTTTAGCCAATTCGAATTTGTCGATGCCACAGTTGAACATATCGTTCAAAGCGAAAGCATAAGTACTCTCCAATGCAGCCGACGAAGACATACCTGCACCCAAAGGAACATCGCCGGCAAATGCTGTATTAAATCCGGCTATTTTACCGCCTCGTTTAATAATCTCGCGGCACACACCGAATATATAACGAGCCCAGCTGGCACGGGGAGCGTCTTCCTCGTTCAATCCAAACTCTACATAATCTTTTAAATCTATCGAATATGCGCGGACTTTATCCGTCCCATTAATTTTAAGTTCTGCAACCATTCCTTTATCGATAGCTCCCGGAAATACAAATCCACCATTGTAATCTGTATGCTCTCCTATTAAGTTTATACGACCGGGAGAGGCATATACCGACCCGGTAGAGCCATCAAAATGTTTGATAAAACGACTTCTTACAAATTCTATATCCATAATACTAAATTAAATAATTGTATAACTTATATGATTATTTCTCTCGAACCGAAAATTTAAACTGTGTATGACTTTCGAATTTTTCATGAGGGCGTAAGATAACAGAAGGATAGTTTTCATGATTAGGACTATCTGGAAAATGTTGAGTTTCGAGACAGATAGCAGCTCTCATCGGATACCGTTTCCCATTTTTCCCGATAAAATTTCCTGTCATCCAATTAGCTGTATAAAGCTGCACACCGGGCTCTGTCGTAAAGACGTCCATCACGATCCCGGTTTTGGGCGAAACACACTCTGCACAAAATGAAAATTCACCGCTCCGCTTCTTATTCAAAATATAAGTATGATCGTAACCTTTTCCATAAACCAGTTGTTCAAACGGCTCGTTTATACGGCTACCGACTTCATAAAGTTTACGAAAATCCATCGGGGTTCCCTCTACCGCCGACTTCTCTCCGTAAGGTATAGCCGTATCATCGGTTGGTAAATAGTAATCGGCATCAATGCATAACAGATGATCACCGATGTAAGGATCTCCCGCACCCGACAAATTAAAATACGAATGGTTTGTCAGATTAACGATGGTAGGTTTATCGTTTTCTGCATAGTAAGTTATATCAACGGCATTATCGTCAGTTAATTTAAATATGACCTTCACTTGCAGATTTCCGGGAAACCCTTCTTCACCATCAGGAGACAATCGGGAAAATTCTATTGTTTGTTTATCCAATTGATTGGCATCCCAAACATGAAAGTTGAAGCCTTTTACCCCTCCATGCAGACTGTTAGGCCCATTGTTTATCGCTAATTTATCATACAAAACTCCATCGACCGTGAATTTTCCTTTTGCAATACGATTGGCATATCTACCACAAGTCGCTCCAAAATAAGGTTCCTCCGATGTAAGGTATTCCTGTATGTTATTATGCCCTGTAACCACGTCTATCATCTTCCCATTTTTATCGGGAACCATTAACGAAACGATACGCGCGCCATAATTAGTTAGGGTCAATTCGCACCCATTTTTATTAACCAAGATATAGAGACCGGTTTGTTTACCATCGACTAAGCCTTGAAAATGTGTTGGATTCAATCCTGAAAGAGTCATATCCATATTCTTCTTTTTAAGGTTAACTAAATTTGTTGATTGTGTAAAGTTAACGTTATCTTTTTTTCTTGCAAAGATTTTTTTATGGTTTTGCATAAAATTATCAGAGAAGAAAATTTTTAACGGATTTTTCACTACATCTCTCCTCTCCCGATTCACATCTGCATATCGAGCGATTCATAAAACCCGTGACGCAAATCTGTATCTGATTAAACATACTTATTGAAGTTTGTCCCACTCATTTTTCCTTCGTTCTTAACACCTCTCATAGACTTGCACACAACTTCTAAATATCTCGGCTCATATTCATAAAATCCAACCCGGTGTTTCGTCGAGACTTTGCCAATCTGGATTTTCACCTATGTATTCGATTAAATCCCGTAGAAGAGAGTTTATTCTTTTATCCTTCATTATTATCTTATATTAATAATTTTATGGGTTTGAAGTGAAAGCCTCCATCGGGGGTGGCTCTTAATGTATTCGATAGCTGCGGTAAGATTGTTTTCATTTTTTATCTCATCATTGACATCACAAGGTTGCAAGCTACAAAAACACTCATAAGCTGTGGCGATTTTTTCATACGGTTCCATATCTTGTCCCTGATAAACGACTTTGATTTCATTCATACGCTGTATTTTCACAGGAATCGTTTTAGGAGAGCAAGTAATCCAATCGATCGACCGTTCCAAATCGGTATCTAATGCGATTGATCCGTTGGTTTCAATTTGGACAAATTTCCCGACTTCATGCAATCGGTCGACAAGCGAATGCGTAAGTTGTAAAGTTGGTTCCCCTCCTGTAATAACTACATGTTTCGCAGGATAATCAGAAATAGCCTTTACAATCTCTTCTTCTGTAAAAATAGTATAATCCTCATGTTTTGTATCACAGAAATCACAATGCAAATTACACCCCGCTAACCTCACAAAAATCGCAGCCGCACCTGTAAACACACCTTCACCCTGTAATGAGTAAAAAATTTCATTTACTTTCATCTGTCAATATTTTCATTTTCAAAATCGTCGATTTCGTAAATAGCCGTATTTCCACCACTTTCTTGAACTTTGGTTTTATAACATTCGGGAATCTGATCCGTAATCCATTTCGCTATGTTTTCGGCGGTCGGATTAAAAGGCAGCAATTCATTCAGATTCCCATGATCAAGATAACCATGAATCTTATCTTTAATGTGTTTAAAGTCACAGACCATACCGTCTTGATTCAGTTCTTTCGCTTTACAATAAACCGTAATAATCCAGTTATGGCCATGTAATTTTTCACATTTACTTTCATATGAAAGGTGCAAAGAATGCGCGCCTGCAATTTCCATTGTCTTAGCTACGTAATACATTATAACTTAACCGTTTTATTCGTTATTAATCCTCGTATTCTGTCTGATCTTCAATCCCGGCATCCCGAAGAGCCTCTTTGCGTTCTACACAAGTACCGCATTTCCCGCAATGTTTCTCCCCTCCTTTGTAACAAGACCACGTTTCGGCATAGTTCAAATTCAACTTTTTCCCCCGACTGGCAATTTCTGTTTTTGAAATATCGGTATAGGGAGCAAAGATGCCTATATTCTCATAAGTTCCCGAACGCGTAGCTTTATCCATAGCTTGGATAAACTCCGATCGACAATCGGGATAAATAGCGTGATCTCCGCCATGATTAGCAATGAGAACTTGTTTCAAGCCATTGCTTTCTGCGATACCGCAAGCAACTGATAACATAATGCCATTCCGAAACGGGACAACCGTACTTTTCATATTTTCATCGGCATAATGTCCCTCCGGTACAGAGTCGCTACCGTCCAACAACGAACTTCTGAAATATTCTTTCATAAACGCAAGAGGTATTACTATATGTTTTATTTTTAACCGCTCGCAATGAATACGAGCAAACGGTATTTCTTTATGATTATGATTAGCTCCATAATCAAAAGAAACGGCTAATGCTATGCGGTCGGCATACTCATACAACAAAGTAATACTATCCATACCGCCAGATACTACGATCAACGAATCTTTCATATTTTCTATTCTTATATTCGATTGCAAAGATAATGAAAGGTAAGAGTAGGATAAAACGGAGAAGTTCGTTTTTCGTACCTATTTTTGTATTTCTCACAAGGGGGGGAACGTGCAAAGCCAAAGTTGAAACACGCTTTATTTAATTATTCAATGCAACCTATCTTTACAGGTTGTAAAGATAAATTAAATCCATATTCCTCTTATAGGATTTCTTGCACAGGCCATTAAAAAAATCGCTATCTTTGTAGATACGAAGATGGGATGCGGTTCGGCATAGTCAAATCGGAAATGAATTTTCCGTTTGTCTCTGCGCTCACCTTTTATTATCTTTGCCAAAAGCAAAGATAAAATTGAATATCGCAATGAAAGCAAAAACACGTGTTCGCATTATCTTTTTTTGTCTAACCATCTCTGCCATAGGCCTCCCTTTAATATTGATTAGCACTCCTTCTATCCATCAGCATTTCGAGCCGGAAAATATAGCCATATCTTTCGTCGAAAATCTATCCAACGCTAACTTCCAAGAAGCTAAAAAGTTATCGACTCCCGAGTCGGCCGAAACACTATATTTGTTTGAGACCTTAGTCGGAAATCAATCCGATGAATTAAAAAACACACCCACTCATTTCAATATTTCTTATTCTGAGATGAATACTTCACAAGATACCCTGTTCGTACAAGGGAAATTATTTTTCTCACATAAACACAAACTCATACGAAAAATTAATCTTACTTTGGTTAACCGTAGAGGAAGCTGGTTGGTCGATTGTCGTGACAATACTATTTTCTGATATTCACGGAACGAATCGAACCAACAGAGCCATACCGCTGTTAAAATCATATTCATCTTATTAAATTTCAAGACATGAACAAATTTCAAGATATTATCGCAGGTGATACCCCAGTTCTAGTAGACTTTTTTGCAGAATGGTGTGGTCCCTGTAAAATGATGAAACCAGTCCTTGAAAAATTGAAAAAGAAAATGGGGAATAAAATCATTATACTAAAAATAGATATCGATAAAAATATTTCCTTGTCTTCGGAGTATAGAATACAGTCAGTCCCTACCCTTGTACTATGGAAACAAGGCGAAATCATTTGGCGACAATCTGGCGCCCTGTCGTTAAACGAATTAGAACAAATTCTATTGTCTTATATACGATAGTTTCATAAGATTGTCACTTTTTTATAACTGAATACGAAAACAGGTTATACTTCGATATACCCAACTAAACTTGTTCCTGTTCCAACCTTATATTAGTCCTCAAAAGATTACGGGTCGAAAAGAAAAACGAACTTATTCGTTTTATCTTTCTCTTGCCTTGCACTATCTTTGCAAAAAAGATTCGATAATGATGAAAAAGACCTTCCCGATCCTCCCGGCCCTCGTGCTGCTGCTGGCCGGAGCCTGCTCGAAAAATTCGGGCGGAGGCGGCGTGAAACTCCGGAACGATACCGATTCGGTGGCCTACGTCATCGGCATGAACGTGGGCGCGAACCTGCTGAAAATGGATTCGACGATCAATGTGAACGCCGTTTGCGAAGGCATCCGCGACATGTTCCGCGGCAATCCCAGACTCTCGGCGGCCGATGCCGAGACGTTCTATCTGAGCTACGTGAACTACGCCCTTCCCGAGAAGGCACGCGCCTATGAGGAGCAGTTCCTCCTCGACATCGCCAAGTCGAACCGCTCCTATGCCCGCACGTCGTCGGGCGTGACCTACACCGTTACGGACGTCGGGGATCAGAATCAGGTTCCCACTTCCGAGCGCGACAGCGTGGCCCTGCGGTGGGTGATCCGCACGGCGGCGGGCGACGAGATCACCTCCTCCTACGAGCGGGGCGATACGGTGCGTTCGCTGGTCCGCAACCTGCGGCGCGGGGTGCAGGAGAGCGTGAAGCTCATCGGCAAGGGCGGCAAGATCAACGCCTGGATGCCTTCGTCGGCGGCCTACGGCGCCGAGGGCGACAAGGAACTGGGCGTGGCTCCCAATGCGACGCTCTATTTCGAGATCGAACTCGTCGACCTCGACAAGTATACGACCCGGTCGCGACGGCGTTGACGGTCCGTCCGGCGGCGCCGGTTCCGCGGCCGGATCGTCCGGCCGCGGGGATTTCGCCAAAATAGTTGCTCGGAATCATTTCGTTAACAAAATTTTTATATCTTTGCGGGGAATAAGCCCGCGCTTTGATAGGCGGCGCCTCGGCAGAGCCGGATAAATTCGCCTCTGCTCCCGGTTTGCACTGTCTTTGCGCGTGCGACGGCGACAATATAAAGGAAACATCAAACATAGTGAAAACAACAATGAAAAAAATCTTTTTTGCTGCGGCGCTCGCGGGTGCCGCAATGCTCGCCTCCTGCGGAGGAAACAAGGGCGGGGTACAGCTGGGCAGTCTGTCCGAGTTCGACTCTCTGTCGTATTCGCTCGGAGCCAACATCGGTTATGGCATGAGCTACGAAATGAAGGATATTCCGTTCGATTTCAAGGCTGTGGACAAGGGTGTCCGGGAAGGCGCTCTGGGCAAGGCCACCCAGGAGCACGACAAGTCGCTCGATATGCTGCGCGAATATTTTATGACCAAGCGCGGCGAGCGTGCGCAGGCCGTGGCGCAGAAGCGCGCCGAGGCGGACAGCGTGCGCCTGGCCGGCGGCGACACGACCAAGGTGGAGTATCCCGCGGCCGATCCCGACATGTTCGAGAGCGAGGAGGAGCGTACCGAGATCTCCTATGCCTTCGGTAACGACATCGGTTACAACATCGCACAGAGCGGCATGCCCATTCAGCTGGTCTGGATCGGCGAGGCCATGCAGAACGTGCGCGACAACAACGCCAAGATGACCGAGGACGAGGTGAACCAGTACTTGCAGTACTACTTCATGGTGAAGCGTCCGGCCGAGAACGCCGAGGCTTCGAAGGCGTGGCTGGAGAAGACGGAGAAGAAGTCGGGCGTGAAGAAGACCGAGTCGGGCCTGCTCTATAAGGTTACCGACGCCGGCGACGCTTCGGTGATGCCCAAGGACCCGCGCGACGTGGTGAAGGTGCACTATACGGGCCGTACCCGCGAAGGCAAGGTGTTCGACACCTCGAAGTTCGCCAACCGTTCGAAGGAGCAGCAGGAGATGATCAAGAAGCAGCGTCCCGATGATTTCGACAAGGACGAACCCGTCGAGTTCCCGCTCAACCGTGTGATTCCCGGATGGACGGAAGGGTTGCAGCTGGTGGGCAAGGGCGGCAAGATCACGCTCTGGATTCCCGCCGACCTGGCTTACGGTGCGCGCGGCGCAGGCCGTGACATCGGTCCCAACGAGGCTCTGGAGTTCGAGGTCGAGCTGATCGACGTCACTCCCTACGTGGAGCCTGCTCCGGCCGATTCGACTGCAACGGCCGAGAAGCCCGAGGCTGCTCCCGCAAAATAGTCGGACCGCGGAAAATGAATCCGGATGTGCGCATGCGCATCCGGATTTTTTATAAATAGGCATCTAAAAAAACTCCGGCCTTCGAATCATCGAAGGCCGGAGTTTTTCGGTTGAGTCCGTTTAGAACGGCAGGTCGTCGACCTGTGCGGGCGCAGAGGCGTAGGAAGGCTCCTCGGCGATGGGCGGCATGTCGGGCATCGGGGCCGCCGCGGCCTCCTGTTTGGGTTGCAGACGCCATGCGCGGATGTCGGTGTACCAGCGGCCGTTGTATTCGCGCGACTCGATGTTGACCGAGACGTTGTAGGTCGAACCCTCTTTCAGACGGGCCACGTCTTCGGGCTTGTTGAAGAACGTAACGCAGATTTTGCGTGTGAAAGAGCCTTCGTTCATTTCGAAAACCACATCCTGACGCTGCCACTCACCGCGTGCCGACGTTCCCTTCGTCACGGGCAGTATTTTGTAAACGGTTCCTTCGAATTCCATAGTGTAAATAGGGTTTGTTTGCGACAAAGGTAGCAATTTTCCGGGACATTCGGAGCCTTTCCCGCGGAAAAAACGCCTGACGTCCGAAGATCGGCGGATGCGGCGTTTCTGTCCCGGAACCGCGGCGTGCGCCCCGTTCCGTTCGGCTCCGTCGGAGGTTCGGCCCTTTCTTTTTGCTGCCTGTTACAGTGGCCTGCGGCCCGTAATCCGTATAAAAAAGCAGGACCCGGTTTGCTTTTTTTGCTTTTTTTGAATTATCTTTGGTGCTGTAATGATATTTTTTATTTGTCGGAGCGTTCTGCCGGACTGTCCGGTTTCGGCTGCGTCCGGCGTGTTGGCACCTTTGTCCATGATGAAAAAACTACTGCTTTTTGTTGCGCTTCTCGGCCTCGCGCTGCCCCTGCGGGCGCAGGACGACAAGGCGCTGGCCGCCGCCGCTGCGAAGGCCGACCTGAAACTGATGTCGTTCAACATCCGCTATTACAAGCCCGGCGCCGACGGCGACAACGGCTGGGTTGCGCGGCGCGCCGCCTGTCTGGAGATGATCCGTGCGGAATCGCCCGACGTCATCGGCTTCCAGGAGCCGCACCGGCCGCAGATCGACTATCTGAAGGTGAACCTCCCCGAATACGCCGAGGTCGACATGGGGCGCGACGCCGCGACCGACATCGAGAAGAAACCCGACGGCGGCGAGCATCTGATGATCATGTACCGCCGTTCGAAATACATCCTGCTCGACAGCGGGTTTTTCTGGATCAGCCCCACGCCCGAATGTCCTTCGCGGGGCTGGGACGCCATGTGCCGCCGCGTCACGGTGTGGGTGCAGCTCAAGGACCGGAAAACCGGAAAGGAGTTCTTCTATTTCGACACCCATTTCGATCATATCGGCAAGCAGGCCCGCGCCGAATCGGCCCGGATGATGGTCGCCCGGATGAAGCGGATCGCCGGTGAGAAGGCCGCCGTCTTTCTCTCGGGAGACCTGAATACGACCTACGACAACGCCCTGCTCGACCCGCTGAAGGCGTGGATGCAGTCGGCGCGCCATGCGGCCCCGGTGACCGACGAACTGCCGACGTTCAACGACTTCGGCAAGCGTTCGCTGTGGATCGACTTCATTTTCGCCCGCAACGCCCGTGCGCTGGCCTACCGGACCCTTGTCGATTCCGGGCGTTACGGCGTTCCGTTCCTCTCGGATCACAATCCCGTTTACGCGCTCTACAAACTCTGAATCCGCCGGACGGCCGACAAACCCGGATACAACCAAATTCCGATACCATGAAGAACCTTTCCCTCGTTTTCCGCAGCCTCGCGCTGCCCGTGCTGCTGCTGACGCTGAACGCCGCCGGTGCGCAGGAGAAGCAACCGCTCCGTTACGTCGATGCCGCGACGCTGACCGTCATCGGCAAGAGCATGCCCACTCCCAAACTGTTCCAGCGGGTCGACACCGCCCGTTACGAACTCTGGCAGCCCGTGAAGAACTACTCGGCCTTCTCCACCGGACTGGCCGTCGTTTTCCGCACCGACAGCCGGACGATCCGCGCCCGGTGGAAAACCGGCGGATACGGATTGGGCCACAACATGACCGCCATCGCCCGCAAGGGTCTCGACCTCTACATCGAGCGCGACGGGCAGTGGGTCTACGCCGGTTTCGGCTGGCCCAAGGGCGACAACCACGACAGCGCGCTGGTCGAGTATATGGACGAGGGCGAAAAGACCTGTCTGGTCTACCTGCCCCTGTGGGACGAGGTGCTTTCGCTGGAACTGGGCATCGACGGCGACAGCCGCATCGAGGCCGTTCCGAACCCCTTCCGCCACCGGATCGTGGTGCTCGGGTCGAGCATCACCCACGGCGCTTCGGCCGGGCGTCCCGGCATGACCTGGACGGCGCGGCTGGCCCGCCGGATGGGACTCGATTTCCTGAATCTCGGTTACAGCGGGCAATGCAAGCTGCAACCCGAATTCGCGCGGATGCTGGCCGAGATGGATGCCGACGCCTTTGTTTTCGACGCCTTCTCCAACCCGAGCGCCGGGGAGATCGAGGAGCGGCTCGACGCCTTCGTGGCGACCGTCCGCAAGGCGCATCCCTCGACGCCGCTGATCTTCATTCAGACCGAGGTCCGCGAGACCGTGAATTTCAACCTCCGGGCGCGGAAATTCGAATCCGACAAGCGCGCCGCCGCCGAAGCGGGCGTCCGGCGGCTGATGAAGGACGACCGGAACATCTACTTCATCGACTCCCGGGGGATGATCGGCACGGACCACCTCGGGACGGTCGACGGTTCGCACCCCTCCGACCAGGGTTTCATGTACATGACCCGCCATCTCGAACCGCAGCTGCGCAAGATTTTCCGGAAATACGGAATCCGCTGATCCGCAGACCGGCAGGGCCGCAGCTTTCGGGCTGCGGCTTTTTCGTTTTTTGGGGCAGGAGGTTGCAAATCTGAAATTAATGCTATCTTTGCTTCCGGTATGACCGAAGATTTCATTCAGGAAAACGAGGATCGGGAACTGTTCCGGCGGATCAAGCAGGGGAGCGAGGAGGCTTTCCGGGTGGTTTACGGGAAGTATCACCGGATACTCTATGCCGTGGCCCTGAAGATGCTGAAGGACCGTTCCGCGGCCGAGAACGCCGTGCAGCACGTCTTCGTGAAACTTTGGATCGGGCGGCAGGAGATGACCGTCATGCTGAGCCTGCGGAACTACCTCTACACGATGACCCGCAACTACATCCTCAATTACCTGCGCAGCCGCAATACCGAGCTGGTGCACAGCTACCGCCTGGCGCAGCTCATTCCCGAGGCTTCGGACCCGCTCGACGCGCAGATCGAGCGCGAGGATCTTTTGCAGATGCTCGATACGGTGATCGCGGGGCTTCCGACCCAGAAGCGGCAGGTCATGTACCTGCGCAAGGCGGGCTATTCGAACCCCGAGATCGCCGAAATGCTCAATCTTTCGGTCAACACCGTCCGTTCGCACTACCAGGAGGGCGTCAAACTCCTGAAGAGCCGTTTCGGCCATATCGTCCTGCTTATCTTCATCCTGCAAACTTTATTTTTATGAACAGACCTTCGGAAGAACTTTTGCATAAGACGCTCGAAAACCGCGCCACCGCCGCCGAGGCCGCTTCGGTCGCCGAGTGGCTCGCCACCGATTCGGGCCAGGCATGGGCCAGTCGCTACATCGGCCGCGACTTCGACCGGCAGGAGTCCTGCGGCGACTACGAGCGGGAGGAGGTCGCCTCGGAGCGCATCTTCGCGCGGATCAAAACCGCCCTCACGCGCGGCCGGCGGCGCCGCATTCTTTTTCGCGTCGCCGCCGTCGTGATTCCCGTCGCGCTGGTGCTGGGCGTCGCCCTGCGTCTCGACCGTCAGGTAGGGGGCATCTTTTCGGATGCGGAGTACGGCGAATTCGTCGTCGACCGGGGGCGGCGTACGCAGTGCCTGTTTCAGGACGGCACGGTCGCCCACCTCAATTCCGAGTCGAAAATCCACTATCCCGTGAAGTTCGGGCTTTTCGAGCGTCGCATCCGGCTCGAAGGCGAAGCCTACTTCGAGGTGACCCACAATCCCCGGCGGCCGTTCGTCGTGGAGTTCGAGGGCGGAGAGATCCAGGTGCTCGGCACGTCGTTCAACGTCAAGGCCTACCGCGACGATGACATCGTCGCCGTAACGCTCGACGAGGGGCGCGTGGTGCTCGACGACCGTCGCGGCGGTCGTTTCGAGCTGTCGCCCTCCGAACAGCTGCTCTACGACCGCCGCTCGGGCGAGGGGCGGATCGTCCGCGGAGCCGACGCCATGCGTTATTCGATCTGGAAGGACGACGTGATCTCGTTCCGCGACACGCCCCTTGCAGAGGTGCTCGAAACCCTTTCGCGGTGGTACGACGTGCGCTTCGAAACCGACGGACAGCCCGATCGCCCCATATCCTACACCTTTGCGACCGACAATACGCTGCTGGATAATGTTTTGCGTGAAATGGAACTGATCTCTCCGGTGCGTTTCGAACGCACCAAAACAGAAATAAAGGTAAGTTTCAGATAAAAAAAAGAGTTTCGGCTCATCGTTTTTTCCCGTTTGCGTGTCTATTCTGTGAAAAGCGCGCAAACGGGCTTTTTAGTAAACAACTACCTAAACTAATCTGTATGAAACGAATCAGACTACTCTTTCTGATGCTGCTTTGTGTAGCCGGGACGGCCCTGACGGCCCGGGCGCAGAAAGTGACGTTGAATTTCCGGAATGCCAAGCTCGAACAGGTGTTCGGGCGGATTACCGAGCAGACGGGCTACACGTTCTACTATGCGCGTCCGACGGTCAATCCCGACAAGGTCGTCAGCATCGCCGTCGCGGATGTCGACGTGCGTGCGGCGCTGAAACAGCTGCTGGCGGACGACAAGGTCGAAATCGAGATCCGCGACGGCAAGATTTACCTTTCCCCCCCCCGGCAGAGTGCCGCTGTGCCGCAATCCGTTAAGGGCGTCGTCCGGGATGCCGCGGGCCAGCCCGTTGTCGGGGCCGCGGTGATCGTCAAGGGAACCACCCGCGGCGTGAGTTCCGGGACCGACGGCTCGTTCTCGTTCGAGGGTCTGGCTGACGGCGCCGTGCTGCAAGTCTCGGCGCTGGGCTACGCCACTGCCGAAATCCCGGTCGGCAACCGTTCGTTCGTCACCGTGGAGCTGAAGGAGGACGCCACGCTCGTCGACGAGGTGGTGGTCGTGGGCTACGGCACGCAGAAGAAGGCCAACCTGACGGGCGCCGTCGACCAGGTCTCCTCGGAACTTCTGGAGAACCGTCCCGTGGCCAACGTCACGCAGATGTTGCAGGGCGCCGTGCCCAACCTCAATATTTCGCTGGCCGACGGCAAGCCCAACCGCTCGGCGTCGTACAACATCCGCGGCAAGACGTCGATCGGCGCGGGCGGATCGGCTCTGGTGCTGATCGACGGCGTCGAGGGCGACCCCGCGATGCTCAACCCCAACGACATCGAGTCGGTCTCGGTGCTCAAGGACGCAGCTTCGGCCGCCATCTACGGTTCGCGCGCACCCTACGGCGTGGTGCTCATCACCACCAAGGACCCGGGCAAACTCACCGACAAGTTCACGATCAACTACACGGGCAACGTCTCCATCCAGCAGCCCACGGCCATTCCCGACGTCGTGGACGACGGTTACGTCTATTCGCGCCTCTTCTACGACGCATGGTACAACTACCGCTTCAACGAGCCGACGGGCTTCAACAACTCGCAGGACTTTTCGCGTGCGTGGCTCGACACCTTCCGCCAGCGCAAACTCGCGGGCAACAAGCTCGAAACGACGGTCGAACCCGACGGCAAGTATGTCTACTACGGCAATACGGACTACTACGACGCACTTTACAAGGATACGGTGATCGCCCAGACGCACAACATCTCGGTCAGCGGTTCGAACGGCAAGATCAGCCACTACCTTTCGGGGCGTCTGTACGACTACAACGGCCTGTTCAACTTCACGCCCGACACCTACCGCACGATGAACCTCCGTTCGAAGGTCTCCTCGCAGGTGTTCAAATGGCTGAAGATCAGCAATAACTTCGACTATACGCACGACCACTACCGTCAGCCGATGGGTTATTCGAAGGAGGGCGGAGGCGTGCTGTGGCGTTCGCTCAACGACCAGGGGCACCCTTCGTCGCCGATCTTCAATCCCGACGGTACGCTCACCAAGTCGGGCGCCTACGCCATCGGCGGCCTGGTGACGGGCAACAACTGGCTCGACCGCACGACCAAGACGCTCAAGAACACCACCACGCTCAACGTCTCGATGCTGGAGAACCGCCTGCGCCTGACGGGCGACTTCTCGTTCCGCACCAAGGACTACACCGAGACCAAAAAGACCACGGCCATCCCTTACAGCGCCTACGAGGGCGAAATCGTCTACCTCGGCACGCCCGAGACCGACGACGTGATGAAGGAGTCGCTGCAACTGACGACTTATATCGCCACCAACGCCTACGCCGAGTTCGAGGACACCTTCGCCGAGAAACACTATTTCAAGGCGCTGGCCGGTTACAACTACGAGCAGCAGGACTACAAGTCGACCTACTCCGAGCGCAACGGTCTTCTGATGCCCGACGCCGACAACATCAACTTCGCGCTGGGCGACATCATGTCGATCACCGCCGGCGGCAGCCGCTGGCGTTACGTGGGCGCTTTCTTCCGCTTCAATTACGCCTACGACGACCGCTACCTGCTCGAAGTCAACGGCCGCTACGACGGCTCGTCGAAATTTCCGAACAACTCCCAATGGGGCTTCTTCCCCTCGGCTTCGGCCGCCTGGCGCGTTTCGCAGGAGAAGTTCTGGGACGTCAGCCCCAAGGCCGTTTCGAACCTCAAGCTGCGCGCCTCGTACGGTGCGCTGGGCAACAGCAACGTCGATCCCTACACCTACCTCGAAACCTTCGGCCTGTCGACCTTCGGAACCGGTTCGGGCGACGCGGCCCGCTACCTCTTCGGGCAGGCCAAGCTGCGCTACACGAGCCTCCCGGGCCAGATTCCCGACAACATCGGCTGGGAGACCTCCAAAACCTTCGACGTGGGACTGGACGCCGGTTTCCTGAACGGACGGCTGAACCTCACGGCCGACTACTACATCCGCAAGACGGTGGACATGTACACCGTCGGCCCGACGCTTCCCGACACCTTCGGAGCGACGGCCCCCAAGGGCAACTACGCCGACATGAGCACCTACGGCTATGAAATCGCGTTGAGCTACAACGACTCGTTCAAGCTGGCGGGCAAGCCCTTCAATTTCGGGATCAAGGCGACGCTGGCCGACTATTATTCCATAATCGACCGCTATAACAACGCCTCGCGCAAGCTCTCCGATTACTACGAGGGGCAGCGTCTGGGCGAGATCTGGGGTTTCGTCTGCAACGGGCTGTTCCAGTCGCAGGCCGAAATCGACGCGGCGTTCGGCGGCAAGGGCTACAAGAATGACATCATGCAGACCTCCGAGAAGTACATCACCTATCCGGGCGACATGCGCTTCGAGGATCTGAACGGTAACGACGCCATCGACCGCGGCAGCAGCACGGTCGACGATCCGGGCGACCGGAAGATCATCGGCAACTCCGAGCCGCGCTACCTCTACACCATTTCGCTCAATGCCGACTGGAACGGTTTCTTCCTCTCGGCGCTGTTCGACGGCGTGGGCAGACAGCAGTGGTTCCCCAGCGACGAGAGCCTTTTCTGGGGCATGTACAACCGTCCCTACAACCAGGTTCCGACGTGGCATCTGCAAAACTACTGGACCGAGGAGCGTCCGAACGCCTACCTGCCGCGCTACGTGGGCTACTACGGCCCGATGAACGCCAATACGGTCAACGTCAATACGCGCTACCTGCAGGACGTGTCGTACATCCGGCTGAAGAATCTTCAGTTCGGCTACGAGCTGCCCAAGCGGTGGATCTCGAAGATCGGTCTTTCGAAGGTCTCGGTCTACTTCTCGGGCGAGAACCTCTGGAGCTGGTCGCCGCTCTACCGCCACACGAAGGATTTCGACGTGACGGTGGCCAGCAAGAAATCCGACTCGGATATTTCCAACAGCAAGGGCGACGGACATAACTATCCCGTGATGCGCAGCTTCAGCTTCGGCATCTCGATCACCTATTAAACTGTTTACGTGCTATGAAAAGATCAACCTATATATGGAGTCTGCTCGTGGGCTGCGTTGCGTTCGCCACGTCGTGCGACCTGACGGAGAACGTGCAGGTGAAAGCCGACAAGTCGATGATCTTCGGATCGAAATCGGGTCTCGAACTCTACTCCAATTCGTTTTACAAGGCCCTGCCGACGCTCAAGAACGGCTTCATGCAGGACAAGATGTGCGACGTGGGGGCCGTCAGCAACACCGACACCTTCATCAAGCGGGGGGCCTACAACACCGAGACGGCGACCAGCTGGAGCTGGGGCGCGCTCAAGAACGTGAACTACTTCATCGACGGCTGCAATGATCCGAAATACTGCACCGTCGAAGCCGAAACGCGCGACAACTACCTGGGCATCGCCCGTTGGTTCCGTGCGTGGTTCTACTACGACAAGCTGACCACCTACGGCGAAGTTCCCTGGTTCCCCAACGACATCCAGTCCTACCAGAACGACGTGATGTACAAGGACCGCGACAGCCGCGACGTGATCATCCGCAACCTGATCGCCGACCTCGATTTCGCCTACGAGCACATCCAGGCCACCTCGTCGACCGGCAGCGCGACGCTCACGCGCTGGGCCGCCGCCGCGCTCAAGTCGCGCGTCTGCCTCTTCGAAGCGGCTTACCGCCGTTACCACAACCTCACGGGGCTTGAGATAACCCCCGAGGAGCTGTATCGCGAGGCCGCCAAGGCCGCCAAGCTGGTGATCGACAACAGCGGCTGCTCGCTCAACACCGCCGCGGGCAAGAAGGGCGCCTATCGCGACCTGTTTTACAGCGAGACGCCGCTGACGCAGGAGGTGATCCTCGCCGTCTGCGCCAACGAGAAATCCGGCATCTTCGGCGAGCAGAACTGGTGGTTCAACGCCCGCTCGTACGGACTGTGCTGGAGCCTCGTCCGCTCGTTCGTCCACACCTACCTCAAGCAGGACGGCACGCCCTTCACCGCCGCCGCCGACTACGCCGTGAAATCCTTCGCCGAGGAGATGGAGGGGCGCGACCTGCGCCTGGAGCAGACCGTGCGCGGCCGCAACTTCCTGTGGGACGGCAAGACGGCGGTCGCCGACATCAAAAACCTTTCGCTCACGGGCTACCAGGTGATCAAGTACACGCTCGACGAATCGAAGTACGACGGCGGTGCGAAGAACATCAACAGCATTCCGCTGATCCGCTATGCCGAGGTGCTGCTCAACTACGCCGAGGCGCAGGCCGAACTGGGGGTGCTCACCGACTCCGAATGGGCGCTCACGGTCGGTGCGCTGCGTAAGCGCGCGGGTATCACGGGCGGCACGGAGACGCTGCCCACGACCGTCGACAGCTACCTGCAACGCACCTTTTATCCGGACGTGACCAGCCCCGTGCTGCTCGAAATCCGCCGCGAGCGGGCCATCGAACTCGTCGCCGAAGGCATGCGCTTCGACGACCTGCGCCGCTGGAAGTGCGGATCGCTGATGGAGACCCTGCGGTGGAGCGGCATTCACATCCCCGGGTTGGAGCAGCCCGTCGATGTCAACGGCGACGGCGTGAACGACTACTACTTCACCGAAGGCGAGGTTGTGTCGGCTCCGGCGGCCTACAAGAACATCGCCGTCCGCGTCAATCAGGACGGCGTGGGGCTTTATGCCGAGGCGAATCCCGTGTCGGGTTACGATCTGGTCTACAAGACCGGTGCGGGCGACCGCTACTGGTATCCCGACGGGCGCCAGTACCTCTATCCGATTCCCGCCAAGGTGATCCGCGATTACAGGAACGCGGGCTATACGATCTCGCAGAACCCCGAGTGGGACAACGAATAAATAAAAAGCAAGACCATGAGAATATTCCGTTATTTACTGACTTTTTCGTTGAGTTTCGCCTTCGTTTTCGCCGCCGGGTGCAGCGATCCGAAGCCCGATTACTCGGAATTCTACAAACCCCAGCCCGGCGACGAACCGGAGGAGCCGGTCAATCCCGGACTTGAGGACAATCAGCTGAAAGTCATGTCGTTCAATGTGCGTTACAGCTCGGGCGACGACGGTGCGAACAGTTGGGACAACCGCAAAAAGGCCGTTCCGGCGATGTTCGCCGACCAGCAGCCGACGGTGCTCGGCGTGCAGGAGGCGCGGCTCGACCAGAAGACCTACATGGACGAGAACTGCGCGGGCTACAAGAGTGTCGGCGTGGGCCGCACCGACGGCCAGAATGCCGGTGAGTTCATGGCCATCTACTACCTCGCCGATGCCGTGAAGCTCGAAAAGTGGGGGACCTTCTGGCTCTCCGACACCCCCGACGTCCCGTCGGTCGGCTGGGACGCCTCGACCTACCGCACGGCCACGTGGGCCTTGTTCACCCACTACAAGTCGGGCCGCAAGTTCTTCTACGTCAACACTCACATCGACCATGTGGGGCAGGTGGCGGCCCAGAAGTCGATGGAGCTGATCGAGGCGAAGATCCGGTCGCTCAACCCCGACAACCAGCCGACGGTGCTGACCGCCGACTTCAACAAGATGCTCGACAGCCCGATTTTCGACGGCGTGAAGAAGTTCATGGCCGACGCGCGCACGACCGCTCCCGTGACCGATAACAAGGCGTCGTTCAACAACTTCGGCGGGGCGACCAACTACCCGCGCATCGACCACATCTTCAGCTCGGGCTTCACGCCCCTGCGCTTCGCCACCGTCGACCAGCGTTACGAGAAGGTCCCCTACATTTCGGACCACTATCCCATCGCGGCCGTGTTAGAGTTCAAGTAATCCTGCAACCAAAGCTCAAAACCGATTGAAATGAAACGATTTATCTATATACTGGCCGCTTTCGCCCTCATGGGGGCCGTCTCCTGCCAGCCGGACGAGGAAGTGGCGGTCCACGCCTCGTTCACCACCGACAAGGAGTCCTACGATGTGGGCGATCCGGTGGTGCTCACCAACACTTCGACGGCCGAAAACGCCCTGATCGCCATCTGCAAATGGGAGCTGGGCAAGGGCGTCGTCTCCTACGAAACCACTCCGGAGAACATCTCCTACGATCAGGCCGGAGAGTATGTCATCAAGCTGACCGTCACCTCCGACCGCGGGGCGAAGAAGTCGTCGTTCGAGAAGACCATTCGGGTCGTGGACAACAACATCCGGCCCGTGGCCGACTTCACGTGGTCGCCCGAGAAGGTCGTGGCGGGCGAACCGGTGCAGTTCACCGACCGTTCGACCGACGAGGACGGCGAGGTGGTGGCCTGGGAGTGGAAATTCGGAACCACGACCTCCGACAAGCAGAACCCCGAATTCACCTTCGCGGCGCAGGGGGCTACGGAGGTCTCGCTGACCGTGACCGACAACAAGAAAGGCAGGAACACCAAGACGGTGACCATCGACGTGGGCCGCGGCGCCATCAGCCTCGACCTGCTCTGGTCGTACCCCTACGACGACACGAAGGACGCCTATGTGTTCGGCACGTCGCCCGCGGTCAGCCCCGACGGCGAGTATGTCTATGTGACTTCGACGGGTTATTCGCTGGTCTGCTTCACGAAGGCCGGCGAGCGTCTCTGGGCCTTCGACATCGGCAAGGACGGTGCGTCGGCCGAGAACAACAGCGGTTCGATCAAGGTGCAGTCGCCGACGCCTTCGGTCGACGAGGACGGCACGGTCTACGCGCTGGCGGGCTTCAACGAGCCGAACAAGGGTGCGGGAGGCAGCGCGTTCTACGCCGTCAGCGGCGGCGCCGGGGGCGGCTCGCAGGTCTGGCATGTGAATACGGGCGTGAACACCAGCTTCCGGTTACTCTCGCCGGCCGTCACCGAGAAATATCTCTTCATTGTGGCGCGCAACGTGCCTTCGGGGCATCAGAATTTCCAGGTCTACGACAAATCGTCGGGCGACCTGGTGGACGAGCGACACGTCAACGGCGGCTCCTACGGCGGCGTGCTGCCGCTCAAAAACGGCATGGTGATCGCCGGTACGGGCGGCAGTCACGGCATGCGCGTCTTCTTCCCCGACGGCGCGGGCAAGTGGAAATTCTCCTGCGTGAAGTCGAACGGCCGCGAGCACAACTACGGCGGCAGCGGCAAGGATGCTACGTGCGAGGCGCCGAACGGCACGCAGCCTGCGTCGGGTCCCGGCGGCAAGGTCTACATTCTGTTCCAGAACCAGGGCGTGCGCGCGGACAAGAGTCTGGGCGGGGGTGTCGTCTACTGTTATGATCCGGCAAAGACCGTCTACGGGCAGACGCCCGAACCGGACTGGTACTGTCCCGTCAAGGGCGATTGCGCCCAGTCGGGCATGGGCGTGGCGCTGGGCGAGGACGGCACGGTCTACGCCGCGACGCAGAAGACCGGCAGCGTGGCGGCCCACGTCACGGCCATCTCCGCGCAGGGCGTGAAACGCTGGGCGCACGCCGCCGACGGCGACATCAACGGCGTTCCGGCCGTCGACGATCAGGGTTTCGTCTATTACAACGACCGGACTACGGGCAAGCTGGTGAAACTCCGCCCGGAGGACGGCTCGCGCGTGGCGGAGATCAAGCTGGCCGACGAGCTGCGTTCGTCGCCGACGATCTCCTACGACGGCACGATCTACGTCAACGGCATGAAGGATGACAAGCCCACCGTCTTCGCGGTGAAGGGTGCGGCCGAGGGCTGCGCCGCGTCGTGGTCGCAGCAGGGAGGCAACCCATCCAAAACCGAGTATATGTACTGATCCGCTGAAAATCAGGGATGAGCGGGCCGCGTCACACGACGCGGCCCATTTTTTTCGGCCTTCGTGTATGTCGTTTCCGGCAAAATTCCCTCTTTATTATGGAACGGGCGCAGGAACCGGGACGAAAAGAACCTCGAACACAATTCTAAATTTCAGCAGATGATCCGAAAACTATTGGTGCTGTTGCTCTGCCTCACGGCGGCGACGGCGACGGCGAAGAAGCCCAAATCCTCCGCTTCGAAGAAGGCGGAGAGTTCGGCCGAAAAACCGAAGGAAAGCGATTACGACAAACTCTTCAAGGAGAAACATACGGTGGCCGACGGCATGTTCCGCCTGCACGACGTCAAGGGGAAGCTCTATTTCGAGATTCCCGATTCGCTTTTCGGGCGCGAAATGCTGCTCGGATCGACCATTTCGGAGGTTTCGGACAACGCTGCGGCGACGACCGGCTCCAAGTCGGACTATCCGCTGCACGTGGTTTTCACGCGCAACGACCGTTCGGTCCAGCTGCGTACGGTCAACTGCGAGAACATCACCGACGAGACGGGGGCTTCCCGCGCGCTGGCCGAGGCGGTGAAGCGGAACACGGCCGATCCCATCCTGCGCAATTACAAGATCGAGGCCTGGAACCGGGACAGCACGGCCGTGGTGGTCAACGTCACGGACCTGTTCGTGGCCGACGTGGAGGAGATGTCGCCCTTCTCGAAGTACGGACTTTATACGGCTTTCGAGCTGAAGAAGACCTTCCAGAAGGAGCGTTCGATGCTGGGCGAAATCAAGGCTTTCAGCGACAATGTGGTGGTGCGCAGTACGTTGAGCTATATTTTCACGCTCACCCGCGGCCGCACGACGCTGGTCAAGGACCAGCCGCTGACGGCCGTGATGACCCGTTCGCTGGTGCTGCTGCCCCGCGAGCCTTACCGTCCGCGCATCACCGACAGCCGCATGTCGGTGTTCCCGACCGGCAAGGTGCTTTTCAGCGAGCGCGAGCAGCGCGCCAAGGTGATCTACTACGCCCACCGCTGGCGGCTGGAGCCGTCGGATATGGATGCCTGGAAGCGCGGCGAGCGGGTCGCGCCGAAGAAACAGATCGTTTTCTACGTCGACGACGGATTCCCGGAGATGTGGAAAAAGCATATTTTCGAGGCCGTCGACCAGTGGAACGAGCCTTTCGGGCGCATCGGATTTAAAAACGCCATCGCCGCAAAGCCCTATCCGAAGGACGATCCCGAATTCGATCCCGACAACATCAAGTATTCGTGCATTCGCTACGCGCCGATCGCCATCGCCAACGCCATGGGGCCTTCGTGGGTCGATCCGCGCAGCGGCGAGATACTCAACGCTTCGGTCTATGTCTACCACGACGTGATGAAACTGCTGAACAACTGGCTGTTCGTCCAGACGGCGCAGGCCGACGAGCGTGTGCGCGCCGTGACGATTCCCGAGGAGGTGATCGGCGACGGACTGCGCTACGTCGTGGCCCACGAGGTCGGCCATTGCCTGGGTTACATGCACAACATGAGCGCCTCGGCGGTGATTCCAGTCGATTCGCTCCGCTCGCCGTCGTTCACGCAGAAGTACGGCACGACCACCTCGATCATGGACTACGCTCGCTTCAACTACGTGGCCCGGCCCGGGGATAGGGAGCGCGGCGTGAAGCTCACCCCGCCGCGTTTCGGCCTCTACGACTACTATGCCGTGAAATGGCTCTACACGCCCGTGCCCGACGCTGCGACGGCTGCCGACGAATATGCCGTCACTTCGAAATGGATAACCGGGGCCGCCGCCGATTCGGTCTACCGTTTCGGCAAGCAGCAGTTCAGCCGCTCGATTGATCCCCGTTCGCAGTCGGAGGATCTGGGCGACGACGCCGTGAAGGCCTCGGGCTACGGCATCGCCAATCTGAAATACATTCTCGGCAACATGAACGCCTGGATCGGCGCCCAGGACCCCGATTTCTCCCAGCGGCGCACCCTCTACGACGAGGTGCTCACGCAGTATATCCGCTACCTGAACCACGTGCTGGCCAACGTCGGCGGCATCTACTTCGCCGAGAAGATGGAGGGCGACCCCGTGGAAGCCTACCGCAGCGTGCCGCGCGAACGCCAGCGCGAAGCCCTGCTGTTCTGTCTCGCGCAGCTCAAGGACATGAAGTGGCTGGACAACGCCGAGCTGATCCGCGACATGCCGCTGATGGGTTCGCCCGCCGAGTCGATCATGGCTTCGCTGGTGTCGGTCGTCGTGGCCGCCCCGGCGCGTGTGGCTTTGAGCGCCGCGCTGGCCGAAAAGGAGGCCTACACGCCCGAGGAGTGCCGCAGGGATGTCTACGAATTCGTGTGGGCTTCGACGCTGAAGGGCCGCACGCCCGATGCGCTGGAGATGATGCTCCAGCGCGAATACGTCCGCAGTCTCAGCCTTTCGGCCGGGCTGAAATACACCGGGACGGGGGCGCGGGAGGAGAAGAAGCTGGTCTCCGACGAGGGACTGATGCCCGTTCCCGCCTTCCTCGGGGAGCATGCGGCCCGCACCGCGGCGCTCACCGCCTGCGGGGAACGCTGCGGCCACGACCCCTTCGAAACCTTCTCCGCCGCACACCGCGTCGACACCGCGCCGCTGTTAGGCTACGGCTCTCCGCGCCTGAACTACTACGACCCGCGCAACACCGAGGCCGGGGATTATGCCGCGCTGCTCAAACTGCGTGCGATGCTCCGCACGAAGAGCGTTTCGGCGACGGGCGAAGCGCGCCTGCATTACGAGTTGTTGCTGCGCAACATCGAGAAAGCGTTGAAAAAATAAATCTTCCGGACCATGATGAAACTGTTTAAAATAGCTTTCCTTCCGCTGCTGGCGGGAATCTTGCTGCTGCCGGCGGCGTCTCGGCCCGTCCGGGCGGCCGGTTCGGCCGCCGTGGGAGCCGGAGCCGGGGACAGGAAGCGCGACAAGAAAAAGAAGCAGGAGGCCGATACCGCCGCCAAGGCGACTCCCTACGAGAAACTGTTCAAGGACAAGCGGGTGGAGACTGTCCGCGGCGGCGGGCTGACCCTGCACCTGACTGCGGACAAACTCTACCTCGAACTCCCCGATTCGCTGCTCGGCCGGGGGCTGATGATCACCACGACGATCGAGCGGACGGGCGATCCCGGCGACGGACTGGCCCACCAGCAGCCCGTGCCGCCCTACATGGTCGAGTTCGGCCGCGGGAAGAGCGACACGCTCCTCTGCATGCGGGAGTTCGCTCCGGTGGTGATCGTCGACGGCAGCCCGGCGATGCGTGAGGCCGTCGGGCGGAGCAACATCGGTCCGATCGTGGCCTCGTATGCCGTGAAGGCCCGCACGCCCGACGGGAAATCGTCCGTCGTCGACGTCACGGCGCTTTTCGTCGGGGACGTCAAACGCCTGCGTCCGATCGACCCCGAGGGCGGCAACACCTACGGCGGCTGGATGACGGCCAAGGCCGATTACAAGAAGGATCGTTCGATGCTGACCGGCGTGACGGGCGGAAAAGGGTGCGTTTCGGTGGTGGGAGAGCTTTCCTACGGCACGACGGTCAGCTTCCTCGGTCTGCTCGACCTGTGGAAGGACAAGCCCCAGTCGATCGTCGCCCGCCGCACGCTCCGCGTGCTGGGCGATCCCGAACGGCGGATGCGGCTCTGCGACCAGCGGCTCGGGCTGGCGGCCAAGGCGTTCAAACGCTTCTCGGACCGGGAGCAGGAGGCCAAAACCGATTATTACGCCTGCCGCCGTTCGATCCTCGACAGCGCGGGGAAGGTGCGTCCCGTGGTGTTTTACGTCGACACGGCTTTCGACGCTTCGGCCTATGCCGCCGTCGAGCGGGGGCTTCTGCTGTGGAACGATGCCTTCGCGAAGATCGGCTGCAAGGATGTCGTGCGGGTAGAGCCTTTTCCGGCTGATCCGGCTTTCAACGACAACAGCCTCTATAACAACTGCGTGCGGCGCACGGGAACCTCCAATTCGGAACTCTACACCGCCTCGTGGGTCGATCCGCGCAGCGGTGAAATCCTCGGGACCGACATCTTCGTGCCCTTCAATTTCACGGCCGCCATTCAGAAGAAGCTGCTCCTGACGTTGTCGGCCGCCGACCCCGAGGCGCGCACCACGCAGCCTTCGGCGCGTCAGATCGCCGACGCCCTGACGGCCATGGTGGCCCGCCGTGCGGCCTCGGCTTTCGGCGTGATGCCCAACTACGCCGCCTCGTCGGCCTATCCGACCGACTCGCTCCGTTCGCCGTCGTTTACGCGGGAAAACGGCCTGGCGGCGTCGATCACCGACGACGTGTTCTACAACATCGTCGCGCAGCCGGGCGACAGGGAGCGCGGTGTGAAGCTCGTGGCCGATGCGCTGGGTCCTTACGATTACCTGGCCGTCGAGTGGCTCTACAAGCCCGTTCCGGGGGCTGTGACGCCGCACGACGAGGTTCCGGAGCTGCGCCGCCTGCTCGCCTCGAAGGAGGGAGACCCCCGCTGTTTCTTCGCGCAGTACGCCTCCGGGACTTACGATCCCCGCGTGGGGGCCGGAGACCTGGGCGACGACCTGTTCCGGAGCGTGGCGCTGCAATCGGCCAATCTGAAATATGTCGCCGAGCACGGCGACGGGTGGCTTTCGGGCCGCGACGGCGACTACAAGTTCCGCGAGGAGCTGCTCACGGAGATGGTTCTGCGCGTCAACTCCCTCGCCTTGCAGCTGATGCGCTACATCGGGGGCGTCTATATGAATCCGGTCTACGAGGGAACGGCCCGGCCCGCCTGCACGGCCGTGCCGCGCGAAGTGCAGCGACGCGCCCTGCGCGAGGCGCTCGCCCTGACCGCCGACCTCGGCTGGATCGACCGGCAGGGGGTGTCGAAGAACGTTTACAACCGCGTGCAGGCATGCGAATACCTCCAGCGCCGGATTGCGCGCACGCTTCTTGAAAAGCTCGGAACGCTGGGCCTCGCGGCTTCGAAGGCCGACGATCCTTATACGGCCGACCTCATGGCGAAGGACCTCGTGGCGTGGTTCGAGGAGCGGCTCCGTTCGCGCGAACCGCTGACGGACCATGTCCGTAATCTGCAACAGTCGCTGCTCAAATCGACCGTCGCCGCGGCCAACGTCAAAGATAAGCCTTCGTCGGGTTCGGGAAGCGCCTTCGCGCTGTTTGACGGGTCCGGTTCGCTGTCCGACGGCGGCGATCTGTTCCCGGCGACTGACGCCGGGGCGCTTCCGGACATGCCGGCGGAGCGCCGGGCCGACGATTTCACGCCGTTGGGCGCCGGCGAGGTGCAGGGCGCCGCCTACGGCTACCGGACGCCGCGGGTGATTCCCGCCTTCCGGGAGCATCTGTTCTACGGACTGCTGCTCGACATGAAGGCGATGTACCGGCGGGG
>ERZ773155.898-NODE-898-length-26020-cov-46.470634_pt1 | contig 26020 bp, 20 predicted proteins | sample MGYA00511262_ERZ773155 | MGnify/ENA primary metagenome ERZ773155 (study PRJEB29015, sample SAMEA2737828) | human gut metagenome | biome: human gut; feature: human-associated habitat; material: faeces | place: China | collected 2012 ... | reverse complement strand
ACAAGTAGAAGCTCCATGTATATCATCTAATTCTTCCATCAAAGATACTTCCATCTTAAGACCTGTATCTGTTATCATTTCATGAAGTTCATTTGCAGCACCTTTGCCTTGTTTATGTCCTGGTGTATGAAAAGCCATTGCTTTATCTTCAATATATTTTTTCATTGCTGTATACAAAGGTGTATTATTTTGCTCCATCAAAAAACCTCCTTTTAAAACTAAATCTAGTATATCATAAAAAAAATTCCTATATAAAAATATAGGAATTTTAATCTCAATATTAAATAAATTAATTTTAACTATTTTACTTTATTTATTTCTTTTATTTGCCACTATCATTCTAACAACAGTTACAACTACAAATACTCCTACTAAACCTAACATTATTTCCATAAAAGAACTATATCCTTCTTGGCTTTCAGGAGACATTGTAAAAAATATACCACATAAAACTAAAACAATCACTAATAAATTTGCAATAGATGCTTTATTTATGGTATTTCCTCCTCTCAAAAATACTATTCTAATGCCACTGTTTTTGGTAAAGAAAAGCCATTAAAAGTTGTAGCTGATACTTTACTATAAGCCCCAGCATTTAAGGCTATTAATAAATCACCCTCATCTAATTTAGGGTAATACATTTCTTTTTTTACTATATCCAATGAATCACAACTTGGACCTGCTATAGTGGCTTTTTCATAAGTATTATCTTCATCTTTCAATGATATTATATCATAATCCCAATGGTCAAATAAAATTCCCGAAAAAGAACCATATATACCATCATCTATATAATACCATTGTTTTTCATCACGCATTTGTTTACCAATTATAGAAGTAATCACATTTACTGCACTACCGCAAATATATCGACCAGGTTCAGCCCAAACTTCTACATCTTCAAAATCAGCTAAACAATCATTTATACTTTTCATGATTTTTTCTGCATCAACATATTTGTCTAAACATGCTACAGGTAAACCGCCACCGATATCCATATATTTTATATCTAGTCCACTAGCTTTTAATCTATCTATTAAACCTCGTGCTAATGAAAATGCCTTTTCATATGATTTTGGAGATAAAACCTGACTACCTACATGAAAACATATCCCATTTGCTTTTAAACCATTTGCTTTTGCATAATTTAATAAATCTAAAATTTTAGTTTCATCTGCACCAAATTTTATATTTAAATTCACAATAGCATCGGATTGTTTAATCTTCACACGAGCTAAAACTTCTGCATCTGGTACATATTTTTTTATTTTATCAATTTCATTTTCACTGTCAAAAGTAAATCGCTTTATACCTACCTTACTAGCTTCAATCAGCCCTTCTATCGTCTTTACAGGATTAGCATAAATCATTTTCTCCCCTGATATGCCCATTTTAGACAATAGCCTTATCTCTCCGGCTGAAGCAACATCAAAATTAGAGCCTAATTTTATCAGCTTTTCCAAAATACATTTCGCTGAATTAGCTTTGATTGCATAAAAAACCTTCAACCTCGGTATATGTTTGCACAATAAATTATAATTTTCTTCAATATGCTCTAAAGAAATCACCTCTAATGGTGTAGCATATTTTTGTGCTAACATTGTAGCTTCTTCTTTTGTCAGTTTAAAACTTTTCATAACACTCCCCTTATTCTTCGCACAGTATCTTTGATGTGCATTAACAAATGATGTTTATAAAACGCATTTTATAAACTTACAACATTATACTACTTTTTAACTAAAATTGTTATAAAATTTTATTATTTTTATTTAAAAATACAAAAAAGACGATTGCCATAGACAATCGTCTTTTTCTATAAAAATATTTACTGCTTATTAAAGAACAGATTTAACAGTATTTACTACATTTTCAGTAGTAAAGCCGAATTTTTTGAATAAGATACCAGCAGGAGCAGAAGCACCGAAACCATGCATAGTTACAACAGCACCATCTAAACCTACATATTTACCCCAACCAAAATCAGTACCAGCTTCTACAGCTACACGAGCACGGATAGCTTTTGGAAGAACTGCTTCTTTGTATTCAGCAGATTGTTGTTCAAATAAGTCTACGCAAGGCATACTTACTACGCGAACATCAATATCTTCTTTTGCTAATTCTGCTTTAGCATCTAAAGCTAAAGATACTTCAGAACCAGTTGCGATAATGATTGCATCTGGAGTTTCTTTAGTGGAATCAGCGATTACATAACCACCTTTTAATGCTTCTTTGGAGCTACCAGGAAGCTGTGGTAAGTTCTGACGAGTCAATACAAGACCTGTTGGAGTAGTTTTGCTTGTTACAGCTAAATACCAACCAGCAGCTGTTTCTGTAGCATCAGCTGGACGGAATAAGTTGAAGTTTGGTAAAGAACGAAGCATAGCATATTGTTCAATAGGTTCATGTGTAGGACCATCTTCACCAACACCGATACTATCATGAGTGAATACCATTGTTACAGGTAAGTTCATCAAGGAAGCTAAGCGAAGCATTGGTTTTGTATAATCACTAAATACGAAGAATGTAGCACCATAAGAGATTAAGCCACCATGTAATTGAATACCATTTACGATAGCTGCCATAGCGAATTCACGAACACCAAAGTGTAAGTTTCTGCCAAGATAATCATCTTTGCTGAAATCACCAGCATCATTCATATGAGTTTTGTTAGAAGGTGCAAGGTCAGCACTACCACCGAAGAGATTTGGTAATCTATCTTTTAAGCGGTTGATCATTGTACCAGAAAGAGCACGAGTTGCTACTGCTTTATCTTCATAAGCCCAGAATTCTTCATCTTCAAGAAGACCTTTAGCATCAACTTCACCGAAGTATTTATCCCAAAGAGCTTTTAATTCAGGGTATTTTGCACAATAATCAGCAAAGAGTGTATTCCAAGCTTCTTCAGCTTTAGCACCATTTTCAGCTAATTTATTGTAGTTATCATAAACTTCTTGTGGAACATAGAAAGCTTCTTCACTTTCCCAGCCTAAGAATTCTCTCATAGCTTTTACATTGTCTACACCAAGAGGTTCACCATGAGCGGAAGCTTTACCTTGTTTTGCAGGGCAACCATAACCAATTTGAGTTCTAACAGTGATGAAAGAAGGACGAGTTTTATCAGCTTTTGCTTCTTCAATAGCTTTGCCGATAGCTTCTAAATCGTTACCATCTTCAACAGTGATAGTTTGGAAACCAAATGCTTCCATACGTTTTTGTACATTTTCAGTGAAAGCAATATCTGTGCTACCTTCAATGGAGATTTTGTTGCTATCATAAATAACGATTAATTTGCTAAGACCTAATGTACCAGCTAAAGAAAATGCTTCAGAAGAAATACCTTCCATCATGCAGCCATCTCCACCTAATACATAAGTGTAGTGGTCTACAACAGGGAATTCTGGTTTATTGAAAGTTGCAGCTAAATGAGCTTCAGCCATAGCCATACCAACAGCCATACCCATACCAGCACCAAGTGGACCAGTAGTAGCTTCAACACCAACAGTATGACCATATTCTGGATGACCTGGAGTTAAGGAACCATCTTGACGGAAATTTTTAAGATCTTCTACAGTTAAGCCATAACCAAATAAATGTAAAAGAGCATAAAGCATAGAAGAACCATGTCCACCGGATAAAATGAAACGGTCACGATTAACCCATTTAGGATTTTTAGGATTGTGGTTCATATGTTTGCCCCAAAGTTCATAAGCAACTGGTGCACAGCCAAGTGGAAGACCTGGATGTCCAGAATTTGCTTTCTGTACTTCATCTGCTGCTAATACACGAATGGCATTAACTGATAAATTATTAATGTCTGTCATTTTTTACTACCCCTTTTTTAATTTTAGGATTTATATATATTTTTATATATTTTTAAATATTTTATATAAACTTATATACCTCCTAATGTTGTATTACAACTTTCTTTAACAAAAATACAACTTATCTAATCAAACAAATTTTATTATAATGGATATTTCATTTTTTTTCAACAAATAGATTTATAAAAACTATTATTTTACTATCCCTTTACTTATATAATTAAATAGATAAGGTCTTTACTATTAAAAAGTAAAGACCTTATATTATTTTATAATCTTGTTTTATATTTTAGGGTATAGTATATTAATTATTGTAACAAATTTATTTTTTATTTATATTTTTCTTTTAAATACTTATTAAAATTTATATTTTAGTAAGTATTATTTTTTTCCATACATAGCATCTTGTTCTTTACGTACATGATAAAGTTGAGTGCTTGTATCAAGTTCTACCATATCAAGTGTTAATAATTGACCTTTTTTAGCATCTTTTAACATACGAGCTTTTTTATTAACTAAGCCATAAAGTACATATCCTTTTTCATATGTTTCTTTAGATGTTGCAATGGAACCATATGTTGTATATCCGCCAATACCATCAATATATTCACCAGCTTTAAGATCACGTTTAGCAACAGTAATACATTCACTTACAGGTCCATCAATAGGGATAATAGTAGGTTCTTTATCAATAACTGCTTTTGCTACTGTTAATGGTGTTTCAAGGTTGCATAAATGATATGGACGATATAATGTCCAAAGTGGACCAGGGCCCATGCTATGATATTGCATTTGATATGCAATTTCTTCATTTTCAGTGGAAACTGTTACGAATACACCAGGAGCAATACCATTTACATATTCAACTACACCATGTTTATTTAAAATACCGCCATCTTCTTTTAATTTGAAGATTTCATTTAATTCTTTACAACGTTCAGCTGGACTTGCAGCAGGACCATGACCACCGATAACATCTGGAACTAAACCAGTTGCATTGGACATTGCAGTCATTTCTACCATTGTTTTTGTACCATCTTTAAATGCGCAAAGCATTCTAGGGCTCATTTTACGACGAGTAGCTTCTTCTAATACTGTATCTGGATTGCAATCATAATCAAGTTTGTTATTTTTACCTTTACCCATTACTTTTACATCCATACCCATGGCTTTAGCAAAAGAGTAAAGTTCCATTACAGCACCTGGTTCATCACCAGCAGAACCAGTATAAACTACACCATTTTTATCACCGAGTTTTTTCAAATAAGAACCAATTACAACGTCTGTTTCTACGTCCATCATTACTACGTGTTTTCCATTATTCATGGAGTCAATAGCAATTTTTACACCAACTTCAGGCACACCTGTAACGTCAATAGCACATTCTACTAAATTTGCTTGAGAAATGAGATCAGAATTATCTGTTGCTACAAATTTACCCATTTCCATATATTTATTTGCATCTTCTAAAGTTTTAGCGATAGCAATTTGTTCATCACTAATACCTGCATAATGGAAAGCATTGATTACATTTTCAATTTTAATATCAGATACGATTGATGGGCTGATACCTTTCATGATAGCCATTTGAGTAACCATACCTCTACCCATTTGACCTGCACCTACGATACCAGTGCGAATAATTTTTCCTTCTTCTTCACGTTTTAAAAGTTTTTGATCCATATTAAGCATTGAAATTCACACTCCATAAAATATTTTGTTATATATTTATATTGGTAATTAATTATCAATATATTTCAATTTTAGCGCCTTTAACAATATCATCTTCTGTTAAAGCTTCATCACCTTTTAACATGATATGTCCTGATAAATCTGGTACATCTCTACCTGCAAAATTAATAGTAGCATGACCTAATTCTTTAAAAGTTTTTTGAGCTTCATCACCAACAGCTGTTACTTCAAAAGCCTTTTCTGCAATAATGATAGTATCTCCAACTTCAATATCGCCTTTCATTTCACCAATAGAATGTAATATAGATATTTCAGCAAGTTCTGATGGAGCATTATCATTGAATAAAATTATATAATTCAACTCTTTTAAAAAAGCTTTTGCTTCGTCGCCCCAACCTGTTATTTCTGCGTAATATTTCATCTTTAAGTACCTCTTTTTCTCTTTTTACTTAAGCATATAAACCAATGCTAAATACATAAGCAATTAAAACAGCTACAGGTCCAGTGATAAGTCTGGAATATAAAACTGCTGGAACACCAAGTTCAATAGTTTCTGGTTCTGCTTCACCTAAACTTAAACCAACTGGTACAAAGTCAGCACCTACTTGAGCATTGATTGCAAATAATGCTGGAAGTGCATATTGTGGAGGGATATTTCCTAAACCAATCTGTACACCTAATAAACTACCAACAACTTGTGCAATTACAGCACCAGGTCCAAGTACTGGAGAGATAAATGGTAATGCACAAATAATAGAAATACCTATCATACCAGGTAATGTACTTGCAAGTGGAGAAATAGTATTTGCTATTACATCACCGATACCAGAAGCACTGATAATACCTAAAATCATACTTACGAAGGCCATGAATGGTAAGATATTTTTAATTACCATTTCAATAGTTTCACGACCAGCTTGATAGAATTTATTTACAATAGCACCTACACCAATACCCATACGAGTTATGATGTTTTTCTTTTTCCCTACATTCATTTCAGCTAATTCAGCTCTAGCTTGAGCTTTAGTTTTTGGTGCTTTTTGACTATCACTACTTTCAGAAGCTTTTTGTGTAATTACTGCATTTTCATCTGCATATTTTAAGCAATTTTCTGTAACATCTGAAACATACAAATCTTCTGTTATAAATTTAGCAAGAGGGCCAGATTTTCCCACTGCAGTTAAGTTTACAGTAAAAATTTTCTTTTTAGGATATACACCACAACGAGCTGTACCACCACAGTCAACTACAGCAATCATTACTTCATCATCAGGAACACCAGTTGAAAAACCATCAACAGCTTCGCCACCTGTCATTTCAGCAATTTTAGCTGCTACTGGATGTATACCACCACCGGTAACGCTTATTACTTTATAACATTTTTCTGTAGGTTTAATAGTAAGTGGACCGCCCCAACCAGCACTACCTCTTGTAATTGTTATCGCTCTATACATATGGATTAACTCCTCTCTTATAACTTTAATTTCTAGATTTCATAATCGCAAATATTTTTTCTGTAACGACACCACGAATAAATATTACAATCACACCAACTATAAAATAACGTACAGCTAAATCACCAAGTGGCAATCCCAATGTAGTAATTCCTGTTGCTATTCCCATATATACAAATAATTCACCGCCATTTGCATGTGGGAATAATCCTGTTACTGGATGAAGAAAACTTACTGTTGAATCATAAAAACTTGGTTTATGTTTTTCTTCAACAAATCTACCAAATGTATAACACATAGGATTTGCTAAGAACAATACAGAAATAACTGGTAATAATGTATATCTAGTAAAAATGCTTTTAGTTAATACACCAGCCACATTGTAAACTTTTTCTTCACCAATCAATTTGATACAAGCGCTAACAGCTGTTATTAAAACCACTACAAGAGGTATAATATTCACTACCCAGCTCATAAACGTAGCTGCACCTGCTTTAAATAATTCAATAAAACCGTTTGCCAATCCCGCAATTAATTCCATAATTTTGTTCCCCCTAAAAAAATTCATGTATTTTCAATAGAGCTAAATCGATTACATAAAGCTTCTACTGCTTGCAGATGACCTTTAAATTGTTTTTTCTCTTTTTTAGATAAAGCTTCATATTCTTCTTTTAATAAAAATATATCTTTACCTATAATATCTGGAATTTGTTTAAACTTTGTAAATACAGTTAAACCTTCCATTAACTCTCCATCAACAATTTTCCCTTGATTATCACAAGCAATAATTACAATATTATTTCTTATTCTTGAGCGTTTACTTCCTATACCAATATTGCCTTTTTTATGTAAACGACGCACAGCTTTTTTATATTGTTGCACTTGAACATATGTTCCTAATGCTTGAATCACCATAAATGCTAATAAACAAACAAATAACATTGTAAAGTCCATCATCATCATTCCTCGTAGTTTAATAACGCTTGAGCACATTCCGAATCAATTATTAAGATATTTACAAAGCCACCTTTTATAGCACCAACAACTGAATCTGCTTTTATTTTTCCTGTTGCTACGCCTATTCTACGTCTAATCTTTTTTAACTTTTCAATAGGCATACCTGATACCAATTTGTTAAAAACATTAAATCTTTCTACATTTCCATCTTTATCAAAAAACTGCATTGCTATATCTCCGACTGCACCTTGTTTAACAAAAGTATCAAACATTTCTTCATTGATATAACCAGCCTTTAAGATAGTTGAATGAGCTCTATCTGGTATGCCTATCCCCATAATTACAGTAGAAATTTTATTGAAGCTCTTTAAAATTCCCTGCATTGATTCTTCTTGTAAAAAATCATTCAATAAATCTGGTTTGGAAAACACTAATGGAGCAAAAAATTGTAAACAATCTGCCTTAAATATATTAGCAAAGGCCATTGCTATATAATTAGAATGAATGTCATATCGGCTTTCACCAATACCACCCACAATGGGAACAAAAGTACATTTTAATTTTTCTATATTAGATAAATTTGCATGAGTCAAATTTCTAAGAGTCATCCCCATGGTCACACCTATATATTCTCTGTCTTCTGCTATTCTAGTTAAAAATTTTGCCATCTCCTGCGCTAAATTTTCATTTATAATATTTGGTCCTATCTCTGTAGAATTAGCTGCTGCTATTACCACTTCTTCTAGGCCAAATTTCTTCTCTAATTCACGTTCCATATTGGCAAACATCAAATTATCTGGATTTTTTATCTCAATTTTGACAATTCCACTACGTCTACCACTTTTTATCATTCTAGCTACAGAAGGTCGAGAAATTTGCAAGGTTTCTGAAATTTCTTGTTGACTCATATTATCTTCATAATATAGACTACAACATTTGTAAATTAATCTAATATCATCAATTATCTTCTTCATAATAGCACCTATAAAATAAATAGAATATTTTGTATAAACTGATGTTTCTTAATTTATTAACTGACTTTATAATACACTTAAACAATTATTTTTGCAATACTATTAGACTAGAACAAATGTAAAAGTAATTAATGATAGATTTAAATGTTCTGATTTAGAACATTTTATCATATTATTTTGCAGACATTCTTGCAAAAATCTTTTCTGTTACAAAACCTCTAATAAAAATAACTATTACACCCACGATAAAATATCTTACTGCCAAATCTCCAAGTGGCAAGCCTAATGTTGTAATACCTGATGCAATTCCCATATATACAAACAATTCTCCGCCATTTGCATGTGGGAATAATCCTGTTACTGGATGAACAAAACTTACAGCTGCATCATAGAAAGCAGGTTTATATTTTTCCTCAATGAAGCGACCAAAAGTGTAACACATTGGATTAGCTAAAAATATAACTGCTAGTACTGGAACAATAGTATATCTTGTAATCGTATATTTTGTTGCCTTCTGTGCTACACTATATACTCGTTCCTCACCGATCAATTTTATCAATGCACTTACTGCAGTCATCAATACTACTACAAGTGGAATAATACCCGTTACCCATCCCATAAAGGTTGTAGCACCTGCTTTAAATAACTCAATAAAACCGTTCGCTAAAAATGCTATAAAATCCATAAAAAACTCCCCCTCTACATAAATTTATATTTTTATTTTTTTATAACAAATAGTATAAGAAAAAATCTTATACTATTTATTAAAATCCCTATTTTATCCTTTTTCTTTAACAGCTTTTTCTATTGCATCTAACATTTCTTTCACCATGGCTTCAGGGTCTTTTGCACAAACTATACCGCTTGTACAACCTGTTCCATCAGCTCCACTTATAATTGTTTCATAAACATCTTTTCCTGTACTAATACCAGCTGCTTGCATAACTAATATATCAGCATCAATACTGCGAATAGCATTATTTGTGGCTTCAATATAAGATTTATCACTTACCGTACCTGTACCGATTAATTCAGTTGGTTCACATAATAAAATATCTGGTTTTAATGTTGCAATAGCTTGGGCTTCTTTTACTGAATCAGCACATACTACTGTATACATATCATTTTCTTTAGCTCTATTAATAACTTTTACCAATTCTTCTAATTTCAAAGAATGCTCTGCATGATTTAAAAATACAGCTTTTACGCCAGCTTCTGCCAAAGCTTCTGGTACAACATAACCCATACCTCTGCCAGCTTTTAAACTATCCATATGTTGTGCTGTAACTATCAAATTAGTTGTATTTTCAGCAATCATTCTCAAATCTACAAAAGGTGCTGTAAAAAATACATCAAAATCTTTTTCCTTAGCTATAGCATCTGCTGCCAATGCCAATTTTAAAAGCTTTTTCCCATATAAATATGATTTAGGATTTACCATAAAAAACGGTGTTTTTATTTTTCTCAAAATAATCTCCTCCATATTTTTAGTTTGTATTAAATATTTTGTGTACTAAATACTTTATAATATCTGCGTAAAATATCTTTTATACCATCTTTTAATAATGTTTTAACAGCAAAATAGTCTTTAGCTTCATTTTCTTGTAAATTTTTATATGCATTTAAAATAAAATCCGTATAAATATTTATCTTTGCTATACCTTCTTTAGCACAACGAGATAAATTTTCATCACCTGATGAAGAACCTCCATGTAACACTAATGGAACATCTAAAGCTTCTGATAATTCTTTTAAACGTTCAAAATTAATTACAGGTGTTCCTTTATAACTTCCATGTGCTGTACCGATAGATACTGCCAAAGAATCTAAATTTGTTTCTTGCGTCAATTTTATTGCTTCTTCTACAGAAGTATATACTGACTTAGCTTCACTTAATGCATCTACACTTACACCTGTACCAACATGCCCAATTTCTGCTTCCACACAAACATCATGTGCATGTGCATAATCTACTACCTCTTTTGTAATTCTAATATTTTCATCTAAAGTTTCATTTGAAGCATCAATCATTACAGATGTAAAACCTAAATCAATAGCTCTTTTTATAAAATCAAAATCTTCACCATGGTCTAAATGCAATACTACAGGAACTTTTGCTTTATTAGCATAATATTTTCCTATATTAGCTGCTTCTTCTAGACTTTGATATTTACTATGCACCTGAGCAAAAGATAAAATCAATGGTAAATTCATTTCTTCTGCTACTTCTATATGAGCTTTTGCTGAAATTTCATCTACAAAATTAGCAGAAGGTATAGCAAAATGTTTTTGCTTTGCAGTAAGTAATAATTCTTTTGAAGACACTAACATATAAAAACCTCCTATTATTCGCCCATAATAATAATTTTACATTTTCTTGTACGCGAACGAGTTCTATCAAAATCTACAAAATAAACGTATCCTGTTGTACCTACACCTAAAGCACCATTATCAACTTCAAAAGTTTCACTTGAGCCAATTAAAGTAGCTTTTAAATGAGCTTCACAATTTAATAATGCTGTTCTATCACCATTAGGTAAATAATCTTCTGCATTTGGCCAAGAAGCAACTGCTTCATAATGTTTTTCACCTGGATAATTATATTGACCTTCAGCTATATTATCAGGAATGAGTTTTTGCAAGATATTATTTAAATCAGCTTGTAAAAATTCATCGCCATTTTCTGTATAATCATGCACAAATTCTTCAAAAAATACAGCACATGTTGTATGTGGGGAAATAACTGTACATATGCCATTTTTAATCTTACTGTTAAGTATTGCTGTTTTTACTTGTGGTGTAATATCAAAAAAAGTTGGTGTTTTTCCATGAGATGTCAATTGTATCGTCTCTTTGTAAACGGTCATAATATTCCCTCCAAAATATTAAAAATTTAAAATTAACTGAAATTTACTTCAATTAAATCTTATCATTTATATAACATTTAATCAATATTTATGCATTAGAACATTTGATAAAGATACTCATCTTGCTATTCCAATTTTTATATTTGTAAAAAATCTTCTATTTATACAACTAAAAAAGAAAAGCAAGATACAATAAAGTATCTTGCTTTTTATTAATCTTATTCAGTAACTGTAGTTTCTTCTTGTGCTTCATGTTCAGCAGCATCTAAATCTACTACATTAATATTTCTATATCTACTCATACCAGTACCAGCAGGAATTAATTTACCGATGATAACATTTTCCTTAAGACCGATAAGTGGATCAACCTTACCTTTGATAGCTGCATCAGTAAGAACACGAGTAGTTTCTTGGAATGATGCTGCAGATAAGAAGGAATCTGTTGCCAAGGAAGCTTTTGTAATACCTAAGAGGATTGGACGAGCAACGGCTGGAATACCGCCTTCTTCAATAGCTTTAGCATTTGCAGATTCAAAGCTATTGATATCAATATATTCACCAGGGAGGAAATCAGTGTCACCAGAATCTTCAATTTTAACTTTATGAAGCATCTGACGAACCATAACTTCGATATGTTTATCGTTGATACCAACACCCTGAGATTTATATACTTTTTGTACTTCGTATACGAGGTAACGCTGAGTTTCACGTAAACCACAAATACGTAAGATATCATGTGGATTAATAGAACCTTCAGTGATTTTATCACCAGGTTTAATTCTTACACCATTTTTAACAATGAGACGAGAACCATATGGAATTAAATATTCTCTAGATTCGCCTTCATCTGGTGTAATAGTAACTATGCGCATTTCTTTATCTTCGGAAATGAGAACAGTACCTTCGATTTCAGCAATGATAGCATGATGTTTTGGTTTTCTTGCTTCGAACAATTCTTCAACACGTGGAAGACCCTGTGTGATATCTTCGTCACTGGCAACCCCACCGGAGTGGAATGTACGCATTGTAAGCTGTGTACCAGGTTCACCGATAGATTGAGCAGCGATGATACCAACTGCTTCACCAACTTCAACCTGATTAGCTGTAGCAAGGTCTTGACCATAACATTTAATACATACACCAAGCTGAGATTTACATGTGAGTACGCTACGAATAGAAACTTTTTCACGTACTTTACAAATTGCTTTAGCAAGAGCTGGTGTAACAGTTTCGTTAAGAGAAGCGATTTTTTCACCAGTAGCAGGATCAATGATATCTTCTGCTAATACACGTCCTACGATACGATCTTCAAGAGATTCAATAATACCGTTACCTTCTTTAATAGCTTCAACTTCGATACCACGAATGTTGTTATTGCGAACTTTAACTTCTTTCGCATCGCTATTTAATACAGCTTCGATATATTCTTCTGTAAGTGGTGTATTTGCAGGAATGATTTCTGCGCCTGTGCTATCATAAACAGCATCAGTTGTATTTTTGCCAAGCATTTCATGCATCATGGCATGTTTAATGGATTTACGTACATTTTCTTCAGGAGCACCAAGAGCTATTGTTTCAGTGGACATGGAATTGAGTCCTTCATAAATAGCGGAACCTTTGAGTACGATTTCGCTAACATTATGTTCACCAATAGTATTGAGAGCTTCTTCATCAAGTGTAGTATCTGCAGCATAAAGAACTTCGCCTGTTTTTGGACTAACGATATCATTTGCAAGCACACGGCCTTTTAAGCTATCGCCAAGTTCTTTGATTGCAGCGCTAGAAGATGCAGCGAGTTTTGCACGTTCACGTACAAGGTTAATACCTACAACGTCACAGTCATCTTCACGAACGATAACGTCTTGAGCAACGTCAACAAGACGACGAGTGAGGTAACCAGAGTCAGCTGTTCTAAGTGCTGTATCGGCAAGACCTTTACGAGCACCATGAGAAGAAATAAAGTAATCAGACACTGTTAAACCTTCACGGAAGTTTGCTTTGATTGGTAAGTCGATGATTTTACCAGATGGATCAGCCATAAGACCACGCATACCAGCGAGCTGACGCATCTGCTGTCTGTTACCGCGGGCACCGGAGTCAGCCATCATGAAGATATTATTGAATGTATCCATGTTAGCCATCATCGCATCAGCAACGTCATCTGTAGCATCGCTCCAAAGTTTTACAACTTTCTTATAACGTTCGTCTTCAGTGATAAGACCACGATTATAGTCGCGTTCAACACGGTTAACAACTTTTTCTGTAGCTGCCAAAATTTCTTTCTTTTCTGGTGGAACGATGATATCGGAGATAGCAACTGTCATACCAGCAAGACAAGCATAATGATAACCTAAGTTTTTAACATTATCAATTACTTCAGCAGTTTTAGAACCACCAAATGTTTCAAAGCATCTAGCAACTAATTTACCAAGTTCTTTTTTACCTGTTTTGTAACCGAGATACCATTGTCCAGAGTTACCACCATGAACAATAGCTTCTTTAGCATCACTAGCAAGTAAGTTTTTAATATAACCAGCATCAACAGCTGTATCGGCTGGAACGATTTCTTTACCTTCGCTATTAACGATTGGTTCAGCCATCTTTTTACCTTTTAAGCCTTTAATTAAAGCTTCACGAGCTTCTGGTGTATCAGCTTCTAAGGAAACTTTTGTTACTTGATAGAAATCGCGAATTTCAGGAGGAAGAATTTCATTGAAAATCATACGACCAAGAGTTGTTTTTACAAGGCCATATCCTTCCATACGAACCTGAATTAATGCTTGTAATTGAAGATTTTTATGTTGATGAGCTAAAATAGCTTCATTTATACCAGTAAATACTTTTCCTTCTCCTTGAGCATTTGGACGAAGGATTGTTAAATAGTAAGAACCAAGTACCATATCCTGAGATGGAGTGATAATTGGGCCACCATCTTTTGGTGCTAAGATGTGGTTAGCAGCAAGCATTAAAATACGAGCTTCTGCTTGAGCTTCTGCTGAAAGTGGAAGGTGAATAGCCATCTGGTCACCATCGAAGTCAGCGTTGTAAGCTGTACAAGCAAGTGGATGTAATTTAAGTGCACGACCTTCTGTGAGTACAGGTTCAAAAGCCTGAATACCAAGACGGTGAAGCGTAGGGGCACGGTTTAAAAGAACTGGATGTTCTTTAATAACTTCTTCTAATACATCCCAAACTTCTGGACGAATACGTTCAACCATGCGTTTTGCAGATTTAATATTGTGTGCAAGTCCAGAATTTACGAGTTTTTTCATTACAAATGGTTTGAATAATTCAAGAGCCATTTCTTTTGGTAAACCACATTGATGAAGTTTAAGTTCAGGACCTACAACGATAACGGAACGACCAGAGTAGTCAACACGTTTACCTAATAAGTTCTGACGGAAACGACCTTGTTTACCTTTGAGCATATCACTTAAAGATTTAAGTGGACGGTTACCAGGGCCTGTTACAGCACGACCACGGCGACCATTATCGATAAGTGCGTCAACTGCTTCTTGAAGCATACGTTTTTCATTGCGCACGATAATATCTGGTGCACCTAAGTCTAATAAACGTTTTAAACGATTATTACGGTTGATAACACGACGATATAAATCATTTAAGTCAGATGTAGCAAAACGACCACCATCTAATTGAACCATTGGACGTAATTCTGGTGGAATAACTGGTACTACATCAAGAATCATCCAAGATGGTTTATTGCCAGATTTACGGAAAGCTTCTACTACTTCTAAGCGACGAATAGCACGAACTTTACGCTGACCGCTAGAAGTACGAAGTTCTTCACGTAATTCTTTATTCATTTTATCTAAATCTAATTCTTCTAAAAGCTGTTTTACCGCTTCAGCACCCATGCCTACTTTGAAGCTAGAGCCATATTTATCATAATACTCACGGTATTCATTTTCGGATAAAAGTTGCTTTTTAATAAGAGGTGTATCGCCTGGATCTAATACTATATAAGAAGCAAAGTATAATACTTTCTCTAAAGAACGAGGTGATACATCTAAGATAAGACCCATACGACTTGGAATGCCTTTAAAGTACCAAATGTGAGATACTGGTGCAGCGAGCTCTATATGACCCATACGTTCACGACGTACTTTTGCACGAGTTACTTCTACGCCACAACGGTCACAGACAATACCTTTATAACGAATGCGTTTGTATTTACCGCAATGACATTCCCAGTCACGTGTAGGACCAAAAATTCTTTCACAGAACAAACCATCACGTTCAGGTTTTAAAGTACGATAATTGATAGTTTCTGGTTTTTTTACTTCGCCATAAGACCATTCACGAATCTTTTCTGGAGAAGCTAGTCCTATGCGCATAGAATCAAAATTATTTACATCTAACAAGGGGCTGTCACTCCCTTTCTTTAAAATTCAGCCTTGCATCTGTTAAAAAACTTTTATTAAACAAATAAAAGTTACCTACATTACTATATCACTATTTCAATTTATTGATTAAGAGCATTTATAATTAATAAATGCTCTTAAATCGATTAAATTAAACCATTATATTATTCGTCAAAATTATCTGCACCAAGATCAGCAATGATATCATCTGTTGGTTCTTCAGTAGTATAATCATCTTCTACTACATTTTCTTCAGAAACATCTGTTGTTACTGCTTGACCATAAGATTCTTTTGTTGCTGTTGCATCCATATCAAGTTCTCTTGCAGTTTCATTGATATCATCTTCAATATCATTAATCATAATTTCCTGTGCATCTTCGGAAAGAACTTTGATATCAAGACCAATACTTTGTAACTCTTTAATGAGAACTTTGAAGGATTCTGGAACACCTGGTTCAGGAATGTTTTCACCTTTTACAATAGCTTCATATGTTTTAACACGTCCAACAACATCGTCAGATTTTACTGTTAAAATTTCTTGAAGTGTATAAGCCGCACCGTATGCTTCGAGAGCCCAAACTTCCATTTCCCCGAAACGCTGACCACCAAATTGTGCTTTACCACCAAGTGGCTGTTGAGTAACAAGAGAGTATGGACCAGTTGAACGAGCATGGATTTTATCATCAACAAGGTGATGAAGTTTAAGCATGTACACGCAACCTACTGTAACAGGATTTTCAAATGGTTCACCTGTACGACCATCATATAAAATAGTCTTACCATTATCAGAGAAACCAGAAGCTTTGAGTGTTTCAAATACTTCGTTACCTTTTGCACCATCGAATACTGGAGTTGCAATGTGAATACCAGCAACGTCTGGTTTTGGCATACCATTTTTATCAAAATCATAACCAATTGCACGTAAACGAGATTCTACTGTCGGATCTCCTGCTTTAATCTGCATACCAAGTTCACGAACAGCCATACCAAGATGTGTTTCAAGTACCTGCCCGATATTCATACGTGAAGGCACGCCTAATGGGTTAAGCACGATATTTACTGGAGTACCATCTGGTAAGAATGGCATATCTTCTTCACGCATAACACGGGATACAACCCCTTTGTTACCATGACGACCAGCCATTTTATCGCCGACAGAGATTTTACGTTTTTGAGCAATATATACACGTACTAACTGATTTACACCAGGTGGTAATTCATCATTTTTAGCACGGTTGAAGATTTTAACATCAACAATTCGACCAGCTTCACCATGTGGAACGCGAAGGGAAGTATCACGAACTTCACGAGCTTTTTCACCAAAGATAGCGCGTAATAATCTTTCTTCTGCTGTAAGTTCTGTTTCTCCTTTTGGAGTAACTTTACCAACTAAGATATCACCTGCACGAACTTCTGCACCGATACGGATAATACCATCAGCATCAAGGTCGCGAAGAGCATCTTCTGCTACGTTTGGAATATCTTGTGTGATTTCTTCTGGTCCAAGTTTTGTATCACGAGCATCGCATTCATATTCTTCAATATGGATAGATGTGTAAATATCTTCTTTTACAAGTTTTTCACTTAATAAAATCGCATCTTCGTAGTTATAACCTTCCCAAGGCATATATGCTACGATAACGTTGTAACCAAGAGCTAATTCACCATGGTCAGTTGCTGGACCATCAGCGATAGGTTCTTTTGCTTCTACATGATCACCTTTGTACACGATTGGCACTTGGTTCATACATGTACCTTGGTTGGAACGTAAATATTTTTGTAATTTATAATGGTCGATTTCACCAGTTTCGTCTGCACGAACTTCAATGAGATCTGCTGTTACTCTAACAACTTCACCTGCGCGTTTTGCAAGTACCATAACGCCAGAGTCGCAAGCTGCTTTATATTCCATACCAGTACCAACAAGTGGTGCCTGTGTTCTGAAAAGAGGTACAGCCTGACGTTGCATGTTCGCACCCATTAAGGCACGGTTAGCATCGTCGTTTTCTAAGAATGGAATCATTGCTGTCGCAATGGATACAATCTGTTTTGGTGATACGTCCATGTAATCTACACTATCTGCATCAACAAGCATTGTTTCTTCATGAACACGTGCTGTTACACGCTGAGCTTTGAACCAGTTATTTTCATCTAATGGTTCATTGGCTTGTGCAATTACTAAATCATCTTCTTCATCAGCTGTTAAATAACGAACATCTGTTGTTACTTGTTTATTAACTTTATCGACTTTACGATAAGGTGTTTCCATAAAGCCAAATTCATTAATACGAGCATATGTTGCAAGGGAACCGATAAGACCGATGTTTGGACCTTCTGGAGTTTCGATAGGACACATACGACCATAGTGAGAGTTGTGTACGTCACGAACTTCGAACCCTGCACGTTCACGGCTAAGACCACCAGGACCAAGTGCAGATAAACGACGTTTATGTGTAAGTTCACTAAGTGGGTTATTCTGGTCCATGAACTGAGACAACTGGCTAGAACCAAAGAATTCTTTGATTGCTGCCACAACAGGACGAATATTTACAAGAGCTTGTGGTGTAATTACATCATTATCTTGTGTATTCATACGTTCTCTGATTACACGTTCCATACGGGATAAACCGATACGGAATTGATTTTGTAACAATTCACCAACAGAACGGATACGACGATTTCCTAAATGGTCGATATCATCTTTATGTCCATGTCCATCCATTAAGTTTAATAAATAACTAATAGATGCAATAATATCGTTAATAGTAATTGTACGATGATTGTATGGTAAAGTACGAGAACAAATCATCTTAATTCTATTATTGTTTTTATCTTTAATATAAACAATTGCATGTTCATCTTCACCGAAGATATTATTTTCTTGTTCGATAGTAATATCTTCAACCATAGATGCTTCAATTGTAACATCAGCAGGAACTAAAACTTCACCAGTTTCTTTATCTACTAATGGCTCAGCTAATTGTTTGCCTAAAAGACGACGTTTCCAGCCTAATTTTTTAGTTAATTTATAACGACCTACAGTTGCTAAATCATAACGTTTAGGATCAAATAAAAGCTGTTCTAAAAGTTGTTTAGCATTATCTACAGTAGGTGGGTCGCCTGGACGCTGTCTTTTGTAGATTTCTACTAATGCTTCTTCTTTTGTTACTGTATTATCACGGTCTATAGTGTTTCTAATGCGTTCATCATTATCAAATAAAGACATAATAGCATCATTTGTACCATAACCTAATGCACGGATTAATACTGTAGCTGGTAATTTACGATTGCGGTCAAGACGAACAGAAATTACATCATTTAAGTCTGTTTCAAACTCTATCCATGCACCACGATTTGGAATAACTGTGGCATTATATAATCTTTTACCAGTAGGATCAATATTTTCACCGTAATAAGCACCAGGAGAACGAACGAGCTGACTTACGATAACACGTTCCGCACCATTGATGATAAATGTACCTGTTTCTGTCATGAGTGGGAAATCACCCATGAAAACTTCCTGTTCCTTTACTTCGCCAGTATCATTATTAACCAGGCGTACATTGACACGTAAAGGAGCAGAATACGTAGCATCGCGTTCTTTACATTCATCAATATCATATTTAGGTTTTCCTAAAGAAAAACCTTCAAACGATAACACAAGATTTCCTGTAAATCCCTGAATTGGAGAGATATCATGGAAAATCTCCTGTAATCCTTCCTTCATAAACCAATCATAAGAATTTCTCTGGATATCCAGAAGATGAGGCATATCCATAACCTCTTTGATTTTGGCATAGCTATACCTGGTCCGTTTACCAACTGAGACAGGATTGAACATTAAAATCTTCACCCCTCAAACCGAATTGAAACTAAATATTAAACATATGAATAAAGTGTTTTCTTATCTTTTGTCTATACGCTTTGATATGTTTTCACTATCAACATACATTAAACGTTAAAAAGGCAAGGCACTTTTTCTCTTTAAAGACCTTGCTTTGTAATTGACAAAGATATTCCTTTGTACACCTCATTCACTCCAAAATATATAAAGCTATAGAAAAATATTTTCTATAACGTAATCAAATATATTGACATTCTTCGCTCAACAATGATAACTACAGTACTTAAATACTTAACAGTTATAATTGCCAATAGAAGATTTTTAAGAAGTATATCCTCTTAAAGGAACTGCCAAAACTCCTTTGTAGCTTCTAAAATATGAAGTCCTACATTTTGTGTTTTTAAAGAACAACTAACTTTATAGGCTTGCTGTTTGCTTACCTAAAACTTAACATAAAGCTTTATTTTCTTTGAAATAAAATCAAAAGAACTCTCGCTTTTTATGTTAAAAATTTTGAACGTTACTCATCTTAAACTAATTTTTATTTAGTTTTTTTACGACAAATAATCGCACGTCCGGTAATAATAAATTATAGCATACTACCAGATGAGCGTCAATCAAATATTCTAGCTTAAAATGCGATTTAAACTAGAATATTTGATTTTAATTTTAAAGAATTTTAGATAAGAATAATTTTGTACGTTCTTGTTTAGGATTTTCAAAAATTTCCTTTGGTGTACCTTCTTCAATGATACGACCTTCATCTACGAATAATACACGATCCCCAACTTCACGAGCAAATCCCATTTCATGAGTAACTACAACCATTGTCATACCTTGATTAGCTAAGCTTTTCATAACATCTAATACTTCTGTTACCATTTCTGGGTCAAGAGCTGATGTTGGTTCGTCAAAGAGCATAACTTTTGGTTTCATTGCAAGAGCTCTAGCAATAGCAACACGTTGTTGTTGCCCACCAGATAACTGACTTGGATAAGAATTAGCTTTTTCTTTTAAACCAACTCTTTGTAATAAATCCATAGCTGTTGAGATTGCTTCATCACGTGAAATTTTCAACACTTTTGTTGGTGCAAGTACAATATTTTCTAATACTGTCATATGTGGAAATAAATTAAAACGTTGGAATACCATACCGATATTTTCACGAATTTTATTGATATCCGCATGTTTATCAAGTTTCATATTATCTACAGTGATATCTCCACTTGTAGGCTCTTCTAAATAATTCATGCAACGAAGTAATGTAGATTTACCAGAACCACTTGGTCCAATTATAACTACCACTTCTTTTTCTTCAATGGAAACATCTACGCCTTTTAATACTTCTACATGACCAAAAGACTTATGCAGATTTTTAATTTCTATCATCAATTTGATACCTCCGCTCTAAATATGCTACAAAACGAGAAATAGATAATGTCATTATTAAATAAATTAAAGCAACACAAACCCAAATTTCTAAAGAAGCATATGTTCTAGCAATAACTAATTGACCACGACGAGTTAATTCTTCAAAGCCAATAACAGACACTAATGATGAATCTTTCAATAAAGCGATAAATTCATTTCCTAGTGGTGGTATTACACGTTTAAAAGCCTGAGGAATAATTATATATCTCATTGTCTGGAACCAAGATAAACCTAAAGAGCGACCTGCTTCCATCTGACCATTATCTATAGATTGTATACCTGCTCTAAAAATTTCCGCTACATATGCACCACTATTGATACTACAAGCAGCAATAGCTGCTACAAATGGGTTCATTTTTATACCTGTTAATACAGGTAGTGCAAAATATATCAAGAAAATCTGTACTAATAAAGGTGTTCCACGTAAAAAGTCAACATAAATAGCTGCTAACCATTTAATTATTCTAATTTTACTAATGCGAGCAACACCAACAAATAAACCAATAATAATACCGATTGCAACACTTAGTGCTGTAATTTGAATTGTGAAAATAGCACCTTCAATAAGTAATGGAAAAGCATTGATAATAATATCAAATCTAAAATCCAAAAATAAAACCTCCTCACTTTCTTCTATTATAGAAAAAGGACACTGACCATCAGACAGTGTCCTTCTAGGTTACTATGTTAAATACAAAATCTATTATTTAGCAGGTTTTGTACCAAACCATTTTTCATAGATTTTGTCATATTCACCATTTTCTTTAAGTGTTTTTAAAGCTGCATCTACTTTTTGTTTTAATTCTGTATTACCTTTTTTCATTGCAAAACCATATTCTTCAGATGTAAGTTTATCATCTAAACGTTTTACATCAGTAGCTTTAGTTTTTACAATATAATAATCATTTACAGGAAGGTCATTAATAACTGCATCAACGTTACCTGCTTTTAATTCCATAAATGTATCAGCAGAACTATTTAAAGCTTTTACTTCAGCACCTTCGATTTTCTGTGCTTCTTCCATGCTTGTTGTACCGATCTGTACAGCTATTTTTTTGCCTTTTAAATCAGCAAAACCATTGATATCAGTGTTGTCTTTAGGAACAACGATAGTAAGACCAGAAATATAGTAAGGATCAGAGAATTCTACCTGATTTTTACGTTCTTCATTAATAGTCATACCAGAAACAATTATATCAATATTGCCAGATTCCATAGCAGGAATTAAGCCATCGAAGTTAACATTTTGAATTTCAGCTGTGTAACCCATTTCTTTAGCTACAGCTCTGATTAAATCCATATCAAAACCTTGATATTCTGTGCTACCATTTTCGTCTTGGAATTCAAATGGAGCAAAGTCAGCATTAGTACCTACACGTAATACTTTTTCTCCGCTAGAAGCTGCTTTATCAGAACTATCTTGTCCACAGCCAGCGAAAAGTGCACTTACAGCAAACATACAAAGAGCACATAAAGTTAATAGTTTCTTACTCATTATGTAACTTCCCTTCTTTAAATTTGTTTATAAAATTATAATTACATCTAACCTTAAAAAAGGCTCGGAAATATCCAAGCCTCCTTGCCGATTAAACTAAATTATTTATTGCGTCTAGCGTTGAAGCAATCACGACAATAAACTGGACGGTCTCCTTTTGGTTCAAAAGGAACCTGTGTTTCTTTTCCGCATTCTGCGCATTCTACAGTATACATCTGACGCTGTTCTTTTCCGCCTTCACGTTCGCGACGTCTTTTATCACGGCATTCATGGCAACGTGCTGGTTCATTTTCAAAGCCTTTTTCTGCATAAAAAGCTTGTTCTCCTGCACTGAAAACAAATTCCTTACCACAATCTTTACATACTAGTGTTTTGTCTTGAAAATCCATTTGTAAAACTCCTTAAAAAGTTCAATTAAGCCCAAGCCGTTTCATCCCATAAATGCATGATTTTCCACGTCATTTTTCATATCAGAACAAAAAAGCTGTTTGCTTCTTTTAGTATAAAGTTTTATTCAACAAAAATCAAGCAAAAATTAACTATATATTGTAAAATTATAAAAATTTTTCTCCCTTTATTCGTATATTTATACACAACATTTATAAATATTTATTTTTATATAAATTGAAATGATAATTTATATTTGATATACTAACTTAGTTAGCATAATGTATGAATAAATTAGTAGGAGTTTTTTATTTTGGAAAATAAAATTGATGATACAAATAAACATGATACAACTAGTGATAACGATAAAAATGATATTGATACATTAAATACTCCAGATTGGCTCAGCAGGGAATGGCGAGAAAAAAATGATCCACCCTCTCCTCCGTCGCCAAAAAAAATATATAAAAAGAAGAAAAACTATAATCGTCTTATTGCTCTAATTATTATTCTATTATTAGTATTAGTTGGATTTGTCTTTGCTAACTCTGATTCTTCCTCTGATAATCCTCCAACTATAACCACAGAACAAACAAACGTTCTTAATATCATGATAATGGGGGTAGATAGACGTGCTGATGATGTCGGTCGCAGTGATACATTAATGGTTTTAACATATAATCCAAATGAACAAAAAGCTTCTTTATTGTCTTTGCCACGTGATACTAGAGTACATATCGAAAAAAATGATTATGACAAAATAAATCACGCTTACGCTTATGGTGGTCATGAGCTTACGCAAAAAGTAGTGGAATCATTTTTAAATGTACCGATTAATTATTATGTTCTTATAGATATCCAAGCTTTTGAAAAAATCATCGACGCTGTTGGTGGTGTTGATATTGATGTAGAAAAACGCATGTATTATGAAGACCCTTGGGACGACAATGGTGGTCTCGTCATCGACCTTCAACCAGGACTTCAGCATTTAAATGGTAAGACAGCTATTCAATATGTTCGCTATCGTGATGGTGAGGGCGATATTGGTCGTATAAATCGTCAGCAAAAATTTATGAAAGCTTTCCTTGCACAAGCAATATCACCATCAATCCTACCAAAACTACCAGATATTTTAAGCAATATTTCCTCAGCTATTCAAACTAATATGCCATTGAGTGAAATGATTGCCTTAGTATCCAATTTACCTACAATCCAACAAAATGGCTTATCTTCTAGTATGGTTCCTGGACAACCTGCTTATATCGAAGATATCAGCTATTGGATACCAGATATTGCCAAAACACGAAATTTAATAGCGCAAAATATGGGAATTACCTTAAATGAAACTGCTCAAAAAGATACTGAATCTACAATAAAAGCATATGAAAAATCTTTGCCTAAAGGTTTAAAAATGGGCGATATTACAACAGAAACTCCTTCAAACGAAGAAAAATCTTCAACTCAAGAAGACAACACAGCTCCTGCTAAAGAAAAAGTTGAACCTGTAAAAAATGAAGATATAACCGTTTTAGTCATCAATTCCAGCGGTATCAATGGAGCTGGTGCAGAAGTTGCAGATATCTTAAAACGCAAAGGTTTTAAAATTTCTAGTGTTGAAACAGGAAATACATCTTCTCGTGAACATACAACTATTACAGCAAATGAGCATGAAACAGATTGTTTCTATGGTATGCCATTTACTTGTACTATTATGTCAGGAGGAAGCTCTGGTCAGGCAACAGTCAATATTGGCTTAGATTATCAAAAACAAAATTAAATTATTTTAGATTAAATCTTGCTATATCTTCATGGAGTAGCAAGATTTAATTATATAGGTCTATAAATTTAAAATTTAAATTATATTATATAGTTATAAATTATAAAGGAAGTGTTATTTTGGGAATTTTACGCATTCAAGATTTAGGAAAATCCTTTGGTATAGAAGAATTATTTCATAATGTCTCCTTTGATGTGGGTCGTGGCGATAAAATTGGTTTTGTTGGCCCTAATGGTGCTGGTAAATCCACTTTAATGAAATGTCTTTTAGGTATTGAAGAATATGATACAGGGCGCATCAGTATTGATAGTGTAGATACTATTGGCTATATGCAACAGCAATCAGATTTCACTCATGATAATTTATATGACGAACTCTTATCTGCTTTTGCTGATATCATTGCTCTCGGACAGAAAAAAACTACATTAGAAAAACAAATTGAAAACTTAGATGATGATGATAAACTTGAAGATTTAATGAAGGAATATAGTCGTATTTCTGATAAATTTGAACAATTAGGCGGATACGATTATGAAAGCCGTCTTCGTCGCGTTGCTTTTGGTCTTGGCTTTAGTGAAGAAGACTTTCCCAAAAACCCAACATTATTTTCAGGTGGTCAACGTACTCGCATTTGTTTAGCTAAAGCATTACTTCGTGAGCCAGATTTTCTATTTTTAGATGAACCGACTAACCATCTTGATATTGAAATGATTGAATGGCTCGAAGGCTTTTTGAGCAATTATAAAGGTGGCGTACTTTTAATTTCTCATGACCGCTTTTTCTTAGACAAAGTTGCCACTAAGATTTTAGATTTAGAAAATAAAACAACTGTTTTATATGATGGCAATTATTCCACTGCCATGAAAGTAAAAGCTCAAAGACGAGCTGCCCTAGAATCTGCCTATGCTAAACAGCAAGAACATATCCGCGAAACAGAA
>ERZ773155.881-NODE-881-length-26307-cov-11.949071_pt1 | contig 26307 bp, 23 predicted proteins | sample MGYA00511262_ERZ773155 | MGnify/ENA primary metagenome ERZ773155 (study PRJEB29015, sample SAMEA2737828) | human gut metagenome | biome: human gut; feature: human-associated habitat; material: faeces | place: China | collected 2012 ... | reverse complement strand
CAAACGAGAGCAGGGATGAAGCCTTATTGCTAAACACCACATAATCGTCCACATACGTATAGTATGGCTTCTCGAATTTATCAAACAATCCGCCGAAGAACAAACGGAAGAAGCCTTTCATCTCTACATAATTGATATCGAAGCCTTTATAATCAACCGTTTTAATCCGGAGCGGGGTGCGGCGCCTGATTTTCTTTTCAATAAACTCCATGTTTTCACGGGCATCTTTCATGTTCTTAGCCCCAATAGCCAGGATAAGTTCGGGGTCATGCCCCAGCAAGCCCGGCTCGGATTGCGTGATGGCAAACTCTCCCGACATCCAACTCAGGAAATTCTCTTCCAGAGATATGCCGAACAGCCCTTCAATCTTCTTCCGTGAGCTTTCATAAGAATCATACAATTGCTTGTCATGGAGGGAAAGTGCATTTTCCAGTTCCTTCATGAAAGTCACCGGATTACTAAAGCCGATATTGGTGTAAAGGGCGGTTCGTGCGGAGAGAATTTCGTGCGCTTTCATTTTATGTTTACCGGAATTCAACAAAGCCGCCACATACGGGTCGGCGGTGTCCTTGCACAAGGTGTAGCCTTTCACCTCCATCCGGTGTCTATCTATGTCAAAATAAAGTCCGGCAAAATTCATCGACTTGCTGAACATATCCACATATTCGTTCGGGGTGCCCAGATAAATAGTCATGAACTGGGGCAGATATTCGTAGTTGACAAATACCTGGACAAGTCCTTTGCCGGAAACCAACTTCCGGGCTTCCATAAAAGAATGGTCGAGCCCTATTTTAGGCGCATTGCGCGAATTGATGGCGGACTCCACCAACCAAGAGGTATAGGAACCTATAAAGTGATTGTCCACAAAGGCACAATAAAAAATATCCTGCGTATCGGGATTATGCATCTCAAGGATATTTATGCCACTATGCATGCGGTTCGTCACCTGATTGCCAGCCATCACCAGCACCGTTTCAAGCTGGCTTTTCAATAAATCCAACTTGGAGGCTTTCTGCATATCCAGCACAATCAGGAAATCCCAGTCGGTGGCACGCACCTTATGGATTGAAATCAGCATATCCCGCTTACCAACCAACGACAATAACATTTTATTACTACGGACCACCTCGTCAAGCGTCTCGACGTTCTTTGCAACCTCTTCAAAGGCTTTCGCATTCTTCAAGCATTGCCACGTGGCGCTCCTGCTGAACTTTCCCCAATCATCAATCGGAGCCGACGATTGAATGATGAATGCCGCATCTTCGGGCACCAGGTAGATTTGCTGAATGTTGCGGTCGGGCAAGATGAACACACAAAACATGGAGTACACAAAGTAGACCGCCAAGGCCAAGCCAGCCCCTACGAAAGTTCTTTTTACTATTTTCCCGGTGCTTTTCTTCTTCCCGGTCCGGCCGCCAATTTCGTTCTTCCCGGGTTCAGGTGGTAGCTCCTGAAATTGCTCTTGTTGCCCATTGACTAATTCGTCCATCCCTATCCTTTTTTCAATATGCTATTCACCACGCGCACCGAAGATACCAGTTTAGCCGTCGAAGTGAACACATCTACATTCCAGACGTGTGAGGAACGGCCTTTATGCACGATAGTCGCCACCGCTCTCACCGTGTCTCCTTCGTGAGCCGAAGAAATATGGTTTCCGCTGACTTGCATGCCGACTACTATTTCGTCCGGCTTGCAAAGTATCATCGAGCCCAGTCCGGCAACCGTCTCCGCCAGTGCCAGGCTGGCTCCTCCGTGCAGAATGCCGAAAGGTTGGCGGGTGCGTTCGTCCACCGGCATGGTGGCCTCTACCCTATCTTCGGAAGCGTAAGTATATTGTATGCCCAGATTTCCCATCAGAGCATGGCGTGCACGCTGGTTGAGTTGTTCCAGGGGTACGTCGGCGGGGCGGATTTCGGCAAGGATGGCCTTTTCTACCGCCTCCGCCACTCCGTCTTCGTCATTGGATGCGGTAATCCGGTCGGCACAAACCTTTACAGAGTCTTGTGCGTTTCCCATGGCAATGCCCAGCCCGGCGGATTGTATCATGGAGACATCGCAAACTCCGTCGCCAATGGCGATGACTTCTTCCGGACTGACACCCAGTTTCTCAAGCAAAGCACCCAGCGTATTGGATTTATCAATGGAGCAGGGCACCACTTCGAGGAAATAGGGTTCTGAGCGAAACACGTCGAGCGCTCCGTTCAATCTCCGGCGCCAGTGGTTTTCCAAGCCCACCAGCGCTTCTTCGTCATCGCTGACCAGCATGCACTTGCATGGGGCAAAGTCCACCGCTATTGAGAATTCCGTTTCCGTCACAATCTTCAGTCCATTCAGTTCTGCTTCGCGGCGTATGTGCTCATTTTCGGGTGTATCGGTGATAAGGGTGTCTTCGTGATAAGTAAAGATGGCAAATCCGTTTTTGCGGGATTTCTTTTCAAGATAAGGCAACATTTCGGGGTTTATCCGGCGCTCAAACAGGAGTTCGCCGTTTTGGGCATTGATAATCTGCCCACCGTTATAGGAGAGGATGAAGCCTCCGTAGTTGCCCAATTCCAGAGTTTTGGCAATAGGCATAAGGCCATACGTCGGTCTGCCGGAAGCCAGCACGATACGCACGCCCATCTGTTGCACCTTCAACAAGGCGGCCAACGTGCGCTTACTGATTTTCTTTTCACTATCGAGCAGGGTTCCGTCCACATCAAGAACTAATAATTTGTATTTCATGACTTACCGGTTTTGAGTTAATGAAACAAAGGTAAAGTTATTCGAGAGAAAACACAATAAGTGACGGGGTTTTTCTTATTTTTAGAGAATTCTTTTATACCTTTGTCACACAATCAAGTTATAACATATTCTTCACAAAAATAGAAAGCCCATGAAAACTAACAAATCCGAAATGCAAGAAATTATGGAAAGAATCGTCTCATTCACACAAGAAAGAGATTGGGATCAATTCCATAATGGAAAAGATTTAGCCTTAGCACTTTCGATAGAAGCTTCGGAACTAAATGAGGCTTTTCTTTGGAAAAATGCCCAAGAAGTCAATATTGATAAAGTAAAAGAGGAACTGGCCGATATAATGAATTATGCATTTCTTATAGCACATAAATATGATTTAGACCTTAAAGAAATCATATTGACAAAACTTGCAAAGAATGCGGAGAAATATCCAGTAGACAAGTCAAAAGGAAACGCTAAAAAATATACTGAACTATGATTGTTTACCATGCTTCTAAAAAAGGATTCATAAGAGATGTCTTCAACGGAAATATTGCAGATGAAATAGATCATGCATTTATGGCACATCTCGGAAGACATACTTCTCCAAACGAGGTGAGGTCATGGAGAAATTCAATGATGTATATGTATAAGGTCATTGATACGCTAGACATACCGGACACTTCCAGCATTGCAATTGAATACCAGATACCATTAACTTCTAAACGAGTCGATTTTATTATTTCCGGATTAGATGAGAATCAGAAAGGAAACATAGTCATCATTGAACTTAAGCAATGGGAACAGGCCAAATTATCAAGTAAGTCCGGAGTGGTTCAAACCCGGTTCCAACACGGAGAAAGCGAAGTTACCCACCCATCATATCAGGCATGGTCTTATGCTTATATGCTGACAAACTATAATGAGACAATCAGAGAACAACAAATAGAACTTTCTCCATGTGCCTTCTTGCACAATTATCAATCAGATAATATCATAGCCAATGCATGCTATCGGGAATACATTGAAAAGGCACCTGTGTTCTTTAAATCTGATGCCCAGAAGTTACAAGATTTCATTAAGAAACGCATCAAATTCGGAGCTAAAGACGATATCATCTGGCTTATTGATAAAGGGAAGTTGAGACCTTCCAAGCAATTAGCAGACACTTTACTCTCCATGCTACATGGCAATCAGGAGTTTGTTTTATTGGACGATCAAAAGATTGTTTACGAAACGGCATTAGAACTGGCACGGAATACCGCAAGCGGGAAGAAACATGTCTTAATTGTGGAAGGAGGACCCGGCACAGGTAAAAGTGTTGTGGCCGTAAATCTTCTGATACAACTGACCAAAGAAGGGTTGGTAGCCCAGTATGTATCCAAAAATGCAGCACCGAGAGATGTGTACACCGTAAAACTCAGCGGTAGTTATCAAAAGAGTTTTATCAATAATTTATTTGTTGGAAGCGGTAGCTTTATAGATGCGCCGGCAAATGTTTTCGATGCTCTAATTATTGATGAAGCCCATCGGTTAAACCTTAAAAGTGGTCTATACGGCAACCTTGGCGAGAACCAGATTCTTGAAATCATACGTGCCGCTAAATTCTCTGTATTCTTTGTTGACGACAGGCAAAGAGTACATATTAAAGACATCGGTTCCAAAAAGGCTATTGAGAAAGTTGCGGAAAGTTGTGGCGCCATTGCACATTATGCCAAATTAAGTTCTCAATTCCGTTGTAACGGGTCGGACGGATACCTCAGTTGGCTGGACAACACGTTGCAAATAAAAGAGACCGCTAACATTCACCTTTCATCAGAAGATTATGATTTCAGAATTTTTTCTGACCCCAATGAATTACTCGACACAATAAAAGTAAAAAATAAAACAAACAATCGTGCAAGAGTCGTAGCGGGTTATTGCTGGGACTGGAATAGTAAAAAAGACCCTGATGCTTTTGACATAGTAATACCAGAGTTCAATTTCAAGAAAAGATGGAATCTCAGTTCTGATAAAAATCTCTGGATTATCGGGAGCAATTCGGTCAATGAAATCGGATGTATCCATACCTGCCAAGGATTAGAACTGGATTATATCGGGGTCATTGTTGGCAAAGATATGAGATATGAAAATAACAAGGTAAGCACAGATGTAACCCAGCGTTCCAAACATGACCAATCTGTAAAAGGTTTCAAGTCTCTGCTAAAAGAAAATAAGAAACAGGCTTTACAAGATGCTGATGAGATTATAAAAAACACTTATAGAACCTTAATGACAAGAGGTATGAAAGGTTGCTACGTGTATTTTTGCGATTCTGCGTTATCCCAACATTTCATGAACCAACTACAACCTCTGCATGAAGAGAGGAAAGAAATACGCATAGAACCGGAAATTAATGATGACGTCAAGTATATAGATTTCCTTCCTCTTTATTCCATAAAAGCAGCCTGCGGCTATTTTGGAGAAGGGGAAATTGTAGATGAACTTGGCTGGATAAGAGTGGAAGGCATAGGGAAGCTGAACCGAAATATGTATATAGTGCAGGCCACAGGGCATTCTATGGAACCAATCATAAATGATGGGGACTACTGTGTCTTCAGAGCTAACCCCGCAGGTAGCCGGCAAGGAAAAATAGTACTGGCACAACATTACAACTTTTATGATGCTGACTATACAGGAGGCTATTCGATCAAAACATACCATAGTAAAAAGAAACAAGAAGGGCCAGAAAATTGGACACACGAAGAAATTGTACTTGAACCCAAAAATGCTAACTATAACCCTATAATCATCAATGAAGAAAACTCTGAAGAATTCAGAATTGTCGGTGAATTCGTTGGAACAATAAAACCTTGAGTATTGCTAAAATCAAGTTTAAGCTAAATCAATCAAAATATTAAGAAGCCGCATTTCAGCAAACAAAATTTTATCCATACCTTTACAGAGTTCTAATGCACATATACATACTAAATAGGATTTTGATATGAAGAAACTGATTAGCATGCATTTTATAGGAATATTGGCATTAGCCATATTGTGTAGCGGATGTAGCACCAACCGCATGGCGGCGGGTGACCCGGGCGCCGTATTGGCGGGAGCCGCCATCGGAGGCAATGTAGGAGGCGCCATCGGCGGGCTGATAGGCGAGAACAACCGAGGATGGAGAGGAGGTTACCGTGGTTCTGCCATCGGCACTATTGTGGGAACCATTGCCGGAGCCGCCATTGCCAATGCCGCCACCGCCCCCAAACAAACGGAAGAATACAGCTACCGGGTAGAGAGAACCCAGCCCACCTATAATTCCCGACCGGAAGCGCGCCCCTCCGCCATCAACAACCTGAAGATACGCAATATACGTTTCATTGACGATAGCCGCGACCACGTAATCAATGCGGGTGAGAATTGCAAAGTCGTCTTCGAAATTATGAACGAGGGAAACAGGACCGCCTTCAACGTGGTGCCGGTAGTGGCGGAAGTCACGGGCATGAAGCACATCTATATCTCGCCATCCGTCATGATAGAACAAATCGCTCCCCGCGAAGGCGTGAAATACACCGCCAACATCAGCGCCGGAGAACGGATAAAGACGGGAGAAGTCATCTTCCGCATTGCCGTAGCCGACGAGAACGGAGAGGAATATGACTGGCAAGAGTTTTCATTGCCCACCCAACGATGAACAATCTCTAATTAAAACAATAAAATCATGGCCGACAACTATTTAGAAAAGCAATACGAAGCATACGAAGCAAGAAAAGCCGCTTGGGAAAAAGAACGCAAATACGGGAAGAAGCCCTCCCCTGCCAAGCGCCCGAAAACGGAGGAAAAGTCAAAAGGGAGTGAAGAAACACCCCCTATCACGTCCCATCCGGAAAGTACTATTTAAATCCCGGAGGCGGCAAATGCATTCCCGCCATTGTCAATCCATTTTCCTTGGCATAGTTTTGATTATGCCGACTCGGCACAAGGATGCGTAAACCAGAAACGGCTACCGACGCCCACCTCAGACTCAAGCCCGATAGTGCCGCCAAGATGCTCGATAATACTCCGGCAGATGGATAATCCCAGACCGGTGCCTTTGGAAAAAGTATTAAGTTTCACAAAGCGGTCGAACACCTGCCCCACCGCATCCGGAGCAATACCAATACCCGTATCTGTTACGGAGAATTCTATCTCATTGGTATCCTCCTTAAAGTGATACTCAAGAGTGATTTGCCCTTCGCTCGTAAACTTAAGGGCGTTATTGATAAAGTTGGTGACAACCTGCATCAAACGCTTCTTATCTGTATAAATACGATAATCGGGCAAATTAGAAGCCAGCAATACGGGCACGGGTTTATCTTCCTTGATTTCATAACCGCGAAGTATGTCTTCACAAAAGTCTTTGATGTTCAGATACCCCATATTGAAGTCGAGCGTCCCCGCCTCTATCTTCGACAAATCCAGAATATCGGATATCAATTGCAAGAGCAACTCTGTGTTCTCCTGCATGATTTCAATATACCCCTGACGTTCTTTCTTGTCATCTTCCTCAACGAGCATACTTGCAAAACCGACAATCGCATTCAACGGAGTACGGATTTCATGACTCATATTGGCCAGGAAAGCCGACTTCAGGCGGTCCAGATTCTCCGCCTTCTCCTTGGCTATCCTTAATTCTTCTTCTATCTTTTTCTGATGGTCGATGTCGACACTGGTGATGACGTGCGCCATCTGTCCGTCTATCCAGGGGAATGCGGCACTGAACACGCGAAACCAGCATTTGTCGAACGGGCGTTGATAGTCCCAGGAGTAAACCCTGGTGGGCTGGCCGTTTTCATCAATCAAGTGCCTTTTAGGGCAGAACTCACACTCGCCCGTTTTATCGGTGTAGAGGGCTTGCCAGCACTTCTTCCCTTCGAAAAGCCTGATGCCGCCATACGGGGCGGCCATAGATGCATTGGCATATAGCATGTCATGAGAATCGAAAGAGTTCACATAAATATCCACTCCCATATTGTTCATAATGCTACCCAGCGTATTGCTTGCCCGCACTTCTCTTTCCTTATATTCCCTGACCGCTATTTCCTTGGAGAGCGAGCCCAGTATCAGATGAATCATCTGGAGCTCGTCTTCCGCGAAAGGTATCGAGGCTTCTTCCCTATCCGCAAACCCAATAAATCCGATAATCTTGCCTTCGGAATCTTCGAATTGCCTGATTAGCAAAGAATCCACTCCATAAAAATCCAGAATATCAATATCAGACAAAGAAATATTCTCACCCTTACTGGCATAGAAAGGTCTCTTTTTAGCCTCTATACGACCAGAATGTTGTGTAGTCATCTCTCCCATTTCAAAACGAGACCTCAGGGTGCCACCTTCATTTCCGATGGTTTCCTTCAAAAAGAAATAGCGGAAGCCATCCGTTTGATAAACAAACCCTTTCTTGAATCCATAGTAATTACAAATGTCTATCAACGACTTCGTGATTTTCCTTTCAATAGATTCATGGCCATTCAACCGTTCTAAAAACTGAAGTAGAAATACACTTAAACTTTCCTTGCTTTTGGTCATATAGTCTTTAGTTCCTTAAGTTTAGACTACTCGGAACGAATTCTCGTTTTTTCCTCCAAGCATTCAAGCCGCTAATATACAAACTTTTAAAGACAATAGAGCATTTTTTACCAAGTTTTTAAATATTAAATATTTTCCTTTTCACACAAAGTAAGATAAAGGGAAACCTATTTTATTTTACAAGTACTTCAAAAGCATATACAACTTTCAATCATAGTTTTCGTAGCGCGAACGCAACTTTGCCGGACTTTTGGGTGACGGCTCCGGCTTCCCGGAACCCGACTTCTTTTGCCCGGATTGCTGGACAGGTCGAGGTCTTTCGGGACGGTTATTATTCCGCTTGGGCTTTTCGGCAGATACCACCGCCTTTTGAGTGCTTCCGGTTGGTTCGACCGGTCTCTTTCTGTCCTCCCGCCTTCTATTGTTCTGAGGTCTTCCTCCCTGAGTGCGGCTTTGCGATTTGGGTGCAACGTTTGGGATAGCAGAAGAAGTAGTAGGAGAAGCGGCAGGCTCTCCCAAAGAAGGCAAATTGTGCTTTTGTTGCACCAGCTTTATACCCGTAAGTTTCTCTATCTCACGTAACATGGGGGCTTCTTCGCTTGAGCAAAAAGCAATGGCACGTCCTTCGCAACCCGCACGTCCAGTACGTCCGATACGGTGCACGTAGGTTTCCGGAACGTCGGGCAAATCAAAATTGAGAACCAGATCCAGACCTTTTATATCGATGCCCCGGGCAGCAATATCCGTAGCAATAATCACATTGGAGCGCCCTTCCTTAAAGTTGCTCAACGCACGTTGGCGGGCATTCTGTGACTTGTCTCCATGTATGCTTTCGCAAGCAATGCCACGACGAGACAGGTAGCGGGCAATGTTATCCGCCCCATGCTTGGTACGGGAGAAAACCAGCACCTGATGGCCTGCCTCTCCGAGCAACAATTGAGCCAACAATTCTTTCTTCTGAGGTTTCTCTACCCGGTAGACGGACTGGCTGATAATCTCCACAACACTGGATGCCGGAGTTACTTCCACACGCGCCGGATTGTGCAACAAACTCTTGGCAAGACGGTCGATACTATCGGGCATGGTGGCCGAGAAGAAAAGGGTTTGCTTCTTGGGCGGGAGCTTGGGCAAGAGGCGTTTGACGTCATGGATAAATCCCATGTCGAGCATACGGTCGGCCTCATCAAGAACGAAGTGGCGAACATCGTCGAGGCGGATAAAGCCTTGCGACATCAGGTCGAGCAAACGTCCGGGAGTAGCCGTCAGGATGTCCGTCCCGGCACGAAGTTCATCGGTTTGAGACTTTTGTTTCACTCCGCCGAAGATAACCGTGTGGCGCAAGGTCGTATAGCGTGTATAGTCCGCCAACGATTCATCAATCTGAATCGCCAACTCCCGGGTTGGGGTCAGGATAAGCGCACGGATGCTACGCGGAGCACCTTTGCGTTGGGGCATAGGAGCGGCAAGCAATTGCTCGATGATGGGTACGGCGAAAGCGGCGGTTTTGCCGGTTCCGGTTTGCGCCAGTCCCAACAAATCACGCCCGGTCAGGGCTTCGGGTATAGCTTGTTCTTGGATAAGTGTAGGGGTAGAATAGTTTTTTTCGAGGAGCGCACGGCACACCGGCTCCGAAATATTCATCTGTTTAAATGTCATCATTTCTTTTTATTACGGCACAAAGGTACGATTTTACAGGGAATTATCACTATATTTGCATGAAAAAGGAATCATGAGAGTACATCACATCGCCATCTGGACCTTCCGCCTGGAGGAATTAAGGAACTTCTATATCCGGTATTTTAGCGGAAAAAGCAACGAAAAATATATCAACCCCAAGAAAGGTTTCGAATCATACTTCATCTACTTTGATGAAGGTCCGTCATTAGAATTAATGAGCCGAACGGACGTGCAAAACACTCTGATAGAAGAAAACAGGTTAGGTCTCACCCACTTCGCCCTTGCCTTTCAAAGCAAAGAAGATGTACTCAAGACTACTGAACAACTCCGGGCAGACGGTTATACCATAGCCGGAGAACCGCGCACTTCAGGCGATGGTTATTTCGAAAGCGTCATTCTTGATCCTGACGGTAACCGCGTAGAATGTGTCTATCGGAAAGAAGAAACTTCGGAAGAACCCGACACCCCAATTGAAACAGAACGGTTGCTACTACGGCCCTTCGTGGAGAGCGATGCAGAGGCTCTCTTTGCCTGTTGCCGAAACCCCAACATAGGGAACAATGCGGGTTGGCAACCTCACGCAAGCCTGGAGGAATCACGGGAAGTACTTCGTTCCGTATTCTTATCCCAGAAAGGGGTATGGGCCATTACCCTGAAAGACAACGGGCAATTGATTGGCTCCATCGGCATCATCGCCGACCCCAGACGCGAAAACCCGCAAGTACGTATGCTGGGATATTGGCTCGACGAGGCTCAATGGGGAAAAGGCTATATGACGGAGGCGGTAAAAGCGGTACTAAACTACGGTTTCGGCACGCTAAAACTAAGTCTTATCACCGCTAACTGTTACCCCCATAACGAGCGCTCTCAACAAGTATTGAAACGCCAGGGCTTTGTGCATGAGGGTACACTTCATCAGGCCGAAGTGACTTATGACGGACATGTATATGACCATCAATGCTATTACCTGACAAATCCGAAACATCAAAAATGAGTATCTTTGCGCCATCATGTTGCACCGTTTCAAGACTTCCATAGCAGATATTCCACTTCCGGAAAGGTTTACTTATCCTTTCTGCTATACTCCCCATCCATTATGCCTGATGGCGGCGGAAGAGGTGCAACACTATCTCAACCGGCAACATGAATGGAAAGAAGAGCTAAGTCAGGGAAAGATGTTCGGAGTGCTGGTGGTGCAGACCGGAAATGGGGAGATTGGTTACCTGGCCGCGTTTTCGGGCATATTGGCGGGGAAGAACCAACACTCCTACTTCGTTCCGCCCGTATATGACTTGTTGCAACCGCAAGGTTTCTTTAAAGTCGAAGAGGAAAATATCTCCGCCATCAACCGGCGCATCAAGCATTTGGAAGAGGACAAGGAATACACTTCTTTATTGTCCGAGCTCACCCGGACCCACCAACAAGCCCGGGAAGCACTGGACATAGCCAAACAACAATTAAAAGAAGCGAAAGAGAAAAGAGAATTGCGTAGAAAGGAAGCCGGACTCACTACCGAAGAAGAAGCCCGCCTGATACGCGAAAGCCAATTTCAAAAAGCGGAATACAAACGGCTGGAACGTTCCTGGAAAGAAAAGATAGCCGCTTTGCAAGTGGAAATCAATAACCGGGAAGAACTAATTCAAGAGTTGAAGGTGGAACGCAAAAGCCGTTCCGCCACCCTGCAACAACAATTATTCGGGCAATTCAGAATGTTGAACTACCGGAAGGAGGTGAAAACCTTGTGTGATATATTCAGCCAAACCGTGCACAAAACTCCTCCCGCCGGTGCCGGAGAATGTGCCGCCCCTAAATTATTGCAACAAGCCTATCTGCACGGCTGGAAACCCATTGCTATGGCAGAGTTCTGGTGGGGCAACTCTCCCAAAGCCGAAATCCGCCATCATGGTTATTATTATCCCGCTTGTAAAGGTAAGTGCGAGCCTATCTTGCAACACATGCTTCAAGGGTTGGAAGTAGAAGAAAATCCTATGCTACAACTTCCGGAACAGGGCTACGGGAAATTAAAAATAGTCTATGAGGACAAATGGTTATTGGTAGTCAACAAGCCTTCCGGAATGCTCTCCGTACCCGGTAAGGGTGAAAAGGAGTCCGTATATAGTCTGGCAAGGCAACTCTATCCGGAAGCCGACGGGCCGATGATTGTGCACCGGCTGGACATGGCTACATCGGGACTTTTAATCATTGCCAAGAATAAAAAGGTGCATCAACACCTGCAAGCCCAGTTCAAGAATCATAGCATCCGAAAGAAATATATAGCCCTGCTCGACGGCATCATTCCCCAAGACGAGGGAACCATCGAGCTTCCCATTTGTCCGGATCCGCTGGACCGCCCCCGGCAGGTGGTGGACATGGAATATGGCAAACCCGCCATCACTTATTATCAGGTTCTTGAGCGGAGGGACAAATGCACACGCATAGCTTTTCATCCGCATACAGGGCGCACTCATCAGCTCCGTGTACATGCCGCACATCCGTCAGGTCTGCATTGTCCTATCATAGGTGACGAGCTTTACGGGAGAAAGGATAAACGCCTCTATCTGCATGCCGAGTCCATCGAATTTACCCATCCCGCCGACGGACGGATCATCCGTATCACGGAAAAGGCTGACTTCTGATGATTGCTTCTTCTCTTTTTCTCCTTCCACAAGAGAGAGTCAAAAAGCCTATATAAACTGACAAATAGCTTAGGAATTGAACCTTTTCATTCCCATCATATCCGGATTTTATTCCCTATTTTTGCAAACGGATAAATCTATCCGATCAAGCACTATTAACCAACTAATGATTAAAACCATGAAATTCGTAACTTTAGCATGTAGTTTACTTTTCTGCCTGTCCTCTTTCGCACAAGAGAATTTTCCGGACGGAACTCCTATTCCCGACTGGTTCAGACAAAACGAAATCGTAAATATTGAAACACTGGGTGACAAGTACAAGATTACAGATTATAGCGTTGTAAATGATAGCACCCTGATTCAAACAGAAAAGATTCAGGCCGTCATCGATCAGGCTTCATCCAAAGGAGGTGGCGTGGTCATCATTCCGAAAGGTACTTACCTGAGTGGTGCGCTTTTCTTCAAACCGAAAACCCATCTTTATCTGGAAGAAGGAGCCGTACTGAAAGGTAGCGATGATATCAGCAATTTCCCCATAATCAATACCCGCATAGAGGGGCAATCACTGAAGTATTTCGCCGCACTGGTGAATGCTGACGGAGTCAATGGTTTCACCATCTCCGGCAAAGGCACAATCAACGGTAACGGTCTGCGCTATTGGAAATCTTTCTGGTTGCGCCGTTCCGTCATTCCTAAATGTACCAATATGGATGAGTTGCGTCCACGACTGGTGCACGTTTCCAATAGCGATGATGTACAGATTTCAGGAGTACGTCTCATCAATTCTCCGTTCTGGACAACGCATATTTATAAATGTAATAATGTGAAATTGCTGAATTTATACATCTTCTCTCCGGCGGCTCCGGTCAAGGCACCCAGCACGGATGCCATAGATATTGATGTATGTAATAATGTGCTGGTTAAGAATTGCTATCTCTCGGTTAACGATGATGCCATTGCTCTGAAAGGCGGAAAAGGCCCGTGGGCTGATAAGGATTCCAACAACGGAAGTAACACTAACATTATTATAGAAGATTGTACGTATGGTTTCTGCCATAGTGCATTGACTTGTGGTAGCGAATCTATTCATAACCGTAATATTATCCTCCGCCGTTGCACAATCAATCAGGCAAGCCGCTTGCTATGGTTGAAAATGCGTGCCGACACTCCTCAGAATTACGAGTATATCCTTGTTGAAGACATCAAAGGAAATGCCAAGAGCTTCCTCTACGTCAAGCCGTGGACACAATTCTTTGACCTCAAGGACCGGAAGGATATTCCGATGTCCTACTCAGACCACGTGACGATGCGTAATATTGACTTCGATTGTGATGTATTCTTCAACGTAAGTGCATCCGAACAATACAAATTGTCGAATTTCAAGTTCGAGAATCTGAATATCAAGGCGAAGAATGGAGATTGCGATAAGTCAGTGATCTCATCGTTTGAATGGGATAATGTGAAGGTGAATCAATAAATAGCTATAACGGCTTTTGATTATTAGTACTATCCGTCATGCTGAGCGTAGCCGAAGCATCTCCTTCCTGTGTATAAATAAGGAGAAGAGATGCTTCGGCTACGCTCAGCATGACGGATACTCCGAGTATAACAAAGAACTCAAAAATAATTGAGTAATTGTAGACAATTATTCAAAGCTACGCAACAACTTTATTTCTTCCGCCCAGAGCGTTTCATCCGGTGTTTCCAGAATGACAGGCATGTTGTCGAAACGTTCGTCTTTCATAAAACGCTTGAAGAAATCAATTCCTAACAAGCCTTTCCCGATGCTATCATGGCGGTCTACATGGCTACCCAACGCTTTCTTCGTATCATTCAAGTGAATGCCCCGCAAATAATTGGAGCCAACTACCTCGTCGAACTCACGGAATACTTTATCATATTCCCCTACTATATTATAACCTGCCGAATAGGTGTGGCAAGTATCCAGGCATACCCCTACACGTGATTTATCTTCTACCCGGTCGATGATATGCTTCAATTGCCAAAATTCATTACCTACATTGCTACCCTGCCCTGCCGTATTTTCAATAACGGCCGTTACTCCCTTCGTTTTGCTCAATGTAATGTTGATGGACTCGGCAACCTTATCCAGACATTCCTCCACCGAAATCTTATTAAGATGGCTTCCCGGATGGAAGTTCAGGAGTTGCAAGCCTAATTGCTCACAACGTTGCATCTCATCCAGAAATGCGGCACGGCTTTTCTCCAATCCTTCTTCTTCCGGATGCCCCAGATTAATCAGATAACTATCATGGGGCAGGATATAGCGGGCATCAAAAGAGAATTTCTCACAATTGCCCTTGAACTCGCGGATGCTTTCCTCCGTCAACGGTTTGGCTACCCATTGCCGTTGATTCTTTGTGAACAAGGCGAATGCATTCGCACCTATCTCATGGGCATTAACGGGAGCTATTTCTACTCCACCACTTGCACTCACGTGCGCTCCAATATATTTTTTCATATCTGTTCTTTATATGATGATTAAAAACGGAAGCAAGATAGAGAAAAATCCGAAGATGGCAAAATCAATTTAGAGTGCACACGTTCCTTCTCCGGCATAATCCTTTCCTGTTTTTCCATTATATTCGGGATGTCTTTCCAGCCAAACCACGGCATAAGAGCAGGTTGCCACCGGCACTAATCCGTTGGCCAAAGCATAGTCATAGGCCGCTTTTACCAAAGCAGAGGCAATGCCTCTCCCGCTGATTTCATCGGGAACAATCGTATGGCGCACATCCAGCGCACCATCAGTGACGCGATACATCAGACGGGCAGTTTCCCCATCCACCGTTGTCTGAAAAACTTTTTTCTCGGGATAATGTTCTATATTCATAATCTGTTTCCTTTATTGGGTGAATAAATTAAATAACAAGACTCTCTATATTAAATAACAGATTTCAGTAACTTTGTATCGAACACTTCTAAAAAAAATCTTATGGACAATCATCTTCTCTCTCACGCCATCGCCCTCGCCACCGAGGCTCATAAAGGACAAAAAGATAAATACGGACAGGAGTACCTGCACCACCCCATCCGCGTCATGAATATGGGACGTAACCTGAAAGAAAAGATTGTCGGCATCCTCCACGATGTAGTGGAAGACACGGAATGGACGTGCGAAGACCTGATGAAAGAGGGTTTCCCGGATGAAATCATCGAAGCCGTGCGGTGCGTCACCAAGCTATCCGATGAAGAAGACTACGAGGAATACATCGGAAGATGCGCTACCAATCCCCTCGCGATTGCCGTTAAGATTCACGACCTGACGGATAATATGGACGTCCGCCGTATGCCCTGCATAGGGGAAAAAGAAATCAGCAGATTGAAGAAATACCTGAAAGCCTATCACCGCCTGATGCCTTTCTATATGAATCATTGATAATATATGCGTTCGTTTTTCATGAAATAGTTACCTTTGCGGCATGAAACAGGAACTAAAGGAAAATCAGGGAATACCGTCGTCCTTACTTTGGACACTCGCCATCATATCAGGAGTAACGGTGGCTAATATATACTACAATCAACCCTTACTGAACCGTATCAGCCGTGATCTGAACATCAGCGAGTTCACCGCCAATCTGATAGCCATGTTCTCGCAGATAGGCTATGCGCTCGGATTGCTTTTCATCATTCCGTTGGGCGACTTATACCGCCGGAGGAACATCATCCTCGTAAATATCTCCGTGCTGGTGGTCTCCCTGCTCACCATTGCCCTGGCTCCCAACATCCACCTGATACTTTTTGCCTCCCTGCTGACAGGTGCATGTTCCGTCATTCCGCAAGTGTTCATGCCTCTTGCGGCGCAATACTCCACTCCCGAAACCAAAGGGAAGAATGTAGGCATCATCCTTTCGGGATTGCTGACCGGTATTCTGGCTTCGCGCGTAGTGAGCGGTATCGTAGGCGAATACATGGGCTGGCGTTTCATCTACTTCGTTGCCGCCGGACTGATGATTGTCTGCCTCATCGTCATCATCAGGATACTTCCGGACCTCCCTTCCAACTTCCAGGGGACATACTTCGGCTTGATGAAATCCCTGTTCTCCTTAGTCAGGAAATACCCCCAACTACGCATCGTTTCGCTACGTGCAGGTTTTTCATTCGGTTCCTTCCTCGCTATGTGGAGTTGTCTGGCCTTCAAAATGGAGCAGGCACCTTTCTTTGCGGGAAACAATATCATAGGTATGTTAGGCCTTTGCGGCATAGCCGGAGCACTGACGGCATCGTCCATCGGCAGATATATACATATCCTCGGAGTGAAACGGCTTACTTACATAGGTTGTACGCTGATTATCAGTGCATGGATCACCCTGTATGTGGGGCAATACAGCTATGTAGGCATCATAGCCGGTATATTATTGATAGATATAGGGATGCAATGCATTCAGCTTAGCAACCAGACAAGTGCATTCGCCCTTTGTCCGCAAGCCTCCAACCGCATCAATACGATTTTTATGACTACTTACTTCATCGGAGGTTCCACGGGGACTTTCCTTGCCGGAACTTCGTGGCAATATTTCGGCTGGACGGGAGTGATAGGGACAGGTATTTTGCTGACGAGTTGTTCGTTGATTATCAATATCTTTGCTAAGAAATAGATTCTTTCAAGATTTCCCAACCACATGCCTTGAGGTCGACGCATCCGTTTTTTCTGAAAGCGACACCTTCCTTTTCCAACAGTTCGCGTTGTTCCGTCCAGCAAGGCGCCAATCTTCCCTGGCTGTTTACCACCCGGTGGCAAGGGAGATTCCGCTCTTCGGAAGCGTTGTGCATAGCCTGTCCCACCATGCGGGAGCACTGGGGACGGCCCACAAGATAGGCGATTTGCCCGTATGTCAGTACGCGCCCCGAAGGGATGGAGGCGACTACGCTATACACTTCATTTCGGAATGATACCTGATCCATAACGGCTGATTAAATAACTTCTTCGCACACCCGCATTTCCATACCTTTATATACAACCACAATCTTGTGCAACTGGGTGTTGCCGATGGCACGCTTCACCGTATCTGTATCGGCGTAGCGGTTGGCTTGGGCGATGGCTTCCTGACGGAGTTTTTCCACAAGGGTTTCGGGGTCTTTGTACTTGGCATATTTCAGTTCCACGATGTAGCTGTGCGTCATGTCAGAGTAGATGTCCAGCATCGGGCAGAGGAAGATATCTACATAGCCCGCTTGCGTGTCCTGTTCGGAAATGGGGCGGTAGAAGCGGTTCTGCGCGGTCATGGCAAGGGTGAAGCCGTGAACAAAGAACTCGCCTTTCTGCTTGTCGCGTTGCGAGGCATACGTCTTCAGGCAGTCGGCAATGTAGCCGAAGTAGGCTTGCCAGTCACCATCATAAGCGAGTTGGCTTGCCAGTTCACTCTTTTCATAGCTGCTGAAACTCAGGTCTGCATCGTTGTAAGTATTCAACAGATAGGTATAGAGTTGCTCCTGAACCACCAGGTTGGGGATGGTCAGTTTGGTTTTTCCTCTATGCATTCCGCTGATGGTGAGCATACCGAAATAGTAGAGCAAGCTCACGAAGTTGTCGGGGTTGGTGATGCTGGAGGCGGGGAAGCCGCTCTTCAGTTCACCGGTGATATAGCTCTGACTCACCAGCGTCTGAATGACGGAAGCATCGTGGGCAAACTCCTTGTCCTTGCGAATGAGCATGCGCAGTTTCTCGTAGTCGATGCGAATGTTATCTTCCACCATATTTTGTGGTGCCTTGCCACGCATTATATAATTTTTGACGAAGTAGAGCACCATGTTTGAATTATACATCGTGGTTTCACCGTAACACTCCTGTGCGAAGCAATAGTTGTCATACCACGGCTTCATGATTTCTATCAACTCGTCAACGGTGTGATTGAAAGGGCTGGTGGTTGAATAGTAGGTCAACATCTCCCGCACTTCCTCTTCCGTGAATCCCATCATCTGGTTGAACTCCGGCGTGAGGGAATAGTTGGTTCCGATGTTGAATCCACTGGTGAGGTCATCCATCGTCACGGGGCTTACACCGGTGATGAAGCAACGCTTGATGCTGGAGTAAGTTCCCGCTTTCACTTTGTTGAAGAAAGCACGCAAGTAACCTTCGCCATGCGTTTCGTTGGTATAGCGGTGCAGGCTTTCGGGGTCGGCGAGGATGGCGTTGGTGAAGTGGTCGTACTCGTCGATGAAGAGATAAATATCCCGCCCGGCACGCTCGCACTCATGATAAAGGAAATCGAACTGGTTGACAGCTCCTTCTATTGCGTCCAGCTTTTCTTTGGTGCCTTGCGGCAGAAGGTCGGCATACACCTCACAGAAGAAGTCGAAACAGATTTGGCAATGCGCATCCAGTCCTTTGCGGTAATTGTTCAACTCGCCGGTGATGCCGGAGAAGTTGAGGTATAGCACCAGATAGCTGTTGCGGTCCGGTGTGGGATGCTGCCCGATGTAGAGGTCACCAAAGAGTGCCTCAAACTGGTCGCGGGTGCGCACGTCGTAGTAGTGTTGCAGTAGGTTCAGCGTCAAGCTCTTGCCGAAGCGGCGGGGGCGGATGAAGAAGAAGAAGCGGTCCGCCTCCTCTATCATGGGAATGAAGCGGGTTTTATCCACATAATAATAATTGTCGAGGCGAATATCCGCGAAGTTCATCATGCCGTAAGGGAGACGTTTTCTGCCGGGTACTATGTATTTCATTGGGTCCATTTTCTGTCCTCCTGCTATTTTAAAAAGTAATCCAATTTTCTATTTGAATATTCTCTATCCTATTAAGATGCTTCACATTTTCCGTGACCATAATACAATCAATAGCTACTGCTGTAGAGCCTATTAGGAGGTCTAAATCATCGATAAGGCTTCCTTTTTTCCTTAAAGTTGCTTTTTGGTGAGCATACTCTGATAAAGCCACTCCTACAGGAATGATTTCAATATCAGCACAAAATGAAAGTACTTCTTTTTTGTTCTCTTCAATCTCACTGCTACATTCAGCACCATATAAAAGTTCGGCAACAGTCATCTCCGAAATACAACAATTATCCCACCCAACTCTTTGAAGTTGCTCGCGCATGCCTTTTTTCCCTCTTAGGATATAGACACAAATATTGCTATCAAGCAAATACTTTGACGATTTATTCATTTTAATCAAAATTCAGGGGAGCCTTAATACTATTCCGTCCTGCATAAATGTCCTTTATGATATCCTCGGCACTTCTTTCATCCTTCCATTTACCGAGATGCTTTTCTATCATCTCATCAGTCCTGTTTTTGCGGGCATCTTTACCGGCAATAACAGAAGCGGTCAACCGGGTGGCTAATCGCAATTTTATATCATCATTCAGTGACTTTAGCATTTCCCAATAGGTTTCGGTCAGCTTTAATGTATTGTCCATAACGCTCTGTTTTTTAATGTAACAAAGATACAGGTTTATCCCCAATATACAACAAACCCGATATAAAATAGTTATTCATGCCAATCAGTAATTGAAATTCATATTAACCTGGTTAATTGCAGTTTGTTTTGGTTACCTTTGCGGCCGCAATATCAATCACTAAAAAAATGATAACAAGAACAATGAACCCCTTCGCACTTAGAAGGGAGATGCAAAACGATATATTTGAAAATATAGTTCCTTATCTCAAAAGAAATTATGATTCTAAAATACGCAGGGCGATTATTAAAAGCCTTCATTTGCCGATGATATTTAATCCGATTCACTATTTCAGCAAGACAACAAATAACGATTGGTTCATATTCTATTATGCAATAACCAAAAAGCTGGCCGAGGATGCCGCGTGTATCGCTATATCCCAGGTGCAAACCGAAGAAGGAACTTATGTTTACGAATATATTGTTGCACGCGAGCACAACATTTATATTTTTCCTCCTCATTTTTTCTCCCGCTATCATTCAAGGTTTTTAAAAGGAGCCGCGATTGGCAAACAAGAGCTTATTAACCAATATATAAAAAATAGTTATATAGGCATTATTTTTATCTCAGAAACAGGGCGGGAAAAATGTGCATTAAGCTTTCAAGACGGATATGCAATCGGAGACATTATTAGTCGGAAAGAACGTATTTTTATGTTCAAGACGTTTATCTCTAAAGATTTACTGAGAAAAGATCAAAAGTTTGCGAAGGCATACGACCAACTTCAGGAACAAAATCTAATGAATTACATTATGAGCTTAGAGAACCCTAATGAATTTTTGCTTAACAAATACAGCTCTTACCTGAACTCAAAGCTATAAATGCGAATTGGCACATTAATCACATTAGCACATTTGGTTCATAACTGCGTAAAAATGAATCAAACAAATAATCGCTTCCCGACACGTTGGAAACAGAAATTATGCTTACCTTTGTACGTAAGCAGAAAAAAACAGAAGTTATGGTACAGAAAGACAGATATATACGATTTGACTGGGCGGTGAAGCGTTTACTACGCAACAAGGCCAACTTCGGCGTGCTCGAAGGTTTCCTCACCGTGTTGCTGGGCGAGCCTATCCGCATTGTCGAGATACTGGAAAGCGAGGGCAACCAGCAACGTGAAAACGACAAATTCAACCGCGTGGACATCAAGGCGCGCAACAGTAAGGACGAAATCATCATCGTCGAGGTGCAGAACACGCGCGAGATATACTATCTGGAGCGCATCCTCTTCGGCGTTGCCAAGGCCATCACGGAGCATATTGAGCTGGGAGAACTTTACTCCCAAGTGAAGAAAGTGTACTCCATCAGCATTCTCTATTTCGACATCGGCAAGGGCAACGATTACTTGTACCACGGTCAGAACTCCTTTGTGGGCGTGCATACGGGCGATTTTCTGGAGGTCACCACCAAAGAAAAAGACGCCATCGTGCGCAAGCTGCCTGCCGAAATCGTCCCCGAATATTTCCTGATTCGAGTGAATGAGTTCAACAAGGTGGCCGTCACCCCGCTTGAGGAGTGGATAGAATATCTAAAGACCGGCATCATCCGCCCCGATACGAAAGCTCCCGGACTGGAAGAAGCACGCCGCAAACTGATTTATTACAATATGGACAGGGCGGAACAACTGGCGTATGACGAACATATCAATGCCGTAATGATTCAGAATGATGTGCTGAGTACGGCGGCAGAGGAAGGTAGAGAGGAAGGAAGACAAGAAGGCAGACAGGAAGGGCTTGCAGAAGGGCTTGCAGAAGGGCTTGCAGAAGGGCTTGAGCAAGGAAAGCAGGAGAAAAACATAGAGAATGCCCGTACGATGAAAGCCTTGAATATCTCCTCCGAAGTCATCCACCAGGTGACGGGTTTAGCCATCAAAGACATAGAAGAATTATAAATAGCAAGATATTATTCATTTTCGTCTCGCCCGATTTTCGTTTTTTGAGAAGCAGGCGGGACGTTCTGTTTTCCAGCGTAGTTTTTTTTACAAATGCCCCCTGAATGCCAACCCCCGATTCCCATTATTCTTAAACCTGTGTTCATAAAATAAGTCCGGTGACCGCTCCCGGACTTTTTCTCATCCCAGCGGATTTTCTTCAATCCCGCCATCGCCGCCATGCGACGGGTCCTGGTCTTCGGTGGTGGCTGAAAGTTCAATCCATTCCAGTTGTTCGCTGTCCACCAGGGCGCGGGTGTAGGCGCCGCTGCTGAGGCGGGTGCGTTCGGGGACGAACTCCACGCGGACGGCTTTCACCTGCTTTTCGAAGTCGAAGTCCTTGAGGTCCTTCACGCCGGTGGTGTCGAGCACGTAGCGGAAGTAGCCCAGTCCTTTGATGTGGACGCTCTTGCCCTGGCTCATGCGGGTGTGCATCACGCCTGCAATGTCGCCCAGCACGGCTTGAACGTCGGAGTTACTCACTGTGGAGATTTTTGCCAGGTCCTTGGCAATGGTCTCCGTTTCCACGGGTTTGCCCTGCACTATCGCGCGGGGGTAGTAAACCGCTTGTTTCTGATTAAGCATCTTTTTCCAAAATGGCATAATTCTGATTGTTTTAAGTGTTAATAAATGAATAAAAAAAATGGGCCGGAACCCGTTTTCCCGTGTCGCTGACTCGACGCGCTCTTGTCGCCGACTCGGGGCGGTCATGTCGCTGACTCGGGAATGCCTTGTCGGAGACACGGGAAAAGAGGGGTATCGGATAGAAATAGAAGAGCAGTTCTAAGTAACATCCGTAACTCATAATATTCTTTTTTAATGGTTTGTATTTTGTTCTTTAGCACCTGCATTAACCTCCTTTCTGATGATGGCAGGTACTGATTTTATTGATTAATCTACTTATAACCAGGTTTATCACACCGTCCTGTGGCTGTGTGTCCTCCTTTCTTTGGCGGGACGGGGGTTAATAAATCGTATTATTTCGCAGCTTCCGCACGCAGGCCGCTAAAAGGCCAGCACGGCACGGACTTTATAGGTATCGGCTTTGGGCTTTACGCCATAGCCGGGGGTGGTGACATCTACATGCCAGCCCTCATTATTCCATTCGCTGCTGCTCCAATACTTCCCGATAAGTTCCTTACCGCCCGGAATAGCATGAATCTGGGGATTGATTTCTTTGAGCATCACCAGATTCTTGAAATGGTAGGGACCCGATTCATAAAAATTAATAGGTGCACCGAAACACAGCGTGGCAAACTCATTCTTGCCCGGTAAGAACCACCCGCTGCTGCCTGCGGGCACGGGGTGCTCGCCAGCATAAGTGGCTATCGCATTGCGGGCCGGAAAGGCGGTGTCGCTGTGCCGAAAGTCGTAAAGTGTCATTAAACGGGAGGTGTTATAACCGTAGTCTGAAGCGGAGTTATTTATTTTTTCCCAATCGGTCTCCTCTCCGGGCGTGAATCCGCTAAATGATTGGGCCCATTTATAAATAGACTCAGCCGCCCCACTTCCGGTGGCCCACACCACCTCCGGGGAGGCATCGCTTATCGCAACGACCATGCCGTGCACACACTCCGGATGGTCGCTCATCAGCAGGCAGTCGCCTGCTGATGAGCCGGTCTGCGTCCAGTGTATCCCCTCGATTTCACCCACCCAGAAGACTACGCCGAGACAATTCTTCCGTTCATCACGGGACAGCTTGCTAATTTCATTTCCGGGCAGGATGCTGCCGTCCTGCATATAGTAGTCACCCGCCGCTAACGACCGGAACTCTTCTTTTCCCGCCTCATTGTCGCCAAGCTTGTGGACGGTGTATTTTCCGGGCTGAAGATTTAATTGGGAATAGTCAAAATTGAAAGTCTCCCGATTTCCCTTGTAGTAATACTCATACGGTCCCGGCCTAGAGGGCACGGGGCTTTTAGTATTCACCAGCAGGCGGGCCGTACAGGGGTTCTCCTGCCAACATGAATTTTCACTGATTACCGCCGTGTAGCGGTAATAACTCTTAGAAATCTCTTGGCCGTCTATCTTTTCGGTATAGTTATATTTCGTAGCAGGCACCTGAAGGATGAGCAGAGACATACGGTGCTCCATCGCGAAGCTGAGCGTGTGGTTGCTATACACGCCACGGGCCGTCATCAGGTCGGAGGCGGTGTATTGGGCGTAGGTACTCTGGTCGGTTTTAACAAGCCAATAATAGACTACAGACTTAAAGAAGTCTTCATCGCCGGGCAATACCCTGCCGTTCAAATCTCCATCCTTCCGGTAGGGATAATAGGCATGATAACTCCTGCCGGGTGAGTATAAGAGCTGGGAAGCGCCGGCAGGCAGCGTCCACTTACCTCCCTGTAGGGTAAGGCAGAGGTTCTCCACCTCCAGGGTTTTGTCCTTCACCACGTAGAGGCCGATGCGGTCGCCTTCGGTGAAGACGGTGCTGTAACCGCGTTCCTGGGCGCGGGTTTGTCCGGTGGCGTACATGCCGCCGTCGCTCACGGTGATGGTGAGGGGGCGGGCATCGGGGTCGGTGCCGGCAGGGGGCAGTTCGTCCAGTGCGTCGGACGTGCATGCCGCCAGCATCAGGATGAGGGCGCAGGCCAGGGATGCTGCCGGGGGAAATATGGAATGATGTTGTTTCATACGGTTTCTTTTTTATTGATGAATTTAGTTGTTACTGTTCTACTCGACCGGATGCCACGTACCTCCTCCTTCTCCTCCTCCTTCCACACGGATATTTTCGATACCTTCCGAGGTCACGGTGAGGCGGTACTCGTACATCTTGCCACTGAAGAAGTTCGCTTCGCCTGCGGCGGGGTGTAGTAAAAGGTCTTTCCTCCGATGACTATTTTCACGAACTTCCGTTTCGACATATCTTGGGGAAGGAGCAAGGCACGCACGGTGCGTACGTATCCGTCGGCGGCAGGGGTCACTTCGTTGGGGGTGATGCGGTCGATGCGGGGGGTCACTTGAGCTACGGTTCCATTGCTTAAATTGATACTCCCTCCCGTGCACGCGAGGTTTTCAAAGGTTACAGTGGCGCGCTGCAGTTCATCGTCGTCCACGCCGTTGCCCGCTTTGAGGTGTACCACCACTTTGGCTGTGACGTGGCGGAAGACGAGGGTCTTATCGGGGGACGTTACGGCGATGCGGAGGTAGGGAGCAGCCATGCAGTCGCTATCCTGATATCCTTCATCTCTCTGGTCGGCCAGTACAGAGAATGGATCAATATTCCTCAACGACGGATATACCCCTCGAATCCCCTTTTCCTCATCCGGGCTTACCCAGTTGGATAGGGCTCCATTCATAATCAGCTTTCCATCGGAATCGACGGAGGGGTATACATCCTGATCCGGCATGTAGAAGATGCTAGAGCTAATCCACAGCCTCACCTCTTCTCCCCCTTCCCACCTGTTTTCGGTGGTAGCCCGTGTCTGGGCGTTGGCGAAGGAATATCCCTCTACGGCTGCGTAGAGTTCCAGCGGCACGCCGCCTTCGGGCCATGCCGCGTCGTCATCGCCTGTGCAGGCAGCCAAAACCAAGGCTGCCCACAGGTACATTATATATATTGGTATGTTCGTCTTCTTCATTTTTTTCTTTATATTTATTGTTTACGGATTACTCCTGAAATGCAGAGCCTTCTACGGGTGCGCCTACGGTTTCCCAGTTCTTGATGTCGGTGTCCAGCGTCAGGCCGTAATAGTCCACGGTTATCTTATAGATGTACCGCTTGCCGCTTTGCAGCTCCAAGGCATCTCCGGCGGGGATTTTGTAGACGAAGTTCGTATTGTCCGCCAGCTTCACGCGGATAAAGACGGTGCCTGCGGTTAGTTCCTGGGGCACCACGATGGCTTCGGCGTACTGGAGATTGGTGGCGTTAAAGTCTGTCGTCACCACCGTGGGGATGGTAATCGGAGTGGCGGGGTTGGGGTTGGCAGCGAGGGCTATCATCGCCTGGCGTTCGGTCTTGTTACTCATGTCAGCGGCTTTCTTGGGGGTGAAGGTGGCCTTCAGGGCGGTGTTCTCCAGGGTCACGATGGCACCGGTGAGGTCGGGGGCGCCGTTGCCGCGCTTCAGCACTACTTCTACTTTAGATAGCAAATGGTAGAAGGTGAGGGTCATGTTAGAGGCGGTGGGGGCCACGTTCCGCTTGGTGGAATAGAGCAGGTCGGAGGCGGCGTAGGCGGTTTTCGTGGTCTGGTCGGCCTTCACTTCGTGGGACACCGATGCGGGGAAGGCTTTTCCCACCGGGGCAGGGTTGGCATGGATGGCATAGATGTTCACGGGGTCGGGCGAGATGTAGTACATGTCGCTGGCGTAAGTGAAGCCGCCGGTGCCGTCGGCGGTGAGCAGGTTGTTCTGGTAGAGGGGGAGGTTGTTG
>ERZ773155.876-NODE-876-length-26452-cov-38.488275_pt1 | contig 26452 bp, 29 predicted proteins | sample MGYA00511262_ERZ773155 | MGnify/ENA primary metagenome ERZ773155 (study PRJEB29015, sample SAMEA2737828) | human gut metagenome | biome: human gut; feature: human-associated habitat; material: faeces | place: China | collected 2012 ... | reverse complement strand
TCTAAAAATGTAAGAAATAAAGGTATAGGCAATATGCTTATGAATAAAATGGAAGAATATTTTAAATCATTGGGTTGTGAATATATTTTAGTAGATGTATTTGCTTATAATGATAATGCTATTAAGTTTTATGATAAAAGTGGATATCATCCCAGAATGTATACAAATATAAAGAAGATTGGAGATTAATATGATATTTAAAGACTTTTATATATCTGATAAAAACGGGAAAAGCAATTGTGTAATAAAAAGTTTATGTAAAATTTTAAATAAAGAATATGAAGATGTTTATAATGGATTATGCGAAGTTTCAAAAGAATTAAAACGTTCTTCATTTAATGATATTGAAGTATTTGAAAAATATATGGAAGATAATAATATTATTAAAATCAATCGTGATGAAGATATTAAAGTTAAAGATTTAAAAATAGATAATGGTTCATATATTGTGTTTTGTTATGACAAAAAAGAATTTTATCATATGATTCCAATTATTGATAATGATATATATGATAAAAATTCTGATTGTATGGATTTATATGTTATATCAGTTTATAGAAAAATAATATAAACAGATGTAAAATACACATTTTTAATGTTATAATATATATATCAATTGACTTTGAAATGGGGTATTTTCGTGAAAGAAACAATATATAATTATGACTATTTAAATGATGAAGACATAACTGAAGTTGTTATAAGAACTAAAGCATTAATAATTAATAATAAAAATATAATTTTGGGAAATGAAAATAATATATATCAATTTCCAGGAGGCCATTTAGAGGAAAATGAAACTTTTGAAGAATGCTTAAAGCGTGAAGTCTTAGAAGAAACTGGTATAGAGATTGATGACGATGAAATAAAAAGACCTTTTATGAAAGTCACTTATTTAAATAAAGATTGGCCTGCAATTGGTAAAAATAGAAAATCCGAAATATATTATTATTTAATTGAAACTAGTAAAAATCCAGATATGAATAAGGTGAAATTTACCGAACATGAAAAACAAGGTAATTTTAAAATCGAATCTATTCCTTTGAATGAATCAATAAGTGTTATTGAAAATAACATTTCAAAAAATGAAAAAAATAAAGTTATAGCACCAGATATGATAATGGCCATAGCAGAATACTTATATCAGTGTAAATAAATGTAGTTTGCAAGTTGACATTAGCAAAAAAAATCTATATAATATGTTTTAATAATTGATTAATCAATGGTGGAGGAGGCTATTTTTAGTCACCTCTTTTTTGTTAGGAGATGGTAAAATGTTTTTTATAAATGAGTTGCAAAAGATTAGAAACGATAATTCAGGAAAGATTGCTGTTTTTATTGATATGGATGGAGTAGTTGCAGATTATAGATTTGGTGAAGGAAAAAATATTGAAAATAATGTTCCCGGTACATATTTGAATAAAAGACCTATTTCAACAGCAATTAATATTTTAAAAGAAGTTAATAATGCTTTTGATTTTGATATGTATATTTTGAGTTCATGTAGACATGATGAACAAGCTATTGAAAAAAGTAAGTGGCTTGAAAAAAATATGCCATTTATAGATAAGAAACATCAATTGTTTGTAGTTTCGAATACATTTGAAGATAGAAAAATGTTAAAAATTAATAAAATTAAAGAAATTATGGAAAACAAATATGATAAAGTTATAATGATAGATGATACACATGATATATTATTTTTGGCAATAAAAGAATTAGGTGATAAAGTAATTCCGTATCATGTGATTACATTATTTGATTAGGAGGGGTAATTATGAAATATGATGTTATAGTAGATTGTTATACTGATGAACCATCTGGGTTGGGAGTGCCTCCATTTTTAAGTGTCCATTCAAGATATATTGCGGGTGCATTAGAAGAACAAAAAAGAAAATATTATTACTTAACTATAGATGACTTGAGATATAGTAATGGAGAAAAACACAATAATGATTCATATAATAAAAGAATCATTAATACAACCAAAAATAAAGATAATGTTTTTGACATTTTAAATAATGCTAGCAATATTTATGTTGTGATGGGCTGTTTTGTTAAATATGAATATGTGTCAGCAGAACCTCCATCATTCTTAGAAGTTGAAAATTTATTAAGAAAATATAGTGCTAATAAATTATTATTTTATTCTTTAGGTGGAAATGAATTGACGAGAGAAAATGTTAGAAAAACTGTTCCACAAGGTTTGTTCGATGAAATAATATTTGGAAATACATATAATTATTTTATTGGTGAAACAAGTAATAAATTTAAACCTAATTATGATAGATTAAAAAATATTGCTATATCTTCTGCAACAGTACTTAATCAATTAGAAAGGCCTTTAGTAATAGAGATAGAAACAGCAACGGGTTGTAATAGAAAACCAGGCTGTACATTTTGTATTGAAGGTATGAGAGGTTTACCATTACAATTTAGAGAAGTAGAAGATATTGTTTCTGAAATTAAAAGCTTATATGATAATGGTGCTTTATATTTTAGATTAGGAAGACAACCTAACTTTTATGCTTATAAAGATTGTAATCCTTCTGAAATTGAAAAGTTATTTAAAAGAATATGGGAAGAATGTCCAAATATTAAGACACTTCATATTGATAATGTTAGTCCTCACAATGTTAATACACCTGAAGGAATAAAAATAACTGAAATAGTTGCAAAATATACTACTGCTGGAAATATTACACCATTTGGGATAGAGTCTTTTGATCCAAGAATCAGAGAATTATGTAACCTTAATGGTAGTTTAAATGATATTCACGAATCAATAAATATAATTAATAGATTTGGTAAAGAACGTGGTGATAATGGATTACCAAAATTATTGCCTGGTATAAATATTATTTACGGTTTAGATGGACAATCTGAAAAAACCTTAGATTATAATTTAAATAATTTTAAAAGAATATTAGATTCAGGTAATTGGGTTAGAAGAGTTTTTGTTAGAAAATTAACATCTCCCTATGGTGAGCAATTTGATAGATATGCGAAAGATAAACTTGATGAATTTAAAAATTGGAGTTCTACAATTGAAAATGATTTTACTATTCCGATGTTAAAGCAAGTATTTCCAGTTGGTTTAATAATTAAAGATTTAAGAATGGAAATGTATAAAGATGGTAATTCTATTTTAAGGCAAATGGCAACTTGTCCCGTTAGAGTTGTTGTAAAAAACAAAGAATTAAAACTAGATCAATTTTATACTGTTAAAATTATTGGATATGTAGGAAATAGAACCCTTTTAGGAGAAGTTATATGAAAAAAGTCGGATTACTTGTTCCAAAAACAAATTTAACTGTTGAATATGAACTACAATATTTATATAATAATCACTTTTTTAATATCGAAGATATAGCGTTTTATATTTCAAAATTAGACTATAAAACAAGCTATAAAGAAGATAAAGCAAAATTTTTAAATGATCTTGCAAATGATAGTAATAAGAAAATTAATGATTTAGAATATATTGGGGTTGATTACATTACTTTTTTCTGTACATCATCATCTGTACTAAATTATGAAATCATTATTAATAATAATCCTTTAACTGCACTGCTAGAAGAGGTCATAGAGAAAAATATAAAAAAGTGTTTATTGATTACTCCGTATGATGATGTTGTTGGAGTAAATATTAAAGTTGAATTAGAAAAAAATGGAGTTTTCGTTTGTAAAAACATTAATTTAAATTTATTAAATACAGCAGATTATTTTGATTTTGGTATTAATAAGCTTAAACAATTTATTATTGATAATTATAAAGAAGAATATGAAAATATAATAATTTCTTGCACTAATCTTCCAACACTATCAATAATTAATGAATTGGAATCTTTATTTAATAATAATGTTATATCAAGTAATTCATGTTTATTTAATAAAATAAAAAAAGAAGTGGTAGGTTAATATGGTGACAAAAGAAGAATTTAAGAAGATAATTGATGTTTGTGCAAGTATGCCAGATGTAAAAGAAGATGTTTTTAAAAATCATGACAATAATATGTGGTGGCCTTTAGAAATTGAAGATTATAAAAAGAGATTACTTATTGCTGGATTGTCTACAAGAATTTCTTATAATATGATTAATAGTTATAGGAAAGTTATAAATAAATTGAATGAATATAGTTATGAACAAATAAAAAGTAAGACAAAAGAAGAAATTATTGAAATAATTAAAGGTTTAGGACTTTCTAACACTCGTTATTCATATCTATCATCAATGATTGATTTTATTGAAAAATATAATGATACAATATTAGAAAAAGATAATGATGAATTGATTGAGTTAATTGCTAATAACGTTAGTGGTGCTTCATACAAAGTTGCTCAATGTTGTGTACTATATATGCGTGGATATTATTGTGGAATTATGCCAGTTGATAGTGGTATGAAGGATGTTGAATTACCATGTATTGGTTTTGAAAAATATGGAAATGCAATTGGACATGATATACTTAGAAAACAATTACAAGAATTAGTTAAAGACAACAATATGGAAGATATTATTATCAAAGATGGATATGATAAATTAAATATACCAAATTATAATAATGTTACTTGGTGGGCTCATTTAGTATTGATTTATTTTAAAAGACATTATTGCAATAAACACAAACCTGATGAATGTCCATTAGCAAATAAAGGGTGTGTTAGTTGTAAATGTAAAAAATAACAAATTTAAGGGGGATTTGAGATGATAATAATTGAGGGATTAGATGGTGTTGGTAAAACAACTTTAGTTGATTATTTTGTGAATATGGGAATGAAAAAATATCATTTTGATTATGATGCTCAAAATATGGATTTGTTTACAAAATATATGCGAGTATTAGATGAAAAAACTGATATTTTAGTTTTAGATAGATCTTTTATAAGTGAAATGGTATATGGTCCTGTATTGCGTAATAATTGTAAATTAACAATTGAACAATATATTGAATTATTAAAATTATATAGAGAAAAAGGAACTACAATAATTTATTTAACAGCCCCAAAAGAAGTTTTATTAGAAAGAAGAGCTAATGATTTAAAGGATTATGAAATGATCGATAAATATTATGAAACTCTAAATGCTAGATATGATGAAATTATGGATTATAGTTGTAATTACATAAATGTTTTACAATATGATAGTTTTGCTATGAATAAAGAGGAAATTCAAAATAATACTAAGAGGTTGATTGTTAAATGATAGATTTATGTTTTGTTGGAAATAGTTCAATAGATTTAATTAAAAATGAAAACGGGAATGAGGAAACATTTGGTGGGAGTGCTATATATAGTTCACTATCATGTCGAAGTATTTCTGATAAAAGTATAGGAATAATAAGTAATGTTGATAATAATTTAAAAAAATTACTAGATTCAAAACAGATATATTTATTTGGTAAGGTTGTTGATGAGATAAATACGTTTGAGATAGATGAATCTTTAGGAACTTGTAATTTTATAAAACAAAGTAATAATGATATTTTAATTGATGAAGATATTGAAGTGAATTATTTACATGTTTCATTTAGAAAAGGTGTAAATATAGATAATGTTTTAAACAATCCAAAAATAAGATATAATCATTTATCTATAGATGTTATGATACATAGTATAGATAGTTTTATAGAAATGATAGAAAAATATATTGATAAAATTGATATAATTTTTTGTAATAATGAAGAGTATCAAGTGTTAAAAAAACATTTTAATAATTTGCCACTTACTATTATTACAAATCAAGACAAACCAGTTATAGCTGTAAATAAGGAAAAAAATATATATTTTAATGTTCCACAAAATATTTCTACAGTATCTTCAACAGGAGCGGGAGATTCCTTTATAGGAGGCTTCTTAGCAGAGTATTCAAAAAATCAAAATCTTAATAGTGCAATAAATACAGCTATTGCTAATGCAAGTCATTCCATAACTAAATTTGGTCCTATTGATATTTCATATAGAAATAATGATATATTTAAAAATGGTATTTTACCTAAAAATATAATAGTTGTAGGTAATTCGTGTGCAGGCAAAACTACTTTTATTGATTTTTTTAAATCATTTTATAATATATATACAGATATTGATGATTTGGCTCCATTGTTAGAAATGTTTATGATAGATGACGTTTCTAATGGCAAAAATCTTGATGATTTGATTAATCTTAAAAATAAGTTAATATTCATGAAAGATATTTATAATCATTATCTAAATAATTTTTCTAATATAGAGCACTATTCTGTCATTGCAAAAAATGGGGAAGGACATGATATTATAAATCCTGATCTTTGGGATATAATTTTAAAAAGATCAGTAGGAGTATTAAAAAATGAAAATAACATAATTCAATTTTCTCGAGGACGAGATGAAGAATATGAAAAAAAATATGGAAATGACGTTTATAAAAGAAGTCTAGAAATTGTTCTTCAAGAACTAGATAATAAAACAAGTACTATTATAATAAATTTGGTTTCAGATTTAAAAATACGAAAAGAAAGAAATAAAATTAGATTTGAACAAGGTGGTCATTTCGTTTCTGAAGATACTATGGATAATGTCTATAAGGATGATATTTTCCAATATGAGCATATTGGAGATAGTAAAGGTGTTATAAATTTGTCAGGAGTAAATTATCCTGTATATACGATTAATAATAATAAAATGTTATCATCAATTGAACTGTCTGAATTTTTAATGTATAATGTTAGTGAAATATTAAAATATTATAAAGAATTCAAGGAGGAAAAAAATAATGAATATGAAAGAAATTCAAAAGGAAATATGGCAAAATAAACTTAATAAAGGATTCAATACCACAGATGTTAATAAAGAATTTTGCTTATTATATGGGGAAGTTGCTGAAGCATATGATGCATATAGAAAAAAGAAAGATGATTTAAACGAAGAACTTGCAGATATAGCAATATACCTAATGGGGTTATCTGAAATGCTTGGTTTTGATTTAGAAACTGAAATTCTGAAAAAAGTAGATAAAAATGGTAAAAGAGTATATAAAAATATAGATGGCGTTAATGTCAGAGTTAGTGATTAATTTTCAAAACGTATCAAAAAAGTCCAAATTCGTACCAAAAACGACTTGACTCTATCTTGTCAAGTAGTATAATATAGTAAAATATGCGAGAACTGTGAAGAAAACTTGCATATTTTTTTGTGACATAAATTGTACATGAAATGAGCTTGACTTGTGTTTGTCAATAGTTATAATAGTGTATAATATGAAAAAATTATGTAGAGAGGAACTATATGTTCGTCTCTTTTTATTTTTAAAGGAGGTGGTATAAAAATTAAAAACTAGAGGAAGCACATATTTTTAACGAAATGGTTTAGAGTGGTCACTTTTTTTGTTGGTATTAAAGGAATATTTATATATGAGTAGTCACTTACTACTTAAAAATATGCAGAATTTATTACTCAAAGAATAGCTTAAAAATAGTAAAAGTGGCTACTCATAATTTTAAAGAATGGAGGAAATTTTTTATGAGATGTACTGAAAGAACCACATTAAGATTAGATGATAATTTAAAAACTAGAATTAGGCTTTTATCTATTAAAATAATTTTAGTATGAATAAAATGTTTATCTATTTATTAGAACTAGGATATAGATCTTATGTAGAAAGATATGAAAAAGATTGTGAATTTAAAATGGAAGGAGGAAAAATATTATGGTAATAAGAACAGAAAAACTTACTAATTATACGAAGATTGATAACACTTATTTAGAAGATAAAAATATATCTTTAAAGGCAAAAGGATTATTAACTTTAATGTTATCTTTACCTGATGTATGGAATTTTAATATTAATGGTTTAAGACTTTTATGTAAAGAAAGTAGATTAGCTATTACTAATGCATTAAAAGAATTAGAAGAAAATAGATATTTAATTATTGAAAAAGGACATTCTAAAGATGGTAAATTTTTATATAACTATATTGTTTATGAAAAACAATATACCCAAAAAGTACACACTGAACAACCATATATGGATAATTAGATAGTATTAATAACTTAAAGATTAATAAAGTAAAACAAAGATAAAATAGATAAAACCAAAAATTAAATTTTTTTATAAAAAACTCTTGCAAAATTATTTTTTTTAAGCGATAAATATTAAAACTAAATTTTAATTTATTGATACTTAATTTAAGAAATAAGAGACTTTAATATTAATCTTAATCAGTTATTAGTATAAAAAATAAAGTCTCTTAAAATGACTTAAATTGAAGATGAAGGAGTGTGTTTAATATGTATTTAAGAAATACAAGTAATGAAGTAAAAGAATTAGTGTTAAAAATAAATCAACTTGATAAAGAAAATAAACTAAAATTTGTTGATTATATTTTTAACTTATGGGATAGAAATCAAATTAATAGTTTAAACAATGATAATCCTAATTTACTTGATGATAGTATTGATATAGAAATATTTAATCCAAGTAGTATTGATTATCCTTATTTAGTTAATGAGATTAATGAGTATTGGAACTATACTTTTAATCTTTATCGTCTTTATCCAAAAGAATATAAAAAGATGATACGAATATTTGAAAGATTATCATTTAAAAAAAAGAAAGATGTACTTGCAGAATTATTCTTGATATTAGAACATGATGAATTATTACCTGATAGTATTGATGGCTATGAAATAGCTAGAAGAATTTTAAAATATTAATATTAAAAACTAAATTGTTATTTGAAAACTTAATTTATTTCAAATGATGATTTAGTCTAATTTTGTCCTTTGAGGTGTTTAAGTTTTCAAGTTTTTTGTAGAACTTAAGTACCTAGGTTCTTTTTTAGTTTTTATAAAAATAAACTTAAAAGAAAGGACAAAGTATATGGAAAATATAAGTAAGATTCCATCAAGAATTATAGAGATAGAAATAAATATCAAATTATTTGAATATTTAAAAAGAGAAAATGTTATTGATGATGAAATGTATAACTTTTGTATTAACAAATTATTGCATAACCTTGAATTAGAAAAAAGTAAAATTAATGAAGAATATATGAATAATATAGATAATTATAAAATATTAACTTAGGAGGTGTGATTATGGACTTATATACAGTTAGGGATAATATTATGAAGGGTGTTCCATTACAAGAATTAAATTTAAGAGTATGTTTTTATGCAAGAGTATCAACTGATAAAGATGAACAATTACATTCTTTGTCTAATCAAATATCTTTCTTTAATGATTATATTAGTAAAGTTCCTAACTGGGAATTTATAGGTTCATATATTGATGAAGGTATTAGTGGTACATCAGTTAATAAACGAGAAGAATTTTTAAGAATGATTGATGATGCTAAAAGACATAAATTCGATTTAATATTTACAAAAGAAATATCAAGATTTTCAAGAAGTACCTTAGATAGTATTAAATACACGCAAGAGTTATTATCTAATGGTGTTGGTGTATACTTTTTAAATGATAATATTAATACAATATTGCCTGACTCTGAACTTAGACTTACAATGATGTCTTCAATTGCTCAAGATGAAGTTAGAAGATTATCAGAAAGAGTTTCATTTGGTATGAAAAGAAGTATTGATAATGGTGTGGTACTAGGATGTTCTAATATTTATGGTTATGTAAAAGATAAAGGAAAACTAGTAATTGATAGAGAACAAGCAAAAATGATTAAAATAATATTTGATAGATATGCTAATACTACTGATGGTTTATCTAAAGTATCAAGATATCTTTATGAATTGGGTTATAAAAGTAAAACAGGGAAAAGAATTGATACAACTATACTTACTAGAATTATAGAAAATCCTAAATATAAAGGATATTATTGTGGACATAAATCAAAAGTATTAGATTATCGTACCAAACAAAAGAAAAGATTAAATGAATATGATTGGATTATTTATAAGGCCTATGATAATGTTCCACCAATAGTATCTGAAGAACTATGGGAAAGAGCAAATATTAAACTAAAGCAAAGACAAGATAGTTTTACTAATCGGGCAGTTAATAAAGCTGTATTTCAAAATAGATATACTTATTCGGGAAAAATATATTGTGGTTATCATAACTTAACTTATCATAGATCTAGCGCTGGAAAAAGAAAAAATAATCCTGTATGGGAATGTCAAGTTTATAGAAAAGAAAGTTTAAAAGGTTGTTCTAATCCTAGAGTATTTGAACTTGAATTAGATGAAGTATTTAAAAATATGTTTAATAAGTTATTTAAGAAAAGAAATACTATTTTTGATGAAATATTAAATGAATGTAAAAATTATTTAGAAAATAATAATAATGAAATAGAAATAAAAAATATTGAATCAAAAATATTAGTTTTAAATAATAAAAAAGATAAACTATTAGAACTTGTAATGGAAGAATACTTATCTAAAGAAGATTATAAAAAACAGATAGATTTAATAAATGAAGATTTAAATGCATGCCAAAATAAAATAAATGAATTACAAAGTAACAAAAAAGATAAAAATTATATAGAAAACAAAATTAATGAAATTAGAAATGTTTTAGAAAAATGTTTAGATGATAGTAAGTGTTATAGTGATGTGTTTAATGAAATAATAGATAGAATTACTGTTTATAAAGAAAATAAAAAGCAAGTAAAATTAGATATTTTTATTAAGACAGGAGAAAGTTTATATACTACTTCTGAAATTAGCGGTAAAAAGTTTCATTTATTAGACTCCTATACAACAAGTAACCGCGGTTTCATCAATAGTAAATGGAGGTTATCTATATAAACCATATGTTTTAAATAATATATATGATAGTAATACAAATACAATTTTTTATCAAAATCAAAAATCACTTGTAAGAAAAACAATAAGCTCTAATACAAGTAAAATTATGCGTATGGCTTTAGAAAGTGTTGTGGCCCGTGGTGGTGGAAAAAAAGTATATATTGATGGGTATAGAGTAGGAGGAAAAACAGGAACGGCTCAAAAAGTACAAAATGGTGTTTACTTAGCTAATAATTATATAATGAGTTTTATGGCAGTTCTTCCCGCTAATGATCCTGAAGTTGTATTATATTTAGCTATAGATAATCCTAAAAAGACTGCGCTTTTATCAAGTTATACAACAACGCCATATGTAAGAAAAATATTACTTGATATAATTGATATAATGAAAATAGAAAAACAAAGTGATCAAATAGAAAAAGATTATGAATGGAACGATAAAAAGTATTATGAAGTAGAAAATGTAATTGGCAAAACAAAAAGTGAAGCAAAAAAGTTATTAACAGGATTTGATATTTCTTATGTTGGTGATGGTAATATTGTAAAAGAACAAACACCAAAAGCAGGGGAAAGATATTATCAAACTGGTAAAATCAGGTTATTAATGGGCGAATAAATGTAAATAAATAAAAGATTTTCTTTCGTTATCTCAATACTTGTAGTATAATTGTTTTAGAAATTATTAAAGAATGGGTGAAAAATATGTTATTATTAACAAAAGTTGTTTTATCATTAATGGTAGGCTTTATAACAGCAGTTATATTTGGTTTTGTATTAATACCATTTTTAAAAAAGATAAACTTTGGACAAAGAATAAGTGATTATGTAGGAGAAAATCACCATAAGAAAGAGGGAACTCCTACGATGGGTGGAATAATATTTATTGTTCCTACAATTATTACAATAGTATATTTGTGTTTATCTGATAGAGTAGAGTTTACATATAATTTGGCTATTGTTCTATTAGTATTTATTCTTTATGCAATTTTAGGATTTTTAGATGATTTTATAAGTATAAAAAGAAAACATAATGAAGGACTAACTATTGCTCAAAAATTTTTAGGCCAGGTATTAATTGCTCTTATTTTCTTCTTTATATTTATGAAGTATGATGGTAATACACATTTTACTGTATCAAGTTTAGGAATAGATATAGATTTAGGTTGGGGATATGGAATATTTATTTTGCTTCTTCTTGTGGGATTTAGTAATGCAGTTAACTTAACTGATGGATTAGATGGTCTAGCAGGAGGACTTTCTGCAATATCTTTTGTAGCATTTGCTCTTATTTCACTGTTTATCGGTCAAGAAGATATGGGAATATTTTGCTTTATTCTTGTAGGAACAATCGCAGGATTTTTAATGTTTAATGCTTATCCTGCTAGAATATTTATGGGAGATACAGGTAGTCTTGCTCTTGGAGGAGTGTTAGCTACAATAGCCATATTAACAAGAAGAGAAATTACCCTTTTTATAATATGTCTTCCATTTGTAATAGAAACAGCAAGTTCAATGATTCAAATATTGTATTATAAATTAACCAAAAAAAGAGTTTTCTTAAACTCACCACTTCATCATCATTTTGAAAAATTAGGTTATCAAGAACCAGATATAGTAAAAGCATTTTGGTTATTTGGAATTCTTTGTTCTTTAGCAGGAATATATTTTGCTGTTTGGTTATAGAAACAAAAAATTTAAAAATTAGTTTAAGATGAATTTTTAAAATTCATCTTTTGTTTTTGAAAAGTCAAAATTAGCTATTTGCAAAGCATTTGATATATCTTAATCAATCTAATTGGAGAGCTTTATGGATAAAATTATAAGAAGAAAGATAATAAAGATTATTTAAGTAAAAAAAGAAAAACCGTTTAGTGATGAAGTATTGCAACAAGCAAGAATATATAAAACAAATAATTAAAAACAAAGTTTATTAGTTTAAATTGCAAACACTAATTTTTTAAAAATTAATGTTGCTATAAAAGATTTTTTAAGATATAATATTAAGCGTACAAAGGAGATGTTATATATGAAAAATAATATTAAAGAAATTGAAGTTAAAATAGAAAAAGAAGAATTTGAAAAAGCATTAGAAAATACTTTAGAAAAGAAATTACAAAGCTTTCAAATGGATGGTTTTAGAAAAGGAAAGGTACCAAAAGATTTATATTTAAAAAAATATGGTAAAGAATCATTATATATTGATGCTGTTGATAGTATTTTACCAAGTGCTTATGAAAAAGCATTAAAAGATGTAAAACCTATTATTGAGCCAAAAGTTGATTTAAAAGAAATAAATGAAAATGGATGCACTTTTGTTTTTACAGTAACTGAAAAGCCTGAGGTTAATATCAAAAAATATACTGGTTTAAAAGTTAAAGAAGAAGAAGCAAAAGTTACAAAAGAAGAAATAAATGCTGAAATTGATAATATGCTTGAAAGATATAGTGAAATAGCAGTAAAAGAAGGAAAGCTTGAAAATGGTAATATTGCTATAATTGATTTTGAAGGATTTAATGATGGAGTTGCTTTTGAAGGTGGTAAAGGAACTAATTATTCACTTGAAATAGGAAGTAATACATTTATCCCAGGTTTTGAAGAACAATTAATTGGAATGGGAAAAAATGAAGAAAAAGAAATTAATGTTACATTCCCTAAAGATTATCCAAGTGAAGATTTAAAAGGAAAAGATGTTGTTTTTAAAGTTAAAGTAAATGAAATAAAAGAAAAAGTAAGAAGAGAACTTGATAAAGAATTTTTTGAAGATTTAGGTATGGATGGTGTTGATTCACTTGAAACGTTAGAAAAACATGTTGAAGAACATTTAAAAGAACATAAAAAGATGGATAATGAAAACAAATTCGTTGATGAAATATTAGCTAAAATTGCAGAAAATACAGAAGTAGAAATACCTGAAGAAATGGTTGAACATGAAATTACACATATGGTTGAAAATTTTGAAAATCAATTAAAGATGCAAGGAATTTCACTTGAAGTATTCTATGAGATGACAAAAAGTGATGAAAAAGCTTTAAGAGATCAAATGAAAGATGAAGCTTCTAAAAGAGTTAAATATAGTTTTATTTTAGAAGAAATTCAAAATAAAGAAAATATTAAAGTTACAGAAGAAGAAACAAATGAAAAAGCTGAAACTTTAGCAAAACAATATGGTATGGAAAAAGATGCATTTATTAGTGCAGTAGGTGGTCTATATAATATTGAATATGAACTTTTAATGGAAAAAACAATTAATTTCTTAAAAGAAAACAATTAATTAATAACTTCATTTCTTTAATTAGAAATGAAGTTTTCTTTTAAAATAAAAAATATTGGGAGGACCAATATTTTTTAAGTATTATTTATTATTTTTATTAGAAGCACTTTCAAATGCTCTTAAAACTTCAACTGGTAAAGCAAAAATAACAGTATTTGATTGATCAGAGCTTAAATCATTTAAAGTAGCAAGAGTTCTTAAGTGAAGTGCCCCTGGAGTTTTATTCATAACTTCAGCAGCTTTAGCTAAATTAGAAGAAGCTTCAACTTCACCAGCAGCTTTAGTTATAACCGCAGCTTTTTCTCTTTCAGCTTCAGCAACTTTAGCAATAACTCTTTTCATTTCCTCAGGTAAGGAAACATCTTTAAGTTCAACATTTTCAACCTTTATTCCCCAAGGATCAGTAGCTTCATCAATTACCTCACATATTTTAGTAGAGATAGTTTCTCTTTCACTTAGAAGTTCATCAAGTGTAACAGATCCAACAATATTTCTCATTGTAGTTTGGGCAAGTTGACTAACAGCATAATAAAAGTTTTCAACTTCCAAAATAGATTTAGAGGCATCAAATATTTTATAGTATATAACAGCGTTAATTCTAATTGAAACATTATCTTTTGTTATCGCATCTTGTTCAGGAACATCAACTGCCTTTGTTCTTATATCAACTTTTTTATAAGATTCAAAAATTGGAAGAACAAGATTCCATCCTGGATTCATTATTTTAGTGAATTTACCAAGTTTAAATTTTATACCTCTTTCATATTCATTAATCTGTTTAATTGAAGCTAGAAAAATAATAACAATAATACCTATAATTACATATAACATAAAATTACTCCTTTCATAATTTTATTATACTATTTAATTTTATAATATTAAATAGTATTTAATAAATTAACCAAATGTAAACAAAACTATTGCATTTATCATAAATTTTTAGTATTCTTTTAATAAAGAAGGTAAGTGGTTGCATGAAATTTATGTCTGATTTTTTGTTATTTATTATTTCATTATAACATTTTAACAATCATATATATTTAGTGAATATGATTGTTTTTAATTTAAGGAGGAAAATGGATTATATAAAGCAATATGAATTATTATATAAAATAAAGAAAAACTATGGCAAAACTTCAATAAAATTATATGATATGTTAGAAAAAATAATTAACGATTTGAACATTTTATCTGTTTTAGATTATGGGTGTGGTAAAAGTAAATTATTAGATTTAATAAAGAAGAATAAAAAAATTAAAATTTATAGATATGATCCTGCAATTAAAAAGTATTCTAAATTAACAAAAAATAAGGTTAACTTGGTAATATGTACTGATGTGTTACAACATGTTCCTTTATATGATTTAGATAGAGTATTAAAAGAAATAAAATCTAAAGGTATTTATATATTATTTTATATTAAATGTACTAACCATAAAACAAAACTTCCCAATAAAACTTATGCTAATTGTACTGTTTATGATAAAAAATGGTGGTTAGAAAAATTAAGTAATTATTATGATGATATAAAAGAAATAAAGGTAAGTGATTTAACAAGCGTTTGTTTTATTATGAAAGGAGAAAATATTATGAACTATGATATTAATATTCGTGAAGAAGTTTTTGGAGGTACATTAATGGATGTAAAAACAGGAAAAAGGGTTTATATAACAAAAAAAGAATTAAAAAACATTTTAAATAAAAACATTTTTCCTAAAGATTTAGAATATTTAAAAAAAGATAATTTAAACATTAAATTTACTAGGTTAACAAAAAAAGTAGAAAACATGTTTAGCTTTTTTGATATTGTTTATCTTGAATTAACAAGAGCATGTAATTTAAAATGCATTCATTGTTTAAATAATTCAGGTATAAAACAAAAAGATGAACTAACAAAAGAAGATTTATTAAAACTAATTAAAAACTTTTCTTCACATGGAGTGCAGGAAATAAGATTTACCGGAGGAGAACCACTTTTATTTAATGGAATATATGATTTAATAAGATTTGCAACAGAAGAAGGTATTTGCACATCACTTGGTACAAATGGAACTCTTGTTACTAAAGAAGCAGCAAAAAAATTAAAAGAAAGTGGCTTAAAAAAGGTTGTTGTAAGTATTGATGGAAATAAAAAAACGCATGATAAAATAAGAGGTAAAAAAAATTATCAAAAGGCCATGAATGGATTAAAATACTTAAAACAAAATGATATAAATGTTAGGGTAAATTCTGTAATAATGAAATCTAATATGGATGATGTTATAAAACTTGCTAAAAAAATGTCTAGAAAAAAGATAACTATATTTATAAGAAGGTTTATATCATCAGGAAGAGGAAAAGAACTTGAAGATAATATGTTAAATAAAAATGATTACGATTACGTTAGAAATAAATTACAAAAAGAACTTGCTAAAAAAACATATGTTAATGGTCATTATTTAAGAAACGATGAAGGTGTTAACCCAAGAATAAAATTACCATTTGTAATAAGAGGATGTAAAGCAGGGCAAAGAGCTATTACAATTTTACCAAATGGTGATGTTAATTTATGTGGCTTTTTAGCAGCTCAAGATTTTCCTAAAGTGGGTAACATAAAAGAAATAGATGACTTTTTAAATTTTTGGATTACAATTAATAAAAATGATTATTTATTAAATCTTCGAAATAATTTAGATAAATATAATAAACTTTTAAATGTCCAAGAAACATATTGTCTTGCCTATATAGCAAATTATTTAAAGGATAATAAATTATGATAATTGTTTTAACGGGTCTTCATGGAAGTGGTAAAAGTTATTTTGCAAATAATATATGTAAAAAATATGGCTTTGAAATTATATATAAAAATGATTTAATAAAAAAAATGTGTGAAAAAAAGAATATATATTCTTGGCATAACTGGTATATAGAAAATTTTAATAAAGATTTTATAACTACTACAATTAAAATATTACAAAATTTACCAAAAGATAAAGATATAATTTTGGATTCAATTCATAGTTATAATGAATGGATGGTAGCTAAAAAGTATTTAAAAGATGTTTATCTTGCTCTTATAATAGCACCTGAAGATATAAGAAAAACTCGTTATGAAAAAGATGATTTTTTAAAAGATATAAAAAGAATTAATTATTATCATAATAAAGAAAATAATAATATAAATTGTTTATATGCGTGTGCTACATGGGCATTTAATGGTTCTTCATGTGATGAAGTTAATGAAAAAAGTTTTTTAGAATTATTAAATTATATTAATAATTCTAAAACAAAAGAAAAAAGATTAGAAAGGAAGAAAAGATTATGAAAGTAAAAAAAGCAGGCTGTATTTTAATAAATAAAAAGACAAAAGAAATTGGTCTTGTTTATAGAATAAGGCATAAAGATTATTCATTTCCAAAAGGGCATCTTGAAAAAAATGAAACATTAAAAGAATGTGCAATAAGAGAAACAGAAGAAGAAACATCAGTTACTCCCATTATTATAAAAGATGAACCAGTTAAAGTATTAAGTTATATTGATTCAAATAATGATGATGTAGAAGTTTATTATTTTTTAGCTTTTACAAATGGTTTAACAAAAAGAAAAATAAAAGAAAAAGATAAAGAGTGTTTAAAATGGATTAATTATGATGATGTTGAAAAAATATTATCATATCCTAACTTAATTGAATTATGGAATGATGTGAAAAAGGATGTTTTAGAAAAAATAAATGAATAAAAAAATAATTTTTATATCAAAATATGATAATACTTTAAATGGGGCAAATAAAATAAAAAATAAAATGGATAACTGTGATATTTTAGTAATCGAAGACTTTAATAAAGATTTAAATATAAATAACTCCAATATATATTTTTTATGTAACACACCATTAATTAATAAAATAGTAAAAAGATTAAATAGTAATAATTATATTTTTAATAAAGAATATTATTTAGATAATTATAAAAAGAAAGATGTTCAAATTTTATTAAGAAAAAATAATATAAATGTTCCTAAAATAATTGATTATAGTAAAATAAAAGATAATACATATCCAATATTTTGTAAAGAAAATAATCATGTAGGAATAATTTTTTTAGTATATAATAAGGTAACATTAGATAAATTCTTTAAAAAGTTTAATATGAATAAATTCTATTTAGAGGAAAAACTTGATAATACTTATGAATACAAAATTTATTATGTAAATAAAAAAGTCTTTTTCAAAGATAAGATAAAAATATATGATCCAGAAATTAATAAAATGTGTGAAAAAATATCTAAGATTTTAAAGCTTGAAGTATTTTCAGTTGATTTAATAAAAATTCAGGATGAATATTATGTTATAGATGTAAACCCATCATCAGCATTTTATTTATCAAAAAAAGCAAGATTAGAATTTATAAAAATAAATAAAAAGTAATTTTTTCATTACTTTTTATTTATTTTATGTTATAATCTTAAAAGAAAAAGGAAAGTGATGTTATGGATAATGTTATTTTAATAAAATATGGTGAGTTAACAACTAAAAAAGATAATAGAAAAGAGTTTATAAATATTTTATATAATAATTTATATGAAAAATTAAAACAATATGATGTAAAAATAGTAAAAGAATATGCAAGAATGTATATTTATTTTAATAGTTATAATAAGAACAATATTTTAAATGTTTTAAAAAATACTTTTGGAATTCATGCGTTTAATTTATGCTATAAAGTAAATACTAATATTGATGATATTAAAAATATAATTTTAAAAGAAATATCTATGTTAGAATTTAATACATTTAAAGTGGTAACAAAAAGAAGAGATAAAACTTTTGAATTTTCAAGTATGGAATTTAATAATATTATCGGAGGACATATTTTAAAAAATATAAAAGATGTTTCTGTTGATGTTCATAATCCTGATGTTTATGTAAATATTGAAATAAATAAAGATGATACATATATTTATTTTAATGATATAAAAGGTCTTGGAGGCTATCCTGTAGGAGTTCAAAAAAAAGGACTTTTAATGTTAAGCGGGGGAATAGATTCTCCAGTTGCAGGCTATCTTGCTTTAAAAAGAGGAATAAAACTTGATGCAATATATTTTGAAGCAATACCACATACTAGTTTAAATGCTAGGGAGAAAGTTATTTCTTTAGCAAATGAGTTGTTAAAATATACAACAAATATTAATCTTTATGTTGTTCCAATTACTAAACTTCAAGAAAGCATTTATAAAAATATAGATTCTACTTATATGATAACCATTTTAAGAAGAATGATGTATCGTATTGCAGAAAAAATAGCAGAAGAAAAAGACTATTTGGTCTTAATAAATGGGGAAAGTATCGGACAAGTTGCTAGTCAAACATTATCAAGCATTAATGTTATTAATAAAGTTGTAAATATTTCTATAATAAGACCAGTTGCATGTTTTGATAAATTAGAAATAATTGATATAGCAAAAAGAATAAATACATATAATATAAGTATTTTACCATATGAAGATTGTTGTACTGTTTTTGTTCCTAAACATCCTGTTATTAATCCAAAGTTAGAAAAATGTGAACATTATGAGTCTTTAATTGACTATAAAACAATGATAGATGAATGTATAAAAAATACTTTTGTTGTAAAAATAAATGATAATGAAGAAATTAATGATTTATTATAGAAAAAATGTGTTATTATAGAAGTGGAAGTGATTTTATGGAAAGTGTATTAAAATATTTTGAAGAAAATTATGGCGTTTTTGAATGTTTTAATGGATGTTTAGATTCTTTTATATTTGAAAATGAAACGGAAAGATATATTGATATTTTAATGGGAATGATAAGTGAATTTTATACTAAAGATATCATAGGTTTAAAAGAAAAAGCAAGTAAACATGAAAGAATTAGAATTTTAAAAGATAAAGAAGGTAAATGTTTTTTAGAAATAACAGGAAAAAATAATAAAACTATTATTATAATCAGACAAGAAAATAGTAATTTTGAACTATATAAAAATTTAATTGGTACTAAATATACTGAGGAAGACTTTGTAAAAAGATTAAATCAAATTCAAAAAATTGACTACGATATGGCACAAAGAAAAGTACCAAAAAGATTTTTAAAAGAGTATAGTGATACTGATTTAATGGATTTTTTAAAAGCAAAACTTATTGTAAGTTACTATAAATACTTAACAGATGAATATAATAAAATTATGATAAGACAAGAGTTTTTTACAGAGCCAGATGCTGTTATGCGTGATAATAGTGAACAAAATGTAAATATAAAAGAAAGAAACCAAGAAAGAATTAATGATATCATAGATTATGAATTAAGAAAACAAGCGTTATTAAAATATACTCCATTTCAAGTAGTTCAATATATAGGAAGAAAAACAAGAGGAAGAGTAGATGTTTATTTATATGAAAAAGATGGATTTGTAATTGGAATTTGTGAACCATTTTTTGGAGATAGCTATACTAAAATATTTAATTTAGGCGAAATATCTAAATATAATTATTCTTCAATCAAAGAAATGTTAACAGCTGGACTTGAAGCTGATAGAGTAGTAAGTGGAAATGATCCTGCAATAATAAGAAAAGCTCATACATCAGTTGATACTTTTATTTCGAATTTAAAAACTTTATTTGAGAATTTAGAAGATGATAAAAATTTTAAAGAAGATATAGAAAAATCATTTAAAGTTTATAGATAGGAATAAATTACCAACTTAAATTTCGTATAACTTTTAAAAGATTTCACATTCTATAAATGTATAGGAGGTGAAATACATGAACCAAAATAGTAAATTAGTAGTTCCAGGAGCTAAACAAGCTATCGAATCTATGAAATATGAAATAGCTAGAGAATTTGGTGTTACTTTAGGACCAGATACTACTGCTAGAGCTAACGGATCAGTTGGTGGTGAAATCACTAAACGTTTAGTTGAAAGAGGATTAAGCCAAATGGGTGGATACTCTCAAAAATAGTTTAAGTTTGATTTTAAATTAAAGAAATAGAGTTTACATTCTATTTCTTTTTCTTTTGGAAAATGTTAAATTTTGTATTATAATAGTTTTAGGAGAAATGTTATGTTAGATAAATTACAAATATATTTACAAATAATTGTTGATTATTTATTACAAGTAGGTTTAGTTGGAGGATTTTTACTTATTGTATTAGAATCCATTATTCCTGCACTTCCTTTAAGTGTTTTTATAGGATTAAATATTATTACTTTTGGAAAAATATTAGGTTATGTTATATCTTATTTTGGAACTATCGTAGGATGTATGTTGTCTTTTATAACTTTTAGGTATATATTAAAAAATTATTTATATAAAATTTTTAAAGAAAAAACAAGAATAAAAATAGAAGATCTAATGAAAAAAATGACAAACATAGACTTTAATACTTTAGTAGTTATAATAGCAATACCATTTACGCCAGCTTTTTTAGTTAATATTGCTGCGGGACTTTCTAATATTCCAATAAAAAAATATATATTTGCTTTATTAATTGGTAAACCATTTATGATATATTTTTGGGGTTATATCGGAGCAAATTTGTTAGAAAGTTTGAAAAATCCAATTATTCTTGTTAAAATAATAGTGATAGTGTTATTAGCATATTTAATAAGTAAAGTAGTAGAAAAAATAATTAATGTAGAAAAAAATTAGGAGGGATAATTATGATGGATTATATAATAATAGGATTGCTTGTTATAACAATTATTTTAATAATAATATCTTTAACAAAAAATATAAATGAAGGAAATATAACAGAAAGACTTGGTAAATTAGAAGTTAGTATTACTAAGGATTTAAGTGATTTAAAACTTTCTTTAAATAAAGATTTTAATGATTTATCATTAAAAAATGAAAGAAGATTATTAGAAATAAATGATAAAGTTACTGAAAGATTAGATGAAAATTTTGAAAAAACAAATAAAACATTTATGAATGTTTTAGAAAGACTGTCAAAAATAGATGAAGCACAAAAGAAAATTGATTTATTAAGTAATGATATTGTATCTCTTCAAGGAATACTTACAGATAAAAAAACAAGAGGTATTTTTGGAGAAGTAAATTTAAAACATATTTTAGTAAGTGTATTTGGAGAGAATAATAATAATATTTATAAACTTCAATATCCATTTCCTAATGGTTCAATTGCTGATTCTGTTTTATTTGCACCTGAACCACTTGGCACAATTGCTATAGATAGTAAATTTCCTCTTGAAAATTATAGAATGATGGTTGATAAAAAAATAAGCGTAGTTGAAAGAGAAAAATATGAAAAATTATTTAAAATGGATGTAAAAAAACATATTGATGCAATTCATGATAAATATATAATCGAAGGAGTAACCACAGATCAAGCAATTATGTTTTTACCTGCTGAGGCTATTTTTGCAGAAATTAATGCATATCATACAGATATAATTGATTATGCTTATAAAAAGCATGTTTGGATATGTAGTCCGACAACTCTTATATCAACATTAACTGTCGTTGAAATGATTATTAAAAATATTGAAAGAGATAAATATACATCTATTATTCATGATGAATTAAATAAACTTGGAGTTGAATTTTCTAGATATAAAGACAGATGGGATAAATTATCAAGAAGTATTGAAACCGTAAGTAAAGATGTAAATGAGATTCATACGACAACAGATAAAATTACTAAAAGATTTACATCAATTAGTAAAGTCGATGTTAGTTTACTCGAACATAAAGAAGATTTGCATAAATAATAAAATTATGATATTATGTATATAGGTGAGGGAAACTTCATAAAATAAAAAGGAGATATTTAAGTTTTGGTAAGCTTAAATGTCTACCTAAAAAATAAGTGCGACATTTAGTCTAATGTAATTAAACTAAGTGTCATTTTTTTATAATAATTATCAAGAAAGTGATAATAAATAAAATGATAGAGATATAACGTAAAACATTTATAATAAAGGTTTTAGTTTTCACTTTATCAAACCTCCTTTTCATAAAGATAAGAGGTAGACACTAAGTAACTTAAATATTTCCAATTACTAATATAGCAAAATAAATGTTTGCTTAGTTAATAAAAATTTGCATAAATAATAAAATTATGATATAATAAGCACAAATTTAAGGGGGAATGTTTATGCAAGCTATTTCTATGTCACAAAACAAATATAAACAACTTACAAAGATGAATTTACCCAAAGAAGTTTTTAATACAGAAGCTATTATATATGATTTTAGATATAAAGGAGAAGAAAAGGTATTTAAAAAGCTTCTCAATAATATGGGAGTTAATCTTGCTAATAAATTATATACATTAGAAATGTTAGATGTAAATAGAAAGTATTTACCAGAAAATTTATGTATTCCTGACTATTTAACAATTGTAGGTGGTGTAGTTGAAGGTTTTACAATGCCTAAAATAGAAGGAATAAATTTTTCTACTACTTTAAAAAATAAAAATATAACAATTGAAGAAAAAATATATTATTTAAAAAAAATTGGAGAATTACTTCATCAATTAGAACAAATAAGAAAATATACACCATTTAATGATTTCTATTTAAATGATATTCATGAATCAAATTTTATAGTTAATCCATATAAAAAAACAATAACAGCAGTAGATTTAGATAGTTCAAGAGTTTGTTCTAAAGCAAATTTTGCTTCAAGATATTTAACACCACTTGCTCTTTTAAATAATGTTAAAGATAAATATAAAATAATTGAAGATAATTCAAGTAGTCTTGGATATGTTGAAGCTGATAGCAATACAGATTTATATTGTTATATAATAATGATTTTAAATTATTTATATGGGGAAAACATTAACAATTTAAACTTAGAAGATTTTTATAATTATTTAACATATTTAGAAAAAATAGGAATAAATAAAGAATTAATAGAAATATTTAAAAATATTGTTTCAAATAAAGATAATGAAAATCCATATGATTTACTTGACACATTAACAACAGAACAAGTAGCAAGATCAAGAAAAATAGTATATAAAAAGTAATATAATTTATTTTATATTACTTTTAAATGTTATAAAATCAGTATATGCTTTTTTATCAAGTTTAAAATTAAAATCCTTAATTTTAAACTTTTTATTTTTATTTATAATTAATTGTTTTATAAAATATTTAGTAAATGAAGGATTTCTTGGTAATAAACCAAGAGTATATGTTCCATAAAAATTATTATTAAATATAAATTTATTATCTAATTTAATATTATCTTTATAAATACTACCAAAATGATTATTAAATCCTAAAATATTCTCTTTTGTAAATAAAGAAGGAATATAGACTTCATTTACAATTCTTTTTTTATTTTCTTTTGTATAATAATCAAATAATTTAAGACCTTCATGAACGTTATTATCAATATCAATTATTTGTTCTCCAAATAATTCAATTGCATTACCTGTTATTAGGAAAAACTTATTATTATTATAATATTTGTGAATATCTTCTTTATATTTTAAAATATCATTTAAAACTAATAATTGATTATTATTTGTACCACTTCCTATATATATTAAATCTAATTCATCAAAGTTTATATCATCATCGATAGATAAATTTTTAATATTTACTTTTATACCTTGATTTTTTAAATGATAAGTAAGAACTTTAATATTTCCTATTTCACCATATAAATTCATTAAATCATAATATAAATGTCCAATTGTTATTTCCATTATTTTTCCTCCTTCATAATATCATTAAAGAAATCTAAATAATCAAAGTTAAGTATTGCATAAATACTTCCAGAAGATCTTTTTATTATCTTTTCTGCTTTATATAAATTATCAAAACATATAATTTTCTTTTCATCAAAGCCAGCATATTTAAGTCTTGTAGCTAAATCATATTTTTGAGGTCCAGTACAAATAAATTTATCAATTTTATCTTTTTTTAACATTTCAAAGTCAATATCATATAGCCAAGAAATATCATCAAAATCATACCTTCTTGATATTTCTTTCCATCCTAGAACAATAGTTTTTAAATCTTTATCACGATGGGAAAATAAAACTGATTCATTATATGTTGTTGCATTTTCGGCTTTATTATTTAAAACATAAACATCTCTATTATTATATTTATAAAAATTATAAAGCTTTTTATTATTACTTATTTCGTTTATTAATTTACATATTATATTTTTATCTAAACCATTTAATGATAATGTTGTAAATGCTGCGAGAGTATTATAAGCATTGTATAACATATTATTTACAATATTTATTTTATAATTATTATCTATGGTAATTAAACTATTATTATAATCATATGAAGTTATCATTGAAGTTAATTTAGGTCTTTTAAAGTCACATGAACTACATTTATAATCTCCAAGTTGTTCTAAATGATAATAAGTATATTCAAGCTTTTTATTACATTTAGGACATCTACTTATATTTAAACTAGGGTAATCATTTTTAAAATAAGAATACTTAGTTTTATCTATACCAAAAAAGTAACATTCATTTTTTGTATCTAAATTAAAATATTGTAAATAAGGATCATCACCATTTAAAATAAGTTTGCATTCTTTATTTAAACTATTTAAAATACAATTATATATTTCTTCAAAACTTCCTTGTCTAGGGGGTTGATCTCTTGTTATATTAGTTACGACAACATGAGATGGTTTAATTTTAGGAAAAACTTGAATAGCATATCTTTCATCCATTTCAAATATACAAACATCACTTTTAACTTTTCCATTTAATTTTGAATTTTCAAGTAAACTTGTAATAATTGCACTAACCTGATTAGAACCTTTATCATTATAACAAACCTTATATCCTAAGTTTTTGTATACATTAGCCATTATACTTGTTGTAGAACCTTTACCAGATGAACCTGTAACAGCAATTACAGTTTTGGGTAGTTTAAAATCATATAAAATATTTTTATTTAATTTTAATGCGATTACTCCTGGTAGGGAACTACCTCTTTTAAATATTTTTCCAGCAATTAAATAAGTCAATTTACCAACTAAGATACTAAAAAACTTTTTCATAATTATTCCTTCTTTCATTTATATATATCTATATAAAAAATTATATCATATTTATTAATAATAATATTGAAAAAATGTAAAAAAAATAATATAATTTACTTATAGTATATAAAAATAGCAGAGAAAGGATAAGGAACATGAAAGAGAAAAAAGGAATAAAAATATCAATTATTTTAACATTAATCGGGGTTGTATCTTTAGTAACAGGGATAACATTTGCAATATATGAAAATACAATTAACGCAGGAAAAAGTCAAGTTATAAAAACAGGAATAGTAAATTTCACATTAACAGAAAGTACAAATGGACTTGTTTTAGATAATTTACAAGAATTAACAGATTATGAAGGAATGGCACAAGAAACATTTTATGAATTTACAATAAAAAATACAGGAAATACAATAACAGATT
>ERZ773155.865-NODE-865-length-26727-cov-19.757161_pt1 | contig 26727 bp, 20 predicted proteins | sample MGYA00511262_ERZ773155 | MGnify/ENA primary metagenome ERZ773155 (study PRJEB29015, sample SAMEA2737828) | human gut metagenome | biome: human gut; feature: human-associated habitat; material: faeces | place: China | collected 2012 ... | reverse complement strand
AACCTTTTCAAAGGTTGTGGGTGTGGGCAAAGCCCACAAATACTTTCCGTTTATGCAATCTAACGATAGCTGAACAGCCACACTGTTTGTGCCCGATAAATTGTAATATCGGAAGATATTATGGGCTTTGTTCAAACCTGCAAGTCTTTAAAAGACTTGACCTAAATTTTTATTATTTCACTTAACTCGTGTGATAAAACATATTTTCATATAATAAGGGTTGTCACACAAGCCTGTGGCAACCCTTATATTTTATTCTTCCATTTGTTTTCCTAAAAAAGCGGCCGCTGAATGAGCAAGTTTAACCTCTGTTTCAGTAGGAACTTTATTATCTTCGCCCATCAGCATTACAACTGCACCCGTAACATCGCCTGCGGCAATAATAGGGTATATGACTGCCGCTCTGTGTTCCACACCTTCAACCGGTTGAATATCACCGACCGTTGCCTGTGTTGCAGTATAACTTTTACGGCTTTCCATATAATTTTCAAGAACAGGTGAAACCCGTCGTTCAAGTAATTCTCTTTTAGATACTCCCGATGCGGCAATAACATGGTCTTTGTCGCAAATAATAACGGGTAAACCGCTTACTCTTGAGAGAACTTCCGCATATTGTGAGGCAAATGCCGATAATTCTCCTACAGGTGAATATTTTTTAAATATAACTTCGCCGTCGGTAGCAGTATATATCTCAAGCGGGTCGCCCTCACGAATACGCAGGGTGCGACGAATTTCTTTTGGTATAACAACACGACCGAGGTCGTCAATTCTTCTGACAATACCTGTTGCCTTCATATCAAAACTCCCCTGAATTTGTAATATTTGCAAAATATTGCATTAATATTGTTTGACTTGTAATCTCTTTTATTCCGCTTTTTTACAAAATAAAGCCGTTTTGATTTTGTTAATTTATGGGAAAATAAAAGTGTAGAATTTTTATTGCTACACCTGAGCTTGTAAAATAAAGTGTGTAAGTTAGAAAAATAACTTGCACACTTTTTGCATTTGGGAAAAAGTGTGCTACAATGAAAGAAAGGAATGAACGAAATGGCAAAAAAGAGAGAAAGCACACCGGGGCGAGAACCTCGCAAAGCAAATTATTGAACAGTACAATCCAAAAAGCGTAGCCGATATCTCGGATGACACCGACAAGCTCGAAGACTTCAACAACAAGATCAAGGTCGCTAAACGAATCGGCTACGGTTACCTTGATTCGCTATCTTTCTATTCCTTCTGTCCGTTCACCATTCCACAAAAAATCTTGATGAGGGATTATTAATTAATTCGGAAAATGATAATAAAGCGGTTTCGGTTGAATGGTACGGAAAGAACATAGTATTGTAAAATTAAATATGATTTTGGCTTTTGACAATAAAACCTAAAAGGGTATATCGGATATGTATTGTATGAGTGACGATTATTTGGTGCAGGAGCTTATTGATGAACAAAAATCAAATAAAATAAATCAATAAGTAATTGTAAAATGTATAAATATGTGTTATAATCGATAGCACAATAATGAGTTTAAAGCAAAATTAATATATTTGATAAAGTTAATATGTGTTTTACGGAAAGGAAGATTCTTGTGAAATATCATAAGCTGTTGGAAAATGCCAAGAAGCCGAAGGGCTTTTGGGGCAAAAAAATGATTAGTTCCATGAATGAAGGACATTACGAGCTTACCGGTTGGGCGCTTGATCATATAAATTTTGAAAGACATTATCGTGTGCTTGATGTTGGCTGCGGCGGCGGTCTTACCGTGTCACGAATAGCAGAGAGAATCGGTAACGGCAAGGTTTACGGAATAGATTATTCTGCGCTTTGTATCAAACATTCAAAGGCACAGAACAGAAAAAACATTCTCTGTAATAAGGTTAAAATCGTACTTGCCTCGGTTTCGTCTTTGCCGTTTGAGGATTGCAGCTTTGATGTTGTAATTGCGGTAGAAACCTATTACTTCTGGCCGGACAAACTTAATGATTTAAAAGAAATTTATAGAGTGTTAAAGCAAAACGGCAGGATTATGCTTGTATTTGAAATGCTGAAAACTCCCGAAGAGCCTGATAAATGGAAGGCTGTAGAGGACAAGGTAGGCATAAAAACAGTGACAGAGGAGGAGATACGGGAAATGCTTGCAAAGGCAGGCTTTGAAGACATTGAAACCCATAAAAAGGACGGCACTACATGGCTTTGTGCCATCGGTGTCAAAAAATAAATAAAAGCAGGTGAATATATGAAGGCTTTAATTACAGGAGCAAGTTCGGGGATTGGTAAGGAAATTGCGAGAATCTTGGCTGCAATGGGGTATGATTTGATAGTTGCGTCAAGAAACTATGATAAGCTGACAGAGCTTAAGGCTGAACTTAAAAATGTAAATGTCAGAGTAATCACCATTGATTTGTCACGGGAACAAGACGCTATTGATTTGTATGAGCATTTAAAAGACGAGGATATAGATTTTCTCGTCAATAATGCAGGCTTTGGCGCATATGGCAGATTTTTGGATGTACCGCTGAAAAAAGAGCTTGATTTAATTCACACAAATATAAGTGCAGTGCATATTCTGACAAAATGCTTTTTGCAGGATATGGTTAAGAAAAATAAAGGCTACATTCTTAATGTAGGCTCGTCAGCGGGCTTTTTGGCGGGTCCGACTTTTTCAAGTTATTATGCATCAAAAAATTATGTTGTAAGGCTTACAGAGGCTGTTCACGAAGAACTGAGGCGACAGGGCAGTAATGTTAAAATTTCCGTGCTTTGTCCCGGTCCTGTGAATACTAATTTTAATAATGTTGCGGATGTAAAGTTTTGCCTTAACGGACTTTCGCCGGATTTTGTTGCTAAGTATGCGATTGAGAAAACTATGAAAGGCAAAATGGTTATTATTCCCGGCTTTACAATGAAAGTAGCAAAAGTTGCTCAACGGTTTGTGAGTGAAAATATGCTTACACGCATTTCCTACAATGTGCAGAGCAAAAAAGAGGGACAAAGGTCAGATACCGAACAAAAAAATTTTAATAAAGCAGAACACGCTTAAAAAGGAGCGGAGAAAATATGAAAAGATTTGTATTATTAATGTTTACGGTTCTTTTCATAATTTTCTCCGCTGTTTCTGTTTTTGCCGCCGATACAAACGGCGTAGCTTTCAAAACAGAAGATATAAATTGTGATAAAGGCAGAATTTTTAAGGTTGATGTAAAGGCAAAATCGTCCGAAAAAATCTCTGCCGTATTATTAAAATTTACTTATGACAGAAATATAATAGAATACCGTTCAATCAGTTCCGATTCGGACAGTCTGGCTTATGCTTATGATAACGGAAGTACATTAAATGTATCTTACCTTTGCAAAGACGGCAAAAATATTGATAATGACACGGTAATACTTACTTTAGAATTTAAGGCAACAGCCGAAGGTCAGAGTAATTTGCAATATACAGCCTATGATTGTGTTAATTCTTCGGCAGAAAGCGTTGAAATTTCGCAATGTTCAAGCGGTAAGGTAAGTGTTACAAAACAAGGCAGTGAAAAATCAAATGATAATGAAAAATCGGATACAACGGAATATAAATCCGAAAGCAATGAAAGTACAGGAAATTCAGAAAAAAGCAGTATTGACGAACTCGGTTCATTAAACGGCAAATTTTCAGACAACACTGTATTTATGCTTATAGTTGGAGTTATTAGCGGACTTGCTGTCGGTGTTTTGTGTTTTGTGCTGTATTTATCTGTGATAAAGCGGAAAAATAAGGCAAAAGAGGAAAAAGACAGGCATTAACTTGACATAACACCGATTATGCTATAAAATTTAATTTGAACTTAATATTTGTTATGGTTTATTCATTTAATTAATAGGGAAGACGGTGCAAGTCCGTCACAACCGCCATTACTGTAAACAGTTATAGCCTTGGCTCATGCCATTGGGAAACCGAGAAGGCGCCTTGGCTGCTTTAATGCAGACTGTAAGTCAGGAGACCTGCCATAACATAGTTTGAAAAACTTTCTTGGGCAGTGGGAGAATAGTTATTGGGTAAATTATTACCCTTTATATAGCTATGCCTCTTTTAAGGGGCTATTTTTTATTTAAGGAGAATGTTTATGAAAACAACAGCAAAATTTATTTCTGCTTCACTTGCTACTTTGCTTGTTTCTGCATCTGCAGTTACGGCATTTGCGGCAGAAACAAAAGACATTACAGTTTCACTCCGTATTGAGGGTGTGAATTCTTGTGTGCTTTATGACAATTATGAAATTCCACAGGGCAGCACGGCAGCTGACTTAATTCAGTATGCAGACAAGCTTTCTGATGATGTTACGGTAACAGGCGCCGAAAATAATTACATAACAGATGTAAACGGCGAAACAGCAGGCAAATTCGGCGGCTGGGACGGCTGGCAGTATATTGTAAATTCAGTTTCACCAAATGTTGGCGTAGGTGATTACACACTTAGCGACAATGATACAGTTGTTCTTTATTACGGTGATTTTCCTTGTCTTCTTCCGCAGATTGACACTTCGGCATTAAACAGTGACGGCAAAATCAGTTTTAATGCAGAGTCAACTACATATGACAGCGACTGGAATCCGACCGTAAGCACAGTTGCTATTGCAGATATGACAGTTACTTTTGACGGTCATACTTATACAACAGATGAAAACGGTACAATTTCACTTAGCAAGGCTGATTTTACATCAGGTGAGCACAGTGTTCAGGTTGAAAAGAAAAATTCAAACGGTGCTCCTGCCGTACTTCGTTATGCTGACGACTTTGCAGTTAATATTGCAAGAGAAAACACAATTAATGTAAATCTCAGAATTGAAGGCCCGGAGGCTTGCTACCTTAAAGACACATTTGAAATTGCAAAGGACAGCAATGTCGGTCAGCTTATCTCATATGCAGACGAAGTTTCTGATAATATCGAAGTAGTAGGTGCAGATGCAGGCTATATTTCAGAGGTAAACGGCATTGCAGCAGGTTCATTCGGCGGCTGGGACGGCTGGTATTATGCTGTAAACAGCGTAGTTCCTAATGTAGGAGTAAACGATTATACACTTAATAATAATGATACAGTAGTTCTTTATTACGGTGAGTATCCATGCTACCTCCCGATTGCAGATACTTCATTACTTACAACCGAAGGTAAAATTACATTTACAGCAAAGGCTACATTCGGTGACGCTGTTCTTCCGATTGATAATATGACAGTATATTTTGACGGCAAAGAATACACAACAGATTATAACGGTGTAGTTGTAATTGATAAGGATCAGCTTACATTCGGCGACCACAGCTTACAGGTTGAAAAGTACGGTTACAGCGGTGCTCCTGCAGTTCTTCGTTACGCAGATGACTACACAGTATTTGTAGATACAAAGATTGTCAATGATGTAAACCTTGACAGTAAGGTAGACATTAACGATGTTACAGCTATTCAGACATACCTTAGCAATTATAAAAATATTAGCGAAGAACAAGTAAGAATTGCTGATGTAAACAAAGACGGAAAAGTTGATGTAAATGATGTTACAGCACTTCAGACAATTCTTTCGGGTGAAACAGAATAATTCTAATAAGGAATGATAATTATGCTGAAAAAACTGACAGCTTTACTTATATGCGCAGTAATGTTATCTTTATCGGTAACGGTAAATGCGGCTGAAAACTACACAAAAGAAGATATTTCAAAAACTATAGACGGAATTATCTCGTATAAATCGGCAATTTTAAAGGCTGACGATACAGCTTCGTTTGTACAAAAACTTTCTGAAACCACGGATAATTCGGAAACACAGTGGTATATTATTTCTTTGTCAAAATACGGTACAGATGTAACTGCTGTACAAAGTTCTATGATAAAATCTGCCGAAAAGTTATATAAATCAAAAAGCAAAGCTACAGATTTTCAGCGTACCTCACTTGCACTTTATGCCTGCGGACTTAATCCTGAAAATATCAACGGCAAAAATTTGCTCAGTGACGGAGCTTATAACAGTGAAAATGTGAACAAGCAAGGCATAAATGCATATGTTTATGCCTTGCTGTCACTCGACTGTGCAAATGCAAAAGTTCCGAGTGACGCAAAATATGACAGAGAATATTTTATTAAAAAAATTATAGGCTTACAGCTTTCGGACGGCGGTTTTACACTTATGGGAAAGTCTGCCGATACCGATGTTACCGCAATGTGCTTACAGGCACTTGCTCCTTATAAATCTGACAGTACGGTAAAAGAATCTATTGACAGAGCACTTAATGTTTTGTCAAAAAAACAAAATGAAAAAGGTGGATATTCTTCTTTCGGCACAGTAAATTCCGAGAGTGTTTCTCAAGTTATTTCTGCGCTTGTTGCACTCGATATAGATGTGCAGTCGGATTCAAGATTTATTAAAAACGGCAACACTCTTGTTGACAATCTCATGACTTTCAAAAATTCGGACGGCGGTTTTTCTCATATTGAAAACGGAAAATCGAATAATATTGCGTGTTATCAGGCATTAAACTCACTTGTTGATTTATATAAATATATGTCAAAGGGCAATACCGAGATTTTTGAATTTGACGATACAAAGAAAAATAATTCTAATAGCGAAAATTCCCGACAGAACACTGAAAATTCAAACACAGACAGTTCTGAGGTTAATATAGACAGTAACAATAAAAATAATTCTGTAAATACAGGTGATATTACAGAAAAACATAATTCGCAAGTTGATGAAGGACAGCAGGAAACAACTGTAAAGCCCGAATCCAATAATGCGGAAAATTATGATGATCAGGTAATGGCTTTGGCAGATGACAATTACGAGCCTTTTACGCTTGCATCTACTCCGGATTCCGTAGCGGCGGCAAATTCGGATGACGACAATAATTTTATTTTCTATGTTTCTCTTATCGGACTTGTGGCAGTAGCGGCTGTGCTTTTAATTATAAGATTAACAGTGCTGAAAAAAGACGGTGAGCCGTTCAGATTATTCGGCAAAAGAAAAGGTGACAAATAATGAAATTAAAACTTTTATTACTTGTATTGATAATTACTGCCGTGCTATGCGGCTGTTCGGTTCAGACTCCCGATGACTACTATTCCTCTTCATCTCAAAAAGAGGGAATGGAGGTTACTTTTTCAATCAACTGCTCAACCATTTTAAATAATATGGATCAGCTTGAAAGCGGTCTTGAAAGCTATGTTCCGAGTGACGGCGTAATTCTCAAGCCTACAAAGATTACTCTTGACGAAAATGCTACCGCATATGATGCGCTTAGTGAAGCCTGCCGTCAGAATAAAATTCAATATGAATACGAGGGAACGGACGCAGATATTTATATCGAGGGTATCGCAAATCTTTATGAATTTTCTTGCGGTCAGCTTTCGGGCTGGGAATACTGTGTAAATGATGTTTTTCCGTCGGTAGGCTGCAATTCTTATGATTTGCATGACGGAGATACAATTAAATTCTTATATACCTGCGATTTGGGCGCAGATATCGGAAACGAATTTACAGGAGAAGAATAATGCTAAGATTTAATTCCTTTAATCCGCTGGCACAGCTTATATATTTTGTATCTGTGCTGTTGGTATCAATGTTTACATGGAATTATATAATTTTACTGCTGTCGCTTTTCGGAGCGGCGGCTTATTCTGTATTACAAAAGGGTTTTAAATTATTTTTAAAATCCTTTTTTGGTTATGTGCTGATTTTTTTACTTGTAACAATAACCAATCCGCTTTTCTCACACAAGGGAGTAACACCGCTTATATTTATAAATGATATTCCTGTTACGCTTGAGGCTATAGTTTACGGTGCGGTGCTCGGACTGATGCTTTTGAGCGTAATACTTTGGTTTTCGGTATTCAACAGCGTGTTTGATTCCGAAAAACTTATATATATTTTCGGAAGATTTTTACCAAGACTTGCATTATTGTTTTCGATGGTACTTCATTTTGTGCCTAAATTTATTCTTGTGTTTAAGCGCACATTGGCGGCTCAATCCGATTTTTGCGGTAAAAATAAATTTAAACAATACATAGGTGCATTTTCTGCTTCGGTTTCCGTAATGCTTGAGGGTTCGGTTCAAACTGCCGATTCAATGAGCGCAAGAGGATACGGAGTTAAAAAGCGCAGTTTTTACTGCCGCTTTCCTTTTACAAAAGCAGATACGGTTTTTACTGTACTTTCTCTGGGAATGTTGACTACAGTGCTGTTTGCTTTAGCGACAGGTCAACTTGATTTTCTTATATATCCGCATATCGAGATGTGTGATTTTACAATATTATCCGTAATCGGAATGTCGGCTTTCGGTGTACTGTCATTTATGCCGTTTATCATTGAGTTAAAGGAGGAGCTTGTATGGAAATTTTCTCTGTCAAAAATTTAAGCTTTGCTTATCCGCAGATGCAGGAAAAGGCTTTGGATAATGTGAATTTCACTGTGAAAAGGGGAGAGTTTTGTGTTATCTGCGGTCAGTCCGGCTGCGGAAAAACTACACTGCTAAGACTTTTAAAGCCGCAGGCAGCTCCTCACGGCACAAAAACGGGAGAAATATTTTTCTGTTCCGAAAATATTGAAAAATGCAGTGAAGAAGATACGGCTTTTAAAATTGGCTATGTTTCGCAAAATCCCGAAAATCAAACAGTAACCGATACCGTACTCCATGAACTTGCCTTTACGCTTGAGAATATGGGAATGTCGAGTGAAGAAATAAATATTAAAATAAGTGAAACGGCTACTTACTTTGGACTTTCAAAAATAATAGAACAAAAGACAAACTCACTTTCTGGCGGTCAGATGCAAATTCTTAATCTTGCGGCGGCATCTGTTGCCGAGCCTGATGTATTAATTCTTGACGAACCCGCAAGTCAGCTTGACCCTGTATCGGCAGAAAACTTTTTTACAATTCTTGACAAACTTAATAAAGACTTGGGTATCACTGTAATTATTACCGAACACAGACTTGAAAAACTGTTTCCCGTTGCGGATAGAATTATTGTTATGGAGCAAGGAAAAATAATTACCGATACCGCACCTAAAGATACTTGCAACGCTCTTAGCAAAATTTCAAAAAATCATCCTATGATGCTCGCTTTGCCCGTGCCTGCACGGCTTTATTCCGTAACGGATTGTAAATCGCAATGCCCCGTTACGGTCAAAGAAGGCAGAGAACTTTTTGCAAAATATAGCAAAAATAATTCTTTTACAGAACATACATTGCAGAATAATAATTCCAACGATGAAATATTATCGGTTAAAAATGTATATTTCAGATATGATAAAAAGTCTGATGATGTGCTCCTAGGTCTTAATTTATCGGTAAACAGAGGAGAGATTTTTTCGGTTGTCGGTGCAAACGGCAGCGGAAAATCAACTTTGCTTTCCGTAATAGGAGCAAGGCTTAAGCCGTACAGAGGCAAGGTAAAACTAAATGAAAAAACAGCTACTATGCCTCAAAATCCACAATTGTTATTTGTTAAAGACAGCTTGCTTGAAGACTTTAAAAGCGTGAGCGGGGATTTGGAAAAAATTAATAAATTGTCAGAAAAGTTTAATGTACACCATCTTTTAAATCACCATCCGTATGACCTTAGCGGAGGTGAAATTCAGCGTGCAGGTTTTGTAAAACTTTTACTTCTCGAACCGAAAATATTATTGCTTGACGAACCGACAAAGGGTTGTGACAGTTTTTCAAAAGAAGAACTTGCAAAAACTTTAAAAGAACTTTCCGACAACCAAATTACAATATTACTTGTTACACATGACCTTGATTTTTCGGCTGAAGTTTCCACTGTATGTGCAATGCTTTTTAACGGTACTCTTTCAAAAAGACTTGAACCGCACGAATTTTATTGCGGAAAACGATTTTATACGACTTCTGCAAATAAAATTTCACGAGGTATAAAAGACGGCATTATAACAACGGAAGAGTTGATTTCCGCCGTTAAGGAGGAGTAAAATGACTGCTAAAAAGATAATAAAATACTTATGTGTTTTTGTGGTTGCACCGCTTATTGTACTTTGCGGAGTGTTTTTCTTCGGCGACCGCAAATATGCCTTTATATCGCTTGCATTGTCGGTGGTTGCCTGTATTCCGTTTTTTATTTCTTTTGAAAAAGGTAAAAACGATGCACGCAGAATTGTTATAATAGCTGTTATGACGGCATTGTCGGTAGCGGGCAGGTTTGTATTTGCTCCCATTCCGTTTTTTAAGCCCGTTACCGCAATTGTAATTATTACCGCTATTTATCTTGGCAGTGAAGCAGGTTTTATTACAGGAGCTTTTTCAGCTGTGGTTTCAAATTTCTATTTTGGACAAGGACCGTGGACTCCGTTTCAAATGCTTGCGTGGGGACTTATCGGATTTTTGGCGGGCTTGCTTGCTAAAAAACTTGTTGAGAGTAAGGTGTTGCTTATTATTTACGGCGCTCTATCGGGCATAGCATTTTCTTTTATAATGGATGTATGGACAACTCTCTGGGCTGACGGTACATTTAATATAGCAAGATTTGTGGCAAGCATTACAACCGCAGCACCATTTACCGTTGTTTATATGGTTTCAAATGTAATATTCCTGTTGCTGCTTACAAAACCAATCGGAAGTAAATTGCAGCGATTAAAAACTAAATACGGAATTTTTTAGGACAAGGGGAAGTTTAGCTTTCCCTTTTTGTTTTGCCGTGTATTATTTGCCTGTCTTCTGCATATAATCATTTGTATGGAGGTAATATATGGCAATGTTAAAAAAACACAAAAAAATGTTGTTGTCAGCATTGCAGAGAGTTTTCTGCTTTATATTGGCAGCAACAATTTTGGGTGCGGTGGGTGTTCCCTCGGCCGTACTTGCACTTGACGGTGCAAATCCGACAGTAGAAATTGTCGGATTTATGAGGGGCGACAGTAAAGACCTTCGTTCAAGTGAGCTTTTAATGGCAAAAGTAAGCAATTACGACGGTAATCCTCAAGAGCTGACTTACGAATGGAAAAATAAGCTTGGCACTTATCTGTATGTATTTGACAAGCACGATATGGCTGTGGTGCGTGGCACAAAAAGCGAAATTGAAATTTACAATTCGAATAAAGGCTTGTTCGCATCTGATAATATGAGCGGTAGATCTTATAACCGCAGCTATTCGCACAAAGGCTTTGCTTATGCGGCAGTTTACGGTGCATCTGTTAACGCTGAAAAATTAAAAGGCGGCATTTCCGTAACAGTAAAGGATTCTGACGGAAATATCATTGCGACAGCGTCGTATGATGACGATTTCAAAAATTATGATCTGTCAAAAGATATGGCAAACGCAGTGTTTGGTGTGTTTGAGGGTGAGAGCGTTGATATTCTTAACCTCTTAGGTCAAAGCTCGGTTGTTCATGTTGTATGTCCTGCCTGTTATGTAAGTCAGGGAACAATAATTTCCGGCAACGATTGCATAAGTTTAAGCAAGTCAGAAAGCGGTTACTCAATAACCGGTTTAAAAGCCGGTGAAGGTGTAATTAAAATTAATCTTCAAAAGAGAAATTGCAAATTCCATAAAAACTCGGAAAACAGTTCGACTACAACCGTAATAGTATTTAAAAAACCTAACACTTCCACAACTGCAACAACACTCACTCTTACAAATCTTGATGACAGATGCGAATATTATCTTGAGGGTGTTAAGGGTGAAATAATTGACGGCAAAATAACTTTTAGCGGTCTTACTCCCTCTACTGAATATACCATAGAGGTACGGGGCAGTTATATTGACGAGAACGGTACAACTAAAACTGCATACGCCTATGTAAAAGACACTACAAAGGACTGCTATACATCAAGTGTGGTTTTCAAACTTGATGATACTGTAGCGGATACCGAAAGCATATTCGGTAAACCGTACGAGGTTGCCGTAAAGTCTGACAGTGATTACATTGTCTTGCAGAGCGGTGATAACGGTTATACTGCAGAACTTGCTAAAGGCAATTATAAAGTGTTTTTAAAAGACGGTAATGATTATAAACAGATTGATAATGCGGTTCTTACCGTTGACAGTGATGATAACAGCATAGAGATAAAATATTACTCTGTAGTTTATAATCTTGATGGTGGTACACTCAACGGTGATACAAAATTTGTTTACCGTGAGGGTGAATCCGTAAAAACAATTGATGATAAACCAACTAAGTATGAGTATGTATTTGACGGTTGGAAGTGCGGTGAAAGCACTTATAGCAACAGCCAACAAATTACAGATTCAATTGACAGAAAATATGAATTGACAGCAATATGGGAAGTAGATAAGATAGGCGACGGAGAAAAGCCTGACGGAATACCGGATAAATATCAAAAGAAAATTACCTTTAAAGTAGTAAACGGTACTTGGGAAGATAAGAGTGCAAATGATATTTCATACTATGTAACTTTGCTTGACAAAGAGGGTAAGTGGAATGTCAACGGTACTGCAAGAATCAATATTCCAACAGGTATGACAGCAAATTACGGTTATGAAAACGGTAAGTGGGACATTGAACCAAAGTCGCCTGTAAAGGGAACAAATGCGGAAATTTACACTTATACTTTTACAAAGAAAATCGACCCGAAAGTTGATTACAAAGAACCAAACAAAAACGATAAACCAACACCTGCTACACAGGTAGTAGAGTACGGAAAGAAAATACAGGTAAAGCCGAACGGCGGTGTATGGGTTCACGATAACAAGACTTATTCGGGTGATGATGTCGCAACATTTGTTCTTGAAAAGAATATAAAACTCGAAGACCCAACGAGAACAAATTATGTATTTATGGGTTGGGATAAGCAGAAAGGCAAAGACGATGTAGCCTATATCTTCACGGCAATATGGGAAGTAGATAAGATAGGCGACGGAGAAAAGCCTGACGGAATACCCGATAAGTATCAAAAGAAAATTACCTTTAAAGTAGTAAACGGTACTTGGGAAGATAAGAGTGCAAATGATATTTCATACTATGTAACTTTGCTTGACAAAGAGGGTAAGTGGAATGTCAACGGTACTGCAAGAATCAATATTCCTACAGGTATGACAGCAAATTACGGTTATGAAAACGGTAAGTGGGATATTGAGCCGACTGAAATTGTATCCGGAATTGAAGATGTTGTTTATGTTTATTTGTTTGACAAAATAGCAGAAACAGAGCCACAACCGCAACCGACAACTGTACAGCCTACTCCTACAGTTAAAACCGTTGTTCAGGAAAAAACGGTTTATAAAACACAGTATGTTGAGCCTATTACCTTAAAAACAGGTGATAATCTCACTTTCTTAGGTGTGCTTGTCGGTTTGTGTGCAGCAGGTTTTGCAGGAACAATAATTTTCGGTAAAAAACGAAGTAAGTAATATTAAAAAGGCGATTGCAGATTAATTTTGCAATCGCCTTTTTTCAAATACAGAATAATAATAAATATTTCAAAGGTTATAATAAATTAAATGAGGTGAATTTATGGCTGAGGTAATAAAAATAGTTTTGACAGGCGGTCCATGTGGCGGTAAAACAACTGCTTTGAATTTTTTGAAAGATGAACTTGAAAAGTTAAATATAAAAGTTTTTATATTAGAAGAAATTGCAAGTAATTTATTGAGCAACGGCATTACTCCGCAAAAACTTGGTGTATATGAGTTCCATAAACAACTTTTTGAAACTCAATTAAAAGAAGAAAATTCTCTCGAAGAGAAAGCTAAGGCATACAATGGGGAAAAGGCTGTAATTTTATTTGACAGAGGATTGCTTGACAGCAAAGCATATGTTACCGATGCCGAATTTAAAAAATATATTTCAATAAGTAATAAAAATGAAGATGTATTAAGAAATTCGTATGATGCTGTATTTCATTTAAAAAGTGTTGCTTGTACAGATGAAAACACTTACATTAAGAACTGCAATTCTGTCAGAAAAGAAGATGTAAAGCTCGCCAAGGAACTTGACGAAAAATTACTTTCTATATGGACAGGCACATCACACCTGCGAGTTATACCAAATAACAGTGATTTTAATAAAAGGCTCGATAATTTGCTTAAAGAAGTATTAGGGTTCATCGGTGTTCCGGAACCTCTTGAAATTGAACGTAAGTTTTTGATAGAATACCCTGATATTGATTATCTTAATAATATGACTGCTTGCAGAAAGGTTGCGATTACTCAGGCATATTTAAACACTCCCGAGAAAGGAATGTTCAGAATACGGAAGCGTGGTTACGGCAAAGACGCAGTATATATTAAAACGGTAAAAATCAAGATTAATGATTTGAAAAGGATAGAAAAAGAATTTTATTTGACACAAGCCGAATACAATAATTATCTTTCAAGAAAAGAATGTATAACGGGTATTATTTCAAAGGACAGATATTGCATAGTGTATGATGACGAATATTTTGAACTTGATGTATATCCGTTTTGGAATGACAGAGCAACGCTTGAGATAGAATTGCTGTCAGAAGATCAGTCTTACAAACTTCCTCCTTTTATTAAACTTATAAGAGAAGTAAGTCACGAACCCGAATACAGAAACATTGCACTAGCGCAAAGAATGGTTCATAATAAAGGGACTGATTAAGATAACTTAATTGATAACAACATTTCTATATTAATACCAAGTGATATTGACATTATTATATGCAATGTGTTAAAATGCCTATATCATTAACTTCATCATCAAATTAAAACAGGAAAATAATTATAAAAAATTAAAAAAAGTGTTGACAAATGGAGTTTGCTGATGTATAATAATGAAGCTGACTTAAGGGAAAAACAAATTTTTAAGTTAAGTATGCGGCAATAGCTCAGCTGGATAGAGCAACTGCCTTCTAAGCAGTAGGTCAGGGGTTCGAGTCCCTTTTGCCGCGCCACATGGTGGGATTAGCGTAGTTGGTTAACGCGCCAGTTTGTGGCACTGGAGACCGACGGTTCGAATCCGTCATTCCACCCCATTTGACTCATTAGCTCAGTTGGCAGAGCACTTGACTTTTAATCAAGGTGTCCGGAGTTCGAATCTCCGATGGGTCACCATAAAGCCGCAAGGTACAATGCCTTTGCGGCTTTACTTATATAAATGTAAAAGACACTGTCGGTAATTTGCACAAACAACTTTTTAAGCTGCCCTAATCAGAATAAGCGTTTTACACAAAAATTATATATTGGGCTGTCGCCAAGCGGTAAGGCAACGGACTTTGACTCCGTCATGCGTGGGTTCGAATCCCGCCAGCCCAGCCAAAAGCACTGATTTTTATAGTCAGTGCTTTTCTTTTTTGCTTGCCAAAAAGTCAAGGTGTCTAAGTCAAGGTGTCTAAATGACTATCAAACTTATTATTCACTAATTGCATTTGTGCAGCCAAATGAATATATATTTGAGTGATTGAGATAGAACTATGACCGAGTAGAACCCTGAGGACTTCAAGATTACCGCCCTGGATGAGCTTATAAAATAAAGTGTGTAAGTTAAAAAATAGCTTGCACACTTTTTCAATTTCGCGCCAGTGTGCTACAATGAAAGGAAGGGAAAAGGAATGAACAAAATGGCAAAGAAAAAGGAAAGCACACTGGGCGAGAACCTCGCAAAGCAAATTATCGAACAGTACAAACCAAAAAGTGTAGCCGATATGCAAGACGCATTAAAGGATATTTTCGGTTCGATGTTTGAAGCAATGCTGCAAGGCGAAATGAACAATCACTTAGGCTATGAGAGCAACGACCACGGCATAAAAACGACTGATAATTGACGCAACGGTTACACGAACAAAAAGGTCAAAACGAGTGCCGGCGAAGTAGATATCAAAGTACCTCGTGACCGTGATTCGAGCTTTGAACCACAGCTTATACCGAAGCTTCAAAAGGATGTATCTGAAATTGAAGAAAAGGTATTAGCTATGTATGCAAGAGGAATGAGCCAGCGAGATATTGCCGAAACAATTGAGGATATATACGGCTTTGAAATTTCGCACGAAACAGTGTCGCAAATAACCGATTGCGTTTTAGATATACTTGACGATTGGCAAAACAGACCTTTGAAAAGGATGTACACATTTCTGTTTGTGGATTGTATGTATGTTACAATCAGAAAAGAGTATGAGAGCAAGAATTATGCAGTATATACAATTTTAGGCTATGATATTGACGGACAAAAGGACATTTTAGGCTTGTGGCTTAACGAAAGCGAAAGCAAACACACATGGATGCAAATATTTGATGAATTAAAAACACGGGGTGTAGAGGACGGATTGTTTATCTGTATGGACGGTGTTTCCGGTCTTGAAGACGGAGCTAAAGCGATATTTAAAGATGTTGTTGTACAGCTTTGTATCGTACATTTAGTTCGAAATTCAATTAAATATGTGCCAAGCAAGGACTACAAAAAATTCACACAATCGCTTAAAAAAGTTTACGGAGCACCAAGCCTTAACGGATGCAGAAAAGCATTTGAACAGTTTTGTCAGGAGTGGTCACAATATCCCGGAGCAGTTGATGTGTGGAAACGAAATTTCAACCATGTAGAGCATCTTTTCGATTATGGCAGCGCCGTTCGTAAGGTTATGTATACAACCAATGCGGTTGAAAGCATAAATTCAAGTTTCAGAAAAGTTACAAAAAAGGGTGCTTTTCCAAATGAAAACGCACTACTCAAATTGCTCTATTTACGCACAACCGAGCTTTACAAAAAGTGAAATTGCAGTAAGGTTCAAAATTGGGCAATGGTCAGAAATTAACTGTCTACAAATGAAAAAATCAGTGCCCGTATCGAAAAATACGAGCACATGATTTGAAGCATTAACATAATTTTTATGATTTTTAAAAAACTTACACACTTTTCTTGACAAAGCCGTTAATGGAAGACTTGTTCTATTTGGTGATGTATATGACAGCAAAAACAATCCTGTCCTTGTTGCACTTGAGTTAAATCCAACCGATAGAGGCGGAAAAAATTTAAATGTTATCAAGGTAGCAAGTGCTTATGGTAAAGAAAAAAATCTGCAAAACTTTATTAACAAAAGTAAAATTCAAAAGTAAAATTTTGTATGTTGAACCAAATAAAAAAAGAACCCATATGTGGCTGAGAGTCAATAGGCTCCAATTGCCGTTACTCAGTAGTTCCACATATGGATTCTTTAATAACAGTATATCTCAAAATTCTAAAAATGTCAATACGAAAAATAACACCGACAAGGGTGTTGATATTAAATATTCTATAAGTGATGATGTGATTAAAAAATTTGAGATTGAAAATATAAATGATTATGTGCATGTTCAAAAACAAGTATTATCTACACTCAATGCAGAAAACTTTTTCGATGATGAAGGTGGGAAAAGTAAAACTGTAATTAATAAAGATAGTGGAATGGTTATTGTTATAAATAAAAAAGGAATTAAAGAAACTTTTAATAACAAAAATTATTTTAATTATAGTAGGAATTTAAAATTAGCTAAATTAGCTTCAATTCGAAAAATTCCCGAACTTATTGAAAATGGAAAATTAATTTTAGATGATGAAAAAAATTATCATAGAAATAACACTTCAATTAAGTATGCATATATTGTATGTGAAACAAAAATTAATGGTAAAAATGCTAATATAAAAATTACAGTGAGAAAATCTCGTCAGAATAATAAATTTTGGGTGCATCATATTTACATAGAAAAAGGCACCGAAAGAACCTCCGCTGGAACTTCTAAGAGTTCTAAAACGGCCTTTATACCTTTCGGTGCCACTAACAGTATATCCGAAAACAGAAATAATGTCAATACGAAAAATGACGAAAGTAGCAATGATATCAAATACAGCATGGGAGGATTGAAAGCAGAAACTGCGGACAAGAGTGCACTTGAGAAAGCTATGGAGCTTGAAAAGGACGGTACAGATTCCGAGAAAATCCGTAAGGAAACGGGTTGGTTTAAGGGATATGACGGCAAGTGGCGATTTGAGATAGATAACAGCGAATTAGAGTTTAAAACAGATATCAAAAAGAACAGAGCTGCCGCAATTGAACTTGCAAAAATGAAAGTTAAAAGTGCAGAGCTTGAAGAAAAGATTGTAAATAATACAGCAACAAAAGCAGAGGAAAATGAATACTACAATCTTGACGAAAAAATGATTGAGTACAGAAAAGGAGTGAAATTGAGTGATGTAATAAATCATCCAAAACTTTTTGAAGCGTATCCGCAACTAAAGAATGTAGATGTTTATTACGAGATTTCTTCGGTTAATCGAGGTGTATACAGTTCAAACGGTAATGTGATAATGTTAAATCCGATGCAAACGATTGATGAGCAGAAAGAAGCGATTATTCACGAAATTCAGCACGCAATACAGGGAATAGAAAATTTTGCGAACGGAAGTAATTTGGAATACTGGAAAAATCTCGGATACAGCGATGAAGAAGCAATGGCAATGTATTATAACACTGCCGGAGAAAGAGAAGCAAGAGATGCTTCTGCCAGAAGAGATTACAATGCAGAGCAAAGAAAAAACATCCGTCCGGACATTGACCGGAAAGATGTTGTATTTGCTAATAGCGGTGATCCAGTGTATTCGGCGGATGAAAATATAATGCAAAATGATTTTGAGGAGAAAGTTGACCAGATAGAGAATAATACATATAATTCAGATGATGTTGTTATTATGGGCAGAACCCCAAAGGTGTTACAGGTTATTGGATTTAATTCGCTGCCTGTTGCGATGACGAAAAAACATATATATTCTGTTGCTGTATCAGAAGCGAGGGCGAAAAATGAGGGGAGATATAAGAAAAACACTAATTATCATGATTTAGGTTTCAATACGGTTAAGCAAATTTATAATAAAATATCTGATCCGCTTATGGTTATTGTTGCCCCTGATTTTACTGATAAAACGAGCAGGTACAGCACCCATAGAGTTATTGCATTGGTTGATTTATCCGTAAATAATAAGCAAGTAATAGCACCTATTGCGGTAGATTTTGAAGGTATATATAACAAAAAAAATAATTGATGTCAATCTTGTAGCAACATACTTTAATAAAAACAATATTCATGATTTAATAAAAGAAGCAATAGCTTTAGAGAATAATAATCAGGTTGGTTTTTATTATTTAGACAAAAAAAGAACTCAAAGTATAATTAAGCATGAAGGGTACCAATTACCCAGTATACTTAATAACTCGAGTTCCAACATTATTATACGCAAAATTGATAGCAATGTCAACAAAAAAATTAAAAAAATTATCCAAAGCCAGCAGTTTGTAAGGTGGTTTGGTGATTGGCAGAATAAGCCGAAAACTGCAAGCAAGGTCGTGGACGGCAACGGTGAGCCTCTTGTAGTGTATCACCAGACGGGAAATGATTTTACAGTATTTGATACTAAGCATACCGGTGCGGGTGAGTTTGACAGCGAAATGCCGACAGGAATATTTATGAAGCCGACAAGCGATAACATAGGGCTTAGTGGAAACAAGCAAATGGCTTTGTATGCAAATATTCGCAATCCGTTTATTGCGAACAGCAGGAAAGAGCTTGTTGACTTCTACATTAAGAATATTGACGGTTACAGTGACGCTAAAAATGAGGTAAAGAGGATTGACAGCGAATACAAGCAAAAATTTCAGGACGAAATGAAGAGGGAAAATCAAGAATATCAAAAGCTATGGGTTGCAAGGAAGAATGGAGAAATCTCTGAGTAGGAATATCAGAAGGCGGTATCAAGGGACGCACTTGATGATTTACTTGAAGAGTGGCACAACAAGGTTAATGAAGCAAGTAAAAAGGCAAAGTCGCTTATTGATGACTATTTCAGGAACAGTAATTATGACGGCGTGATTGTAAACAATGATGTCGGCAGCTTTGGCAGGAGCACAAAAACATATATTGCATTTGAGAACACTCAGGTTAAATCTGCAACGAATAACATTGGAACTTTTGACGGAAAAAATCCCGATATAAGGTATGCGATTGACGATACTCTGAATGACTGGTTAGATGATTTACCCGAGGGTATTGACTATGAAAAAGTAGTTGAGAAAAACCCGGTTGTTGCCGTTGCTAAGATTTACAACAGTGCCGCAAAGACAGCGGAGAGTGGGTTAAGACAGAGCCGAAATGTAAGACTTGAGGAAAAGGATTATCTTAGAATTGCCGATAAAATTATGGATAAGTACGGCATTAAGGGAAAATATAATCCTAATTATAAGCAAGAACTTGCAGAACAGCTTACGGGCTTTATTGAGCACATAGGAGAGAAAGGCTCAAACTTTACGGGATGTGTTTGAGGAACTGGTAAATGACTGCAAGGGCGGTATTTTGCTTAGCGGTGAGTATGACACAACGCTTATGAAAGACGAAAGAGAGTTTGTACTTGACTTAATTCATGACAAGACTTTGTTCATAAGACCACGAGATATACAGCAGATTGAAGAGAATTACGGTTCGGTAGCAAAATACCGCGTTGCACTTGAATTAAATCCAACTGATAGAGGCGGAAAAAATTTAAATGTTATCAAGGTAGCAAGTGCTTACGGCAAAGATGTTGATTTACAAGGTTTTATAAATAAAAGTAAAATTTTGTATGTTGAACCAAATAAAGAAAGAACCCATAATTGGCTGACGGTTAATAGGCTCAAATTGCCGTTACCCAGTACCAGATATGGATTCTTTAATAACAGTATATCTCAAAGTGAAAATAATGTCAATACGAAAAATAACACCGACAAGGGTGTTGAGAGTGGAGATGTTAAGTATTCAATTAAAGAAAATGTAAAAAATAAGGTTTCAGGTGAAATATATGATAAGGTGGTTGTTCTTGATACAAACATATTTAAAGGGATTCCACCACGCAATTGGGGTAAAACTTTTAGAAATTTTATTTCAAAACATCTTACAGGAAAAAAGTTTTTAACATTTGACGAGAACGGTAAAGAAGAAATTATAGAATTTGCAAAGCCGAATGAACGAGTAACTAAAAATGGTGCTAACAACAGTCATAAAGTTATTGATAAATTATCAAGAAAGTCAGACAGAAACAGTAAGTTAGTAATCGTTCATTCTGATGAAGTAATAAATATTTCAGAAAAGCAAAATGAAAATGCAGAACATTCACATCAATGGTTAGATGAAAACGGATGGGAATTTAGAAATGCTTTTGTAATGGATAAGTATGGCAAGCTATATTCGGTAACATTAAATATTGCAAAGTCTAAAGATGGGCGAAATATACTTTACGATATAAATAAAATAAACGAAGTTGGGTACGGCGACGTGCTCTCAAATGCCAAAGGCAAGAGGAGCTCGCACATAAACCCCAACTTCGTCACTAACAGTATATCTCAAAGTGAAAATAATGTCAATACGAAAAATGACGAAAGTAGCAATGATATCAAATACAGCATGGGAGGATTGAAAGCAGAAACTGCGGACAAGAGTGCACTTGAGAAAGCTATGGAGCTTGAAAAGGACGGTACAGATTCCGAGAAAATCCGTAAGGAAACGGGTTGGTTTAAGGGATATGACGGCAAGTGGCGATTTGAGATAGATAACAGCGAATTAGAGTTTAAAACAGATATCAAAAAGAACAGAGCTGCCGCAATTGAACTTGCAAAAATGAAAGTTAAAAGTGCAGAGCTTGAAGAAAAGATTGTAAATAATACAGCAACAAAAGCAGAGGAAAATGAATACTACAATCTTGACGAAAAAATGATTGAGTACAGAAAAGGAGTGAAATTGAGTGATGTAATAAATCATCCAAAACTTTTTGAAGCGTATCCGCAACTAAAGAATGTAGATGTTTATTACGAGATTTCTTCGGTTAATCGAGGTGTATACAGTTCAAACGGTAATGTGATAATGTTAAATCCGATGCAAACGATTGATGAGCAGAAAGAAGCGATTATTCACGAAATTCAGCACGCAATACAGGGAATAGAAAATTTTGCGAACGGAAGTAATTTGGAATACTGGAAAAATCTCGGATACAGCGATGAAGAAGCAATGGCAATGTATTATAACACTGCCGGAGAAAGAGAAGCAAGAGATGCTTCTGCCAGAAGAGATTACAATGCAGAGCAAAGAAAAAACATCCGTCCGGACATTGACAGGAAAGATGTTGTATTTGCTAATAATGAATATGTGAAATATTCAGCGGATGAAAAAAGTATAGAAAAATATTCTGATAAAGAAAAAGAAAATTGGCAGTCAAGCAAAAATATATTAATATATCGTGATAATGAACAATTTGAAGATTTTATCACAAAATCATTAAATAATGATATTAATAAGAAAATATATATAGGTAAAATTTCTTCCAAATTAGGCGAATTTATATATAGCAAAACAGGTTTAAATATTTCAGGATATAATTTAGTATTACGCTCATCAGAAATAAGAAAAATTTTAAAATTTAAAATATGATCATGGCAATGAAATAAAAGAAAATTTGAGAGGTCAAAGAGCAATTGTTAAAAGTGACTTTTTGAATTTTGCTAAAATAATTACTAATCCTGATGAAATATATTTAGGAGATAAAAAGTTTGAAAATAAGCCTGTAATTATATTTGTAAAAACCATTAATGGTAAAACAACAGCTGTCACATATGTTTCAGCAAAGCATCATGATTTAACACTTCAAACTATGTATTCAGGCAAAAATAAAGAAAGCCTTGCCACTACGCCAAGTGAAAATAAATCCCTCTCGCAAACGTCCGAAACGCTTAGTGGTACAGCTTCCTATAAAATATTAGCACATGAGGATAACAAAGTCAATATAAAAGAAAATGATAACATTTACGACATAAAGTACGCAACAGATGATACGATTCAGAGTGAAAAGTATGATAACCTTGAAACTCTTGATGATAAAGAAATCAAGGTGTATAATAAGCGTGAATGGGCATATGGATTGTTTAACAGGGAAGACATGAAGCTGCTTAATGAAAAATTCAGTGAATTAGACAGACGATTAAACAGTAGGACAGATAATATGCTTGCTGACGGTACAAGAATTGTTGAGGTAAACAACAAGATTGTGTCGATTGGCGGAACATATAATGATCCTGAAATTTACAGTGTATTTGAAATTAATGCTTATCATGAATATGAAGCAGAAAGAATAAAGGATGATATAAAATATGGACAAACAGGAAATGGAAGAAACCGTTATAGTTTTGAAGAACTCGGCAAACTTATCGAAAATTATAAGGGAAAAGAAAATGTCAGATTCTATTCAAGCACAGATTACTCTTATATTAGGGGAAGAACTGAAAAAGGAGCGAGAGCTATATCCACAGGCGATTTTAGCCGTTACGGATATAATAAAGAAAGCAACATCAGAGGAACAAGTGATGCAAATGCTAAAGGAGAAGTATCCGCAGTACAGTTAGATGAAGATACCTCCGATATAAAGTACGCAACAGACGATACCATTAATGATTGGCTTGATGATGACTTCTTCTTTACCTTGATTTGCTATCTTTCTATTCCTTCTGTCCGTTCACAATCCCACAAAAAATCGTGATGAACCACTTTTTTATCAGTCATCGCTTTTTTGTGTTATTATTTTATTTAATTTTCAAAACAACTGCGAGAGTGAATTTCATATTTTCGGGGTCAAAATTATGACTAACATTACCGTTGTATTGTTTGGCTATTCGTTCTATACTTTTTATTCCGTAGCCGTGAATAAATTTATTGCTTTTGGTTGTCTGTAATTTGCCGTCCTTAAGATTAGGAGCACTTGCACAGTAATTCCATATATTGATTACAATATAGTTTGTGTTCGTTTGCTTAACTGTAAGCTCAATTTTCTTGTTATCGGCATTTTGCGTTGCCTCGAGAGCGTTTTCAAGAATATTATCAAGTAATGATGTTATATCGTTATTTGAAATGCAAGAAAAATCTATATCTCGAATATCGCAGTAAAAGTCAATCTCTTTATCTTTGCAAGCACTGACATATCTGTTTATGATTGCATTTATAAGTTTGTTATCGCTGTATTTCTTTAAGTATTTAATCTGATAATCTTCATACAGACTGTCAATGTATTTGTTTATGCTTTCAAAGTCTTTTTCGTTTGAAAGTTCTTTTATTGAAAGCAAGTGGCGTTTTATATCGTGAATTAAAATATTAGAATTTTCGTATTGATTTTGCAAAATAGAGTAATATTCGGTATCAATTTCTGATTTTTGCTTTTGCAGCTTTAGCGCCGTGTTTTCGTATTGAGTTTTCAATACGTCTTCGTGTACAAGAAAAACAACTATATTTGAATACATTAAAAGCAGAGCGCCTACCGCAAACAAAACATATGTAAATTCGTCAAGTTTATAGTTAAGCGAAATGTATGACATACCGCATATTATAAGTATTGACGCCATCGGCAGAAAGAAAAGCATATTTGTTTTATTTAGCTTCAAATTTTCTTTATTTTCTTTGACGGAAATTTTAGATACAAAGTATGCAATAAAGAAGAAAAATAACTGCGAGCTGCCGCTTAATAAGAAAAATATCATACCGTTCTCAGTGATTCCTTTAATATCAATATTAAAAGTTACCATTACAAGGAACAGCAGAGTCATTTTTGTTATGAGAGTTATAGATGTGAGAAGAATTGAAGTAAATATTGCTTGAAAAACATTTGTGTTAAAGCAAAAAATACACAGCAACAGATTGCAAGCTAAAAATGCTACAATATTTGAATATTCCACACCTACCGTATTTATTATAAATTGCAGTGCAGCAGACAATGAAAAACATAAAAATAAACCCATATTGCTCATTTTCTGAGCAAATTTGCTGGAGATAAATATGTAAGAAATGATTGCCTCAAATACCGTTACCGTCGCATAGCTGAAAATTATCATACAATACCTCCCGCAAAATCAAAAAAGGCTTTTTTAAATTCTGCGTATTTTCTTTGCGAAATGCAATGCTCCATAAGATTCTCATTGGCCCCCTGAAATGTAATTGAACTTTTATCAAAGTTAATTACATTCTGTAAGTTTACGATATAGCTTTTATGCGATTGGACAAAGCAGTTAGGCTGATTGATTATTTCGTACCATTCGGCAGGTTTCTTATTGGTTTCGTATGATTTGTATTTAGTAACGATAAGTGAACCGTGTTTTCTGTTTTCAATATAGAGAATATCCCTTGTTTTTACGGTGAAAATTTCGTCATATTTTTCTATTATAATACTTTTACTGATTTTCTTGTAATAGTCAACGGCTTCAAGAAAATTTCTGTTAAACCTTTCAGTGTCAATCGGCTTTGAAAGATATCTGAAAACCTGAATTTTCATTGCACTGTCAAGGTAAGCCGGATATGAGGTAAGAATCATAATAATAATGTCGGGGTTTAATTGTTTTAATCTTTCCGATACCTCAAGTCCGTTTACGGCAGGCATTTGAACATCGACTATAGCGATGTCGTAAGAATGTTTTTCTTTAAAAATAAAATCACCGCAGGTACGCATATCTATATTAAATTCTATTTTATAGTTTTTTTGAAGATTACTTATAAGTGACCGTACTTTTTCGAGTATTGATGTATCATCATCACAAAGCAGAATATTAAGCACCGAAATTCCCCCTTTAGAAGATATTATACAACATAATTTTTAATTTGTCATATAAAAAACATCACTTTTGACTTTTTTTAATGCGTTTTTGCCCAAACTGTAACAAATGAAAATCCTTGTGCTATAATAAAAACAGTAAATAGAGGAAAAACAAGTACATTTAGAAGTTTTGTATTTAGCAGTTTTGATTATGGCACTTCACAGCTACTTCATACATCTGAGATATGATGTGTGAAGTAAAGCGGTGCTGTGCAACAGTACGGAGGTTTGTATAAAATATAAAGGGAGAAATACTCTTGAATACAGTTGCATTACAGGATTTTCAATCATATACAAAAGTTAATGACAATGTTATTAACAAATTCAAGAATAAAATTCCTGAAAATTTGCTTAAAATTTGGCAAAATTACGGATTAGGCACTTTTATGAACGGATATATTAAAGTGATTAATCCCGATGATTATCAAAGTATAGATGATTATCAAAGTATAATTGATAATACATACTTTCCGTATAAAGACGCAGTTCCCATTTTTGTAACTGCATTTGGTGGCATAATTACCTTGGAAAGCGGCGAGTATATAAGTATAATGTATCTTCGCTACGGAAAATGTGAACTGATGCTCAAAGATTTTGATTTCTTTTTAAAAAGACTTGCAGACAAGAGCTTTTTAAACGAATTTTTTTCTTTGAATCAGTATTATAAAGCTGTTAACGAACATGAAAATTTGTTTTATATAGAGTGTTTTGGTTATATGCCTTTATTAGCGCTCGGTGGGGACGAAGACACCGATAATCTGAAAAAATTTCAGATACCGGAGCACATAGCGTTGATAAATTCATATTTCCTCATACTGATGTAAATCCGTTCTGCCTGACATCTTGAGATTTATAAAAATTGAGTAATCGGCAATATTGATGTTTAAAGAGAGAGGGAGCAAGATGTTAGGCAACGAGATTTAATTTTAAATTTGATAGTATCTTATATGTTTTAGTGGTATCTGTAGTTAATGAGGATACTGCTTTTTTTATTTATATTGTTATAAAATTTATAGGCTCTATGTCAATAGTTGGGGTAAATTATGGTTTAGTGGTGTGTCGGTCGGGCATTGAAATTTAGCTAACGCTAAATTATCCTCCAAAAAGCAAAAAAGTTTACTCAATTTTTTCAAAAATTGCAGGTTTGGGCAGCGCCCATAAA